>Ga0209281_1000355_pt1 | contig 75566 bp, 74 predicted proteins | sample MedtruBG_FD_187514 | JGI IMG/M metagenome (GOLD analysis project Ga0209281, IMG submission 187514) | Root nodule microbial communities of legume samples collected from California, USA - Medicago truncatula BG (SPAdes) (version 2) | ecosystem: Host-associated > Plants > Roots > Nodule | place... | reverse complement strand
CTGGTCCTTCCTCGTCCACTTCGGAAACGACCAGTTGCTCCTAACGGCCGACCTCGCCTACCACCCCGTCGTTAACGTCGATCGTCCTTGGCTTCCCGGTCCCGACCGCGACAAGGAAACCGCGCTCGCCTCGCGCCGGCGCATCTTCGACAGGGCGGCAGCCGACCGCATTCCGGTGCTCGGCTTTCACTTCCCGTTTCCCGGCCTCGGCCGGATGCGGAAGACCGATGGCGGCTACGCCTGGGTTCCCGCCAGCTGCCAGTTTTGAAGTCAACAACAATCGAACAGGAAACCTCTCATGGACCAGTCAAAGATCAATCGTCGCGGTTTTCTCGGAACGGTGGGTGCGGCAGCAACCGGGCTAGCGCTTGCCCAGACCACAGCCACCGCGCAGCCCCAGCATACCACTGCGGCTTCGGCCTCCCCTGTTTCGAACCCGGAGGTGCTGACACGCACATTGCCCCGCACCGGTGAACGGGTGACCACGCTCGGCCTCGGCACCTTCCTCACCTTCGACCTGAAGCCCGGCGATCGTCGCGACGCTCTCCGTCAGGTCTTCGAACGCTACGTCGCCGCCGGCGGCCGCGTGGTTGATACCTCGCCGCTCTACGGCTCGGCGGAGGTCAGCGTCGGCCAGTTCATGGGCGAGTTCGAAGGCTCGGACGAGATGTTCCTCGCCAACAAGGTCTGGGCAACGGGCGAATATCTCGGGGACGAAAGCCATGCTGTGGAAAGCTTTAGGCAGTCGCGGATGCGCACCTGGCGCGACACGATCAATCTCATGCAGTGCCACAGCATCACCAATGCGCCGGTTATCATTCCGCTGATGAAGGCCTGGAAGCAGGATGGCCTTATCCGCCACGTCGGCGTGACCCATCATGAATCGGCCGCCCAGGACCAACTGCTGGCGATCGTCGAACGCGACGACGTCGATTTCATCCAGACCAACTACTCGATCTTCAACCGCGATGCCGAACGTCGCCTGCTTCCGGCCGCCGCCGACAAGGGCGTCGGCGTGCTGACCAATCTGCCGCTTGAGAAGGCTCGCCTGATGAAGGTGGTCGAGGGACAGCCGCTTCCCGGTTTCGCAGAGGAATTCGGCGCGATGAGTTGGGCCCAGTTCTTCTTGAAATGGGTCATGGCCCATCCGGCTGTGACAAGCGTGCTGTGCGGTACGTCGAACCCCGACCATATGAGCGACAATGTCCAGGCGATGACCGGCCCGCTGCCCGACGAGCGCATGCGCGCCCGCATGGTCGCGCACATGGAAACCATCCCCGGCTTCGGCTCCATCGGCACGATGCCGTGGTATCCCGACAAGGCGGACATGTATCACGGCCTGATCCGTGAGGCCCAGGCCAACGCCGCGAAACGGCTTCAGTAAAACGGCGACCTCACCCCGACAACGCTGTCGGCAACCGGGAGATGACCTTGCCCTCGACCCGACGCTCTCTTCTGACGGCCTTTCTGACGCTGCCTCTCATCGATGCCGCCAGGATGAGGGCGTTCGCGCAGGCTGCCCCCGAACTGCCGCTGACGCCATCATGCGACGATGGAGACGATCTCACCCTCGAGCGGGAGGCAGGCCCGTTCTTCCGTCCGAACTCGCCGCTCGAACGCGATCTTTATCCCGAGGCGCCCGGTGGCGAACGAATTACGGTCGCGGGGTTCGTGTTCGACAATCACTGCCGGCCACTCGCCGGCAGCCTCGTCGAGATCTGGCATGCGGACGAAAACGGCGACTACGACAGCGTGGGGTTCCGGCTGCGAGGTCATCAGTTCGCCGACGCGCAGGGGCGGTGGTGGTTTAACACCATCGTGCCGGCCCTCTATCCCGGCCGTACCCGCCATTTCCACTTCAAGGTCCAGCGTCCCGGCGGCCGCGTCCTCACCACCCAGCTCTATTTTCCCGAAGAGCAGAAGAACGCGGGAGACTGGTTGTTTCACGAAACCTTGCTACTCGACATGAAACAAACCGGCGACGGGCGGTTTGGACGGTTCGATTTCGTAGTCTAACGGAGGGATGGCCGTCAATGACGGGAAAGCTCTGTTACCCGTGCGCTTTTCCGTTTTGCATTGCGTTTATTTCCACAAACTCAATGATCGATGCAAGCCGCTGAGGAAAAAGTAGCGCTGTGTCGACACAGGTCTCGCGCCACCAATCCAACCAGATCACGATGCTCGTCCAGCCAGTCCGACATCGCCTTCAGCTCGCAACCGATCTCGTGCGAGGCGAAAAGATCGAATATGCTGCCTTGGACGGTGCGTTCTTGGCGCATTGTCGGATCCGGCGGTGGCAGGACTTCGAATCAGTGGCATGATCCAGGATACCCGAAACCGCCGGGGCCTTGCCCGCGCAAATTCGATTAATAAACAGAATCAACTTGTTGTTTATGGATGGAAACTAGACTAAGACTAGCTGGTGGATTATCGGACGCAGGTGGCGATCCCTAGTGAGCTTGGCGAACCAGGGCTTGCAAGTGTTCGAGCGCGGGAGGTTTCATTCCAAGCACGCGCTGTAATTTCTCCAGTGCGCGCTCCCGCAGCTCCTTGAAGGAGATGTCGCCGTAGTATCGGACGCCCAGGGTCACCTTCATGACGTATTCGCAGTCGATGTCAGGATCCTTATAGGCGAGGCTGAAAAATGTATCCATTTTGTTCACATCCTCGGTGGGCAAAATCTTCTCGATAACTATAGACTGCAGCTTCATGTTCGCCTCATAATTGAAAGTCGTAGGATAACGCAACTAGAGCACGCAGTGCAAGACTTACATTGAATGCTCCGGTTGGAGCGTGTGTCGCCATCATGCCATTTCCGAATTCGCTCGCAAACGCGATCTAGGTCAGATCACGTTCGATCCGGTGTGCATGCGCGCGTGTCGCGGCGCTGTTGAGGGTCACGCCTCAGCTCTTGTGAAAAGCTAGCTGAGACAATCGCCGACTTTCGGACCAGATGAGATATAGGACGTAGACGCCGTAGCAAAGTTGCGTGATCACGAGATAAAACACAGCATAAACAAGCGCCTCTCGGACCGAGCCGCTCAGTCGATAAATCGCAAGCGTAAAGATGATCGCGGAGCTGGTCGTTCCGAAGAGAAACATCGGCGCCCCCAATACCCCTCTCCATTTTGTCATTTGGGCGCTCCCTGCCTGCCGCACTCCCGTTTTAGATACGTCGCAAGGATGCCTGAGGTGTGGCGATCTTCTATGCCAAAACTCGCAAAAAACTTGCCCAACCGTACAATTCATGCGGTCAACGAGGCGCGGGAGCGTAGCCTCGCGGACGGCCTATGGTGGCGCTCCCGTGAGGCCGCTGATCATCCTCGGTCCCCAGACGCTAGCTGTGAACATACCTGGACAGCCGGGCAAGGCCTCATTCTATCGCTGGCCCGCACGGGTCAGTGCAACCCGCTGAAGAAGGCGATGATGCACCGCGAAGATCGCACCGCTTACCCAGGTCACCGCCACAAGCAAATGCGCGCTCGAATGCGCAGCGCCGTGTAAGTCTCCAGCGGGCTTGGCAGATTTCCGCCCAACGTATAGCGGCCCCCGGCTATCGGCATAGTGTTAGGTTCCACGCCCAGTGCGCGTATCTCCGTTGCCCAGGCGTCGGTTGGTGGCGCAGCTTCATGTCTATTCATTCGGCGCGGCACAGTATCATCGCCCGGCCAAGCGAGGGCGTACCCATGTAAGCACTGACCTCCATCTTCTCGTCCACAGGGGTACGCGTGCGGAAAGAGTCCGGCCGGTTGCCGCCTTCCCAGTGGCGATCACCGGCATCCCACTTTGAGATCGTTCAGGAAGACGATCCCCCAGGGAGGGGCTTCCTAAGCTTCGGATCTGGATTGAGGGTGTCCTTATTGAAGGTCGACCAAGAGCTTTCCGGCGGCATAGGGTCCCCGGGGTCAAACATCTCAAGCTTGACGTTGCCGTCCTCGGACTCCCAGACCTCTGGCAAAGAGGCCTGTGCGACCACATTTCCAAGCGGGAGAGCAGTCATTCCCGCGAGGGATGCGATGGCCAGTAAAGATTCTCTTGCGGACTTGAGCATTGTATTTTGCTTTCTCATGGCATGTGGTGGCCATGTCCATTCCACCCGAGGCTTTCTGGCCGTTCGGCAACCCCAGCGATACCCCGGTAAAGCACGTAGAGACCCGAACGGACATTTCTCAGGTGTTGCGTTGGAAGCTACCTGCCAGCCGTACGATGACGAATGCCGATACCAGGAATTTCCTGCTTGATCCTCCGATTGACCCCGGTTGCAGCCGGATCTTGCGCGACCATCCGTCAAGACCCAACATTGAGGAACCGGCATGGAGCCGTGAACTTGACGGTCAGGCAGAGCGGTTGGGCGCGCCATGCAGACGCTGCTTGGCGGCCAAATGCCCTATGGATTCCGAGGCGCAAGCGCCTTGGGCCCTCAAGCGGTCCCTTCTGACGGCGTCAGAATATTCTCAAGCCTTTATCTCAGGAGTGTCACTCTGAAGCCGTAAAGAGCGATCTCCTGAAAGATGATCTAAGCGTCGGCGTCGATGTGACAAACACACCGTCAAAACCGCCTAAAAGTATATTCCGGATCTTCGATCATCTTGGCAAAGGCTTGTCGCGTCGGATATCGTACCAGAACCACCGCGTCCCAAGGCAACCCGGCTTCCGCCACGAGTGCTGGTAGGTGATCGCTCAGGTACACTATCTCCGCTCCATGTCGAGCCATCATCGAGCCAGCCATCGGCAAAAACTCCGAACAGCATGTGAGACGGTCTTCCGGCACGACCAGAAGGGGATGAAGTATAACAACCGGTCGGCCGTCGTCCTCCTGGAGGAAGCGTCCGAGCTTCTCGGAAATAAGGGTTACCTTCTCATCCTGAGGACCCAAAGCGGAATAGTACACCATTTGCGATCTAAAACGGCTAAAGATTGCCATCGCCTTGATGTGAGGATGGCGGCGAAAACGATAATCATTGCCGCACTCCATCACTCTGCGGCCGCCATCGACGAATCCCCGGCACTGGGACTTTCGATGATCTGCAAGGCTTCCAGCAGCGATCGCCCGAACTTGAGAAATTTGTTTGCCGCAGACCTGATTTCCTTAAGGTTCTCATCCTTGGATTCAACCTTATTGCCGTCTCTCACGAGGCGTTCGCCAATGCTTTCCAGGAAATCCCACACGTAGGTGGTCAAGGCGGCAGCGCCGACTTTACCCTCGCTCGAGGCGAGGACGAATAGCTGCGTCATGTGCGTGAGCCCGATCCCCCCTCCGGTCACCGGCGATACCATGTGATGCAGATCCATGCTGACAAGAGCCCGTTGCAGAATGTGCCGGTTCAGCGCCCTGCATTGCTCCTTGACCTTCTCCGAGGGGTTCTGGGCCGGGGCCGCGAAGCCGGCCCCCGTGAGGATGGTCAGGTAATCAACAACATCCTGAGGCTTGAGCTTTCGCAGCTTGTCGTGTTTCAGGAGTTCTGTGACACGTTTTGGCCTGTAGTCGTCGTCCGACAGGACCTCGAGGATCAAGTCGTATTTATCGGGAGGCAGTTCCACTTCTCCCCTGCCGCACAAGATTTTTTTAGGAATGTCGATCAAGGGCGTCGTCAGGACGAAGGTCAGCGCATGCCACGCATCGCGATGTTCCCGACCTGGAAGCATTTGGGGGCCCTTGACGAAAATGTCGGTGCGGAAGCGTCGGTTCACCAGATAGTCGCGGACTGTCTCGCGCATGATCGGATGGCCGATCTGCGAAACGAATTTAATGCCATCTTCGTTGAGCTGGAACGCATCGAGACCATCGAGCAGGCGTGCAGATCCGACGTATGTAAGCTTGGCGTCATCCAGACTGCGGACCATGTCGGAAAAATGCTCGAGATGCCAATCCGCGTTCATGTACTCATGAGCGAGATAGTTACGTCGGTGTTTCGTCAGTTGATCTAGGTGATGTCTGGCGGAAGGATTGTCCCGAAAATAGAACGAACCGGCCTTTGCGATCTCTTCTGCAAACTGGACCGCGCCTTCGATCATCTCGATCGGTCTCGACATCTTCCCGCCGCCATAATCCTGGTAGAGTGACAATAGCTGGCGGATCGGAATGACAGGAGCCCAGCCGGGCAGGCAATTATAGCTTATATAGGCAATCCCGCCGGGACGAAGTTTCCGCCGGATGATGTCCGTTACGACCTTCCGGTTTTTCTCCGATACCCAGCTCCAGATCCCGTGAAGCGCTATGACATCGAAGTCGGGGAGATCCTTCCGGCTGGCAAATTCCTCGAAAGAGTCGTCGAACAGACGAATGTCCGCGTGGGAGGCATCGGCGAGTTTGCGAGCCTCCACCGTTTGCGCTGGATTGAAGTCCGCTCCCCAGTACGAGCCGGAAGAAGCAGCGGCAAGCATATTGATCGTAACTCCCTGCCCAAAGCCGAGCTCCAGATAGGATGGCGCATCGGGCAGTTGCGGCTCTACAGCGTTGCATAGGCAAGCCAGGCGCAACATGGCCGGGTTCATTTCCGGATAATATCCATGGGTGTAGTTGAGGTCAGTAAAGTAGCCGTACGACCATGCCATCAGCAAATCTCCAAGACACTTTCAAGGCTTGCGCCTGCGGTCCTTTGTTGTTGGGTTGTAAGGAAAGAAACGACGCGGGCGGACACCCCATGCGACAGGCCGGAAACTGATCGTTGACACGTTCCATTCCAGTAAAGGAAACGGTCATGACCCTGATGCCGTACAGCGCACCAAACCGACCATCAGAAAGAGATTGGTTGACACTCACGGGATTGAACTCCCTTTCCGTTCGGTTTGGCTGCAACAGCGCGATGTAATGCCTCGACTCGCCGTGCCGAATGGCGATTTGCCCGATTCTACGGGGCAGCAGCCATCGCATCCACTGACGCAGCCAGATGGGTGAGACGGCGTAGGCCCGGTCTTGCCCTTGGTGACGACTTACTCGATCACGTCGGTCGGTCCCAGGGACGTCTCCCAGAGGCGGGCCGCCACGGCGCTATCCAGTGCCGGCTTGGGAGGGTTCTCCTGAGTCCGATAGCCGCGCGTCCCGCCCATCTTGTCTGGCCCATGACAGGCGCCGTCCCATGCAGGGTGAAACAGGAACGCCTGGAAACGCCCCGCCATCCCGTTTATGCTTGGCCGGGCCGCGCCGTTTGGAATCAGATCGGTGCGTGTGACGCCGGGATGTGCCCCCAGGCTTTCAACTCCCCGTCCGGACGCCTTGCTGCGCCGGCTCAGCTCGAAGGCGAACATGATGCAGGCGAGTTTCGACCGGTTACAGGTCTGCATAGGCTTGTAGCGGCGCTGTTGCAGGCCGTCGAAGCTGATCGCTCCGTTGCGCGCCGCAATGCTGCCGAGGGTCATGACACGAGGATTCATTCCGGGACAGCTTTCTTGATCGCGGCGACGGCATCAGAGCCTTTCTGGGCATTGCCCCCGGCGATCACGACGTTCGCGCGGGCGCGCGCCATGGCCAGAGCGTCCTCGATGTCCAGCGCCCGCCCGTTCCGGTGACGACGGCCGGACTGCCGCTTTGCGATCGAATGTTCTTCGTCGTCGACTTCGTCATTGATGATCCTTGCCTTCGCTGCAGTTAAGCGAGATTTGGAGCTTTGTTTGGCTCGACGCACCCGCTTTCACCTTCATCGCTAGGATGCCCGCGGCGCGGCAAACATCCATGCCCGAACCCGCAAAAAATCTGCCGAATCCTACATTTATGCGGACGTCGGTGGTTGAGGCGCGGAAAGATACAGATTGCGGCGCTTATCGGAGTCTTGCGTCCTTAATATATCGGCTCCGTGCAGTAGTACGTGCTCTAGAGCTTGCAACTTGCGACAGGCTTTCGTAGCCGACCTTGTAGGCAGCCATCCTCGACGCTTGCAGCGTCCGCTACCATCAGGCGCCGCGACTCGAGAGGGCGCAATTGCTTCTGGAACTGAAGCGGCGTCACCGAGGTGAGCTGCTTGAAGTGCTGATGAAACGATGACGGGCTCATGCGCGCCACCTCGGCCATTTGCTCCACACGCAGCGTCTGGGCGAAATTGGCGCCAGAAAATAGATTGCCTTGGCAACCCGCATGTAATTCGATTCCGGCGCGGCTAGATTGTAGAGCTCGCCTCCATCATCACTCGCAGCAATAGGCAATTTTGCGGTTTCGGGCATTCTCTCATTGAACAATCCCTCTAGTTTGATGGTGCGATCAAAACGAGTGAATGCTTGATGCTTACGAAGACAGAACAGCCGAACCGTCAATATCCGCCTTCCAAAGTGTCGCCGGTTACCACTAGGCAAAGATAGCGCGTTAACCGCGCCCTTGCCGAATGCGTTTTTCAACCGGCCGCCCGTCCGCGCTCCGCGCCGATGCTCCGGGCCAAGCGCGCAAGGCGCGAGACGTTCTCGCTGCCTGAGAAACCGTCGTGGCGCTGTGCCCCTGCATTTCCGGACAGCAAAGGCCTCACTCGGCAACCGCCCTTGGGACCGCGCGGGTGCCTTGAGGCGCGGCCGCTTCCATATTTAGGGCTCGCACGCAGAGTGAAGCTCTCGACCATAGCCAAGGAGTTCCGCCAATGGCATTGAAAAAATTCGTGTTCGCCCGATCGCGCCCATTTGTTCTCGCTGCGAGCGTATCGATGATCGCTTCGGTACCCGTCGAGGTGCGTGCTGCCGACTCGTTTGAAGGCGAGGAGTCGGCCTCTTTTGCCGACGATGATTTCGACCGGGATCGGTTCGGTGGAATGCGGCAGAGATTGCCGGACTGGAACGCTATCGTTGGTGTCGGCGCCCTTTATGCGCCGAAGTTCGAAGGGGCCGACGAATTCGAGGTTTCTCCCATTCCGATGATCTCGGCGCAAATTGGCGATCGTGTGAGCATCGACACAACCGGACTGACGGTCGACCTGTTGGAGACGCGCGGCTTCACGCTCGCGTTGAAAGGCGGTTACGAACTGGGCCGGGATGAAGATGATTCCTCCCACCTGAGAGGTCTCGGTGATATCGACGCGGGAGGCGTGATCGGAGCCCGGCTTTCCTACGCGCTGGGGGCGATGGAATTTTATGCGTCCGTCGACAGGACCATTGGTGGCAGCGATGGCCTTCTCGGCAATTTCGGAACGACGGTGTCGCATCAATATGACCGCTTCATCCTGTCGGCAGGCGCTTCCGCCACGATCGCCGACGACAATCACATGGAAAGCTATTTCGGCGTGCAATCGGCACAGTCGGCTCGATCGGGCTTGCGGGAATATGATGCGAGTGCAGGCCTGAAGCGGGTCGATATCGAAGCCTCGGTCACCTACATGGCGACCGAGAACTGGCTGATCCGCGGTCAGGCAGGCGTCGGTTTCCTGATCGGCGACGCACAAGACAGTCCGATCGTTCAGGACGATGTTCAGCCGTCCGCTCTCCTGTCGGTCGGTTATAAATTCTAACAGGGCGGCAAGGCTCGACCAACGCCGGCGCCTTGCACCACTGATTGGCTGCCCGCATGAGAGCTGAGTGCCGAGGAGGAGTGCGGCGGGATCAGCCTGATCAGTCCAGGCAGTATCGGCCTGCGTTTTATCCGCGCCAGCTTGCTCGCTTCAGGAAAAGCATCCCGGCCTTGCGATCCGGCACCGCTTCGCGCCTATGCAGGTGCTGCGGCTGACCTTGAGAGGCTGACGACAAACTTCGCAGGCGTACGCGGGTCGAGCCAATTACCCAGGTTTAAGCTGCTGACCGCCCTCCCCATAGCAGTGGGCGGGACGTGGAGGTAGGCTTGGGCATGTTCAGCTTCGCTCGCTGTCAGGGCAGAGCGCAGGCGGGACACCATTGGCGCGCAAGGGACGCAGATGGTTGAGAGCAGCTCAAGAACGTGACCTTGAGTATAACCCATCGCCGATATTAGCCCAGAACCTACCCCAAGTCTCGCTCAGGGTGTGGTTCGGCTCTCAGTGCGGAGTTAGACATAGCGTAGACGTAGTGCTGATCATGGTCTGCGCGGCCCGGCCCGGCCACACCGCCGTACGCCGCCGTTGTCCTACCCTTAAGCCGCAGCGGCTTGCCAGGGGAGTAGATTAGACGCGATGGGTGGTGAGCGACTTCCCTCCTGGGTGGGCCGATGTATTGGCAGCCTAGCGAACCGCCATCACCGTGGACGCCTCCAGGTAGGCACGCGACATCTGGAGCAGCTGTGTCCGAAAGGCGGGCAGGCGAACAATGGTCCAGTCCTCCTCGAAGATCTGGCGCGTTCCGCTCGTCACCGCCGCGACCCAGGTCACCACCACGTCGTCGAGATTCGCGAACTGGCGGTCTTGAGCGGCGAACAGCATATCACGGACCGCACCATGCAACAGCGCGATCATGCCGTTGCCGAGGTCCATCAGCTCGAGCTCGGTCGAGGCATGGTATAGCGACCGCGGTAGGAGGCAGGATTGCCTGTCTTGGCATCGATATAAGCGTTGACGAAAGCGTCGCTGCACGTCGCCACGGGCATCGTCCGATGCGCCTGGCACGCCCGCTCGACGGCGTCACTCGCCTTGTCGAGATGCCGGCCCACCAGCGCGTAGAGCAACGCCTCCTTGCCTGGGAAATACTGGTAGAGCGTTCCGATCGAGACTCGCCGACCTGTCGGAATTCCCACGAATTCGATCCAGAGCGCCTTTGCTGATCCATCCCTTGCGGTTCATTGACGCGTTTACCGCGGATCCAGTCCCGCGCGGCGGAGCGGCCACTCTCAGCGGGCGACCGGCTGTGAGCTTATGGGTGTCATCAGTCATTAGCCCGCCTGTCCTATGGCCAGCGCTGCTGGCCGTCGGGCGACACCGGCAACTGAAGCAAGTGTTGCCCTGGCGCGTGTCGCGGCTTGCGGCGGCGAATGCGATAAACTGCTGCCGGTGGAATGTTTGCGAAGGTATGGCCAATGAAGGTAGCCTTCAGGCCCAAACGATCGAGCAGGGGCCTTGAGATCGGGCATCGCGGGCCATAGGTGAACTGATAAAACGCGCCGTCGGCGCGTAGGTGTGTGAATGCTCCATTCAGGATCGACAGGACTTTTTTAGGAGGCATCGCGAGTAGCGGGAGGCCGCTGATGATAGCCCCGGCAGGCGTGCCGTTGAACAGAACAACGTCATGCAGCCTGGCGGCATCCATCCAAAGCGTCTTCGCGCGTGGAAATTGGAAATTCAGCTTTGCAGCAAAATCCGACCCGGATTCGATTAGCGCCAGTTTCTCTTCGGCTATTCCCTTTGTGATCAGAGCGCGTGTGAAGGCACCGGTCCCGGGGCCGAGTTCGATAACCGGACCGATCTCAGACGAGACCTCCGATACCATCAGAGCAGACAACGCTCGTCCGGACGGCACGACGGCGGCGACACGGAGGGGCTCGGAAAGCCAGGCACGAAAGAAGTGGAAGGCGTCGGACGCTTTGCTTGTCATGCGCGGCTTCCCCTTCGGCCTGCTCGCCACCGGCACCGAACCGCAACTCGCCATGTCAGCGCGAGCAGCGCTTCGGTTACGATGAGGAGGACAAGCATCTTGATTGCCAAGGTCGATGCGGACATTCCAGGAGCTACCAGCACGGCAAAGTAACCAGCTGCGATGAACAGGCCATTCCAGAGGGTGATGCCCAGCACGGTCCCGCCGGCAAATCGTCGAAAGTCCGCGTGAATAAGTCCGGCGACCACAGGCGCGACAAGGCGCACCGTCGGTATGAGTTGGGAGACGAAGATCAGGGTGCGCTCCCGCGCCCGGAATGATGCGACAGTTTTGCCGATGCGTGCTGATGACAGGCCGAGCAACCTTGTACTCCGATACAGCAGCCGGACGGACCTGTTCTGTCCCAATGCGCGAACGAGCAAGTAGAGAGCAAGTCCTCCGCTAAAGCTTCCGGTCGTCGTAACGATGATGGCGACCGGGACGGACCAGGCTTCGTCGACAGCAGCAATGCCGATTGCGATCAGGATCCCGTAAGACGGCAGAACGGGAATGAAGCGTTCCGCCAGTCCGATCGCGAACAGGCCGAACACTCCGTATGTCGCGATCCAGTCGATGAGGCTTCCGAGCGGGTCCACGTGTCAGACCTCTCTGGTGACGGCTGGCGCACCCAGACGGATGATAGCTGGCAGCGCCTTCGGTTCGCCGAAACCTGTCAGCGTCTCGAACACGCTCCGAAGGCCAGCCGCGACATGTCTCTCCTGTGGTCGACCGTCTCCGGCGCGAGTGAGCGATAGCGCATTTAGGAAGCCAAATCCGCATCCGAAGGTGACGACGATTGTCCGAGTACGTCGGGATGGGATACGATCGGTGGTCCAGTTCTTTGCCATTGTAGGCCCTTTGCTTTGCTAAGCTGCTGGTCCGGCTGCGGCCACCGAAGGCGCCGATTGTTCGGGTGCGCCTTCGGTGACTTGAGGGTCGCCATTGCATCGGGGGAAGAATGGCGACCCTTCGGATCGCCGGGAGTGGGGGCGACTTCCGTGATCCGATTGCGGTTCGTCATTGCGGGAGCCAGGTTTAGAGGCAGGTTGGTCGTACTTGGCTAGGAGTTCTGCCTGCGCATCCTCCTGCTGGGGTATCGCCACTTCGCTCTTACCCGCGAAGGTCACGCCCAACCTATGGTTCTCAACCGAGGCCGCCGTTCGCGAAAACGTTTTGACCGTCGATCCATGCGCCGTCCTGAGAGCAGAGAAGCGCGATGACGTTTGCGATGTCCTCCGGTTGGCCCAGGCGCCGCAGGGGTGTCGCTTCAGGAATGCCTCGGAGTGCTTCCTCGCCGTGCTGGCGCAGCAGCTGGGTATCGACCGCGCCTGGTGACACGGCGTTGACCGAGATATTGCGGCCCGCAAGCTCCTTGGCGAGGACGCTCGAATAAATTTCCTGCGCCGCTTTCGTGGCTGCATAGGCGCCCGTATATGCTGGTTTCTGGAGAATGATGCTCGAGCTCAGACTGACGATTCTGCCGCCGTCGCGGGTACGTCGGGCCGCCTCGCGTAGAACATTGAAACTACCGGTCATATTGGTTGCAATCATTCGATTGAAAGCGTCGTCGGTCATTTGGGCAAAGGGACCGACATTCATGATCCCGGCATTGTTGACCACCACATCCACGCCGCCATAGGCCTCATCGTGGGCATCGAACAACGCCTTGACGGCAGCCGGATCTGCGACGTCCGCTTGGCGCCCCATTGCACGCCCCCCAGCCGCCTCGATGTCGGCCACGACTTGCTCGGCCAGATCGCGATTGGTCAGGTAGTTCACCGTAACGGCATATCCGTCGCGCGCCAGACGGCGGGCAGTGGCAGCGCCTATGCCGCGCGACGAGCCGGTGACGACGGCAGTTCGACCGGCGCCAGGGACAGTGCCAGGATTGGCTGCGGAAGTTTGGGCCGAAGCCGTTCCACTGAGAGCAAGGGCGGCCGGTGCGGCGGCTGCAAGCGCCATGAAGGTTCGGCGGGAGTTATCAGTATCGGACATAGGAGGTCTCTTTTCGAGAATTGCGAGGAGCTCGCGATACGGCCAAGGACGCGTTCAGTCGTCACTGCCCCGGAAGCGAAATAGCAATGCCCTTGGTTTGCTATGACAGGCAGCAGCCCAGGGCTTAAATAATTGTGTTCTTCAGCCGCATCTATTCACGTGCGCAGTGATGGACACTTCTACTGGTAAAGTTTGCCTCATTGAACATCTATTGACCCCACTGTTGTTTCTGTCATGTTGACTGCACTCCTCGCTTGGTTGGCACCTTCAAGCTAGATGGAGTATCCGATGATAAGAATGCCCGAACCATCAAGAAACTTGCCCATTCCTACAGATGGCCATACACTCGCGCGCGACGGCTGTGCCTTTACCCGGCCTCACAACCAACCGGAGGCTCGCGTGTCGTCATCGCTTCTTGCGGCGGTCACCGCCTATATCGAAGAACAGGGTGGCGGGCAGGGCCTATTTCCAACGCCGATAGAAAGCTTCAACATCGTCCAGTCTTTTCAGGCGATGATGCCGATGCGGGCGCTTTACCGGCCATCACTCTGTGTCGTGCTCCAGGGCGCGAAGGAGATCCACTTCGGAGAAGACAGGCTGGACTACGGAGCGATGGAATGCCTGGTCGTGAGCGTCGAGCTTCCAGCAACTGGACGCATCGTCGAGGCCTCTCCTGAGGCGCCGTATATCGGGGTCAGCATAGACTTCGATGTAGCGACAATGCGCGAGGTTCTGGAGCAGCTGGACACCCCGCCAATTCCGGCCTCAGATCCTGGACCCTGTGTCTTTGTGGGCAAGGTCGACGAACCATTGGGAGACTGCCTCCTGCGTCTGATCCGAATGACGAAGACACCGAAGGCAATCCCGATCCTTTATCCATCGGTGATGCGCGAGATCTGCTACTGGTTGCTGAGTGGACCGCATGGCGCTGAACTCTGCAAGCTGGCGTTACCGGAATCGAATATCGAGCGTGTGGTCAAAGCCATATCCATGCTGCACATGAACTTCGCGCAGACGTTGAGGATCGAACAATTGGCAGAGATTGCCCGGATGAGCCCGTCGTCGTTCCACCAGCACTTCAAGGCGCTGACCTCGATGTCTCCGCTTCAGTTTCAGAAACAACTGCGCCTTCTCGAGGCCCGACGCCTGATGGTCTCGGAGGCTGCAAACGTGTCGGAGGCTGCCTACCAGGTCGGCTACGAAAGCGCTTCGCAATTCAGCCGCGAATATTCTCGCACCTTTGGGGCTGCGCCAAAGCAGGACGTCATGAACCAGCAGCGCCTGTACAGCAAGTACGCCAGCAGGAAGGTGCAAAGTGGGTAGCTTGTAGATCGCGTGCCCAAGGGCGCTCTTTTTGCTGTTTCGCTTGGAATGACCTTCTTGATATAAGCAACAAAATGCCATCTGCGTTGGATGTGCCTGCGGTATCGCCGCCAGGCGTTCGTCTTATGAGCTTTTCCAGCGCAGCCTGCTAGACTGCCCGCATGACCGGTAGAAAGCCGAGGCTGCGCAATTCATTGTGGAGGCGCCATGCATTGCCTACCGGTGGCGCAGACGGTTCCTTGTTCCGTCCCGTCCACATCAAGCGCGTGGATCGAGCGGGAGCTTTCATCAGCAATCGGCAGTACACCGGTCCATCGAGCGGCCAGGCCCCGCGGGATGGAACCCTGACTGCCCGGTCAGCGAGTGCCAGCGCTTGCCGCTCCGACAAAGTGGTGACTTGAATCTTTCCGCCCAACTGGACTCAGCTCTTCGCTACACTCTTAGCAAGGGAACGCCACGTCGCGCGTTGACGCATAACACTTCACGGGCGATCCGCCTTGAACTGACTGAACCAGCATTTCTCTACTGAATTGGAGGAATAAGCAGGGAATTTGTGCTTTTTGGCATTCGTCATCTCGCCGTAAGTGGTTAGCGTCACCTCGCAATGATCGGTTGGAAAGGCAGATCGCACTCCTTGCCGGTTACCTCTTGAGTACTCGGGAGCCTTGAAGTGGTGGGTGGCACGAACCTCTGACCTCGACCGCCCGCCTCACGCCACAAAAAGAAACGCGGGGACGTCCCTGCTCGGTCGGGCCATCGTACCGCGCCACGTGCAATGATTCGGCTTGCAGCTGCCTTGACGAAACCGTCGCATGGAACCAGCACGCCTTTCGATAGGGACCGCACAATAAATCAGGGAGGTAGCACCATAGTCATCGAACTCGTTTGCTGGTCGCAGTGGACCACGGAGCCTTCATGCGTGAATTGCAGTCAACACAAGATGGCCTGATGACCGGCATGATTGCGCGCATACGCGCTTGTGTCACCTTTGCAGGATTGCTGACGCTTGCGGCTTGCGACGATCCGCAGAACGCGCAATCTCAGACAGTGGTTGTCCCACCGCCGCCCGCTGTCACGGTCGTCGTCATTCGCCGCGACGAGGTGCCGATCGTTGTCGAGATGCCAGGGCGCACATCCGCTTTTCAGACTGCCGAAGTCCGACCCCAGATCGGCGGCTTGGTCCAGGAGCGGATGTTCACCGAAGGTCAGGAGATTAAGGCGGGCCAGCAGCTTTATCAGATTGATCCTGCCCCCTATCAAGCGAGCCTCAACAGCGCCGAGGCTGCCCTGGCTCGTGCCGAGGCCGCAGTTGGCCTTGCCGAAAGCAACGCCAACCGCGCCCGGAGCCTCACCCGCACCAGGGTCATCAGCCAGCGGGACCTGGACACGGCGGAAGCGACGCTGCGCCAGGCGAATGCGGATGTACGCTCGGCCGAAGCCTCGGTCGAGGCCGCACGGATCAACCTGGCCTACACACGCGTCCTATCTCCCATCGACGGTCGCACCGGCCGCTCCTCGGTGACCGCCGGGGCGCTCGTCACTGCCAACCAGAGCGCGGCACTGCTCACCATCACTAGGCTGGATCCGATCTATGTCGACGTGACGCAGCCGAGCGCGCGCCTGCTGCAACAGCAGCGGGCGATCGCGAGCGGCGCGCTACGGCGCGACACAGTCGACCAGGCGCCCGCCCGGCTGATTCTAGAGGACGGCTCCGAATATCCTCGTCCGGGCCAACTGCAGTTCTCTGAGGTCATCGTCGACCGGGGCACCGGCTCGTTCACGTTGCGCGCCATCTTCCCCAACCCCGAGGGGACGCTGATGCCCGGCATGTTCGTCCGCGCCCGGGTCGAGGAAGGGGTTGCCGACAGGGCTCTATTGGTGCCCCAGCAGGCCGTCATGCGCACCCCACGCGGAGAGGCTTCGGCGTTTGTCGTGAACGCGCAGGGCGTAGTGGAAGCCCGTATGCTCACGACCGAGCGCGCCATAGGCACCAACTGGCTCGTCACGAATGGTATCCAGCAGGGTGAACGCGTCATCGTGGAAGGCGTCCAGCGGGTGCGTCCGGGGAGCACTGTCAAAGCGACCGAGACGACAATGCAGGCACTCAACGAGCGAAACGACAACGCAACCCAGTCCGCGCGCTCGCGCGCCGGCGGCTGAGAGGTCGACTTCCATGGCCCGTTTTTTCATCGATCGCCCGGTCTTCGCCTGGGTGTTCGCAATTGCGATCGTGCTTTTCGGTGTTTTGTCGTTACGCACGCTGCCGGTCTCCCAGTATCCGGCAATCGCCCCACCGGCGATCTCGATCAATGTGAGCTATCCCGGCGCTTCCGCCGAAACGGTGCAGGATACGGTGGTTCAGGTCATCGAGCAGCAGCTCAATGGGATCGACAACCTGCTCTACTTCACTGCCAATAGCAGCAAGGATGGCAGCGCCACCATCACCTTGACCTTTGCGCAAGGCACCAATCCGGACACGGCGCAGGTTCAGGTGCAGAACAAGCTGTCGCTGGCTATGCCCCGCCTGCCGCAGATCGTGCAGCAGCAGGGCATTCGCGTCGCAAAGTCAGCTGGCAACTTCCTGTTGGTCGTCGGTCTGGTGTCGACCGATGGAAGCATGGACCGGACCGACATCTCGGATTTCATTGTCTCCTCGCTGCAGGATCCGTTGAGCCGTACCGCGGGGGTCGGCGACTTTCAGGTGTTCGGTTCCCAGTACGCCATGCGCATCTGGCTCGACCCGGCGAAGCTGGTGAACTTCAGCATGACACCGTCCGATGTGTCGGCTGCAATCCGCGCCCAGAACGTGCAGGTCGCCAGCGGCGAGCTAGGCGCGGAACCGGCAGTTCCGGACCAACAGATGAACGCGACTGTCGTCGGTCCGTCCTATCTTAAAACGCCTGAAGAGTTCGGCGCTATCCTGCTGCGTGTACAGTCCGACGGCTCTCAGGTACGGCTACGCGACGTGGCACGAGTTGAGATCGGCAGCGAGAATTATACGACCTTTAGCTATTTCAATGGACAGCCGGCGGCTGGGATCGGCATCAGACTGGCGAGCGGTGCGAATGCCCTTGACGCAGCAGCCGCAGTGCGCGCGACGATCGCGCGCTTACGGCCCTCCTTTCCTGCCGGTCTCGAAGCCGTCTACCCTCTGGATACGACGCCGTTCGTGAGCCTGTCGATCGAGAGCGTGATCCATACGCTGATCGAGGCGGTCGTGCTGGTCTTCCTGGTGATGTTCCTGTTCCTGCAGAATTTCCGGGCTACGTTGATTCCAACCATCGCGGTGCCGGTGGTGCTGCTCGGCACCTTCGCGGTGCTGCAGGTGGCGGGGTTCAGCATCAACACGCTAACGATGTTCGGGATGGTGCTGGCGATCGGCCTCCTGGTCGATGACGCCATCGTGGTGGTCGAGAACGTGGAGCGCGTGATGGCCGAGGAGCATCTGTCGCCGCTCGAGGCGACGCGCAAGTCCATGGACCAGATCACGGGGGCGCTCGTCGGTATAGGCCTCGTGCTGTCCGCGGTGTTCCTGCCCATGGCCTTCTTCGGCGGCTCCACCGGCGTCATCTATCGCCAGTTCTCAATCACCGTCGCAACCGCCATGGGGCTTTCGGTGCTCGTCGCGATTATCTTCACCCCGGCGCTTTGCGCCACAATTCTGAAGCCGCACAAGCCAGGCCAGGGCCAGCGGGGTTTCTTCGGCTGGTTCAACCGTGGTTTCAACAGGGCCACTCGTGGCTATGCAAGCGGCGTCCGGTACGGCCTCGCGCGGCCGCTGCGGATGATGATGATGTTCGCGGCCCTGTTGGTCATACTCGCGGTATTGTTCGTGCACTTGCCGAGCGCCTTCCTGCCTGACGAGGATCAGGGGACCGCGTACGTTCAGGTCGTCTCGCCCCCTGGGGCGACCACAGCGCGCACGCAACGCACGCTCGATGAAATTTCCCGCTATCTTCGTGAGGAGGAGAGCGGCGTCGTCGCTTCGACGTTCGCCATCAACGGGTTCAGCTTCACCGGCCGAGGTCAGAGCGCCGGCATGGCCTTCCTCAGCCTGCGCAACTGGTCGGAGCGCCCCGGCGCGCAAAAAAGCGTGCAGGCGCTGACGCGGCGCATCATGGCGCGCTTTGCCAACTACCCCGATGCGATGGTCTTCGCCTTCGCACCACCGGCGATCACCGAACTGGGCAATGCCACGGGATTTAACTTTCAGCTCCTCGATCGCGGCGGCCTCGGACACGAGGCCCTCATGAGTGCTCGCGGCAAGCTTCTGGGCCTGGCGGCGCAAAGCCCTGTGCTTGCGGGGGTGCGACCGAACGGGCAGAACGATGAAGCCCAGTTCCGCATGGTGATCGATTGGGAACGCGCCAGCGCACTCGGCCTTTCGGTGTCCGACATCAACAGCACACTCTCCACCGCCTGGGGGGCAACGTACGTGAACGACTTCATGGATCGGGGCCGCGTGAAGCGCGTCTATATGCAGGGCGACGCCTCGGCCCGCATGCTGCCAGGCGACCTCGACCGCTGGTTCATTCGCAACGCCAGCGGACAATTGGTGTCCTTTTCCGCCTTTGGCCATGCCGAATGGAGTTATGGTTCGCCGCGGCTCGAACGATTCAACGGCGTCGCCTCGGTGGAGATCGCCGGCGCTGCGGCACCCGGATACACTAGCGGCGAAGCGATGGCCGAGATGGAGCGGCTTGCCGCGCAGCTGCCGGCCGGCTTCGGCTTCGACTGGAGCGGCATCTCCTACGAGGAGCGGCTGTCGGGTGCCCAGGCTCCTGCGCTCTATGCTCTATCGTTGCTGATCGTCTTCCTTTGCCTGGCGGCGCTCTACGAAAGCTGGTCGATCCCGGCGGCTGTGATGCTCATCGTGCCGCTTGGCATCCTGGGCGCGGTGGCGGCTATGCTCGGCCGCGGGCTGTCGAACGATGTCTATTTCCAGGTCGGCCTGCTTACCACCGTCGGCCTCGCCGCGAAGAATGCCATCTTGATCGTCGAATTTGCCAAGGACGGCTTCGATCGCGGGCAAAGCTTGATCGAGGCGGCGCTAGAGACCGCCCGGCAGCGTCTGAGGCCGATCATCATGACCTCGCTCGCTTTCGGTCTTGGCGTCCTGCCGCTCGTTGTTGCCAGTGGTGCAGGGTCGGGCGGGCAGAATGCGATCGGGACGGGGGTGCTCGGCGGAGTGATCAGCGGTACGCTCTTTGCCATCATCTTCGTGCCAGTCTTCTTCGTTATTGTGCTCAAGCTGTTCCGAACCAGGAGAAAGGGTGAGGCGGAGCAGGCGGCAGCTGCGCCGCATCCTCTCCCGACACCAGGAGAGTAAGCGCGATGCTCTGCACGGTGATGTGGGCGGCGGCCGCAGCGCGACGTCGCTTGTATCTTCGGCCCGCCGAAGCGACGCCGCCCTTCCGCCCCTCGACCGTACCTCTCATTTAGCCAGCTCCTGGCACGATGCAAGGCACCAAGCCAACGTCAAACGCCCAGTTTCGGCTTGACCGCCATTTTCCAGAACGGAAGGCTTAAGCCGGTTCCCTGCCTCTGATACCTCACGCTTCACCCCGCCCCCTGACTGGCGACCTTCCGCTGAAGCCTCCAGTCGGAACTATCAAGCCGAAAAAAATGGCTTTGCGGTTTCACAGCGACACCCGGATCCGTGGCCTTCCGGACGATTGCGAGGATATCACGGATGATAGCGCATGGAGCGTGCGGCATGGGCGCTGTAGCATCAACGGCATAAACGTGTTCACGATCGCTACATTGAAAGGACCGCATCATGGTCGAACGGATTGGTCGAAGGTTGTTTGGAACTGTGTGTGGCTTTCTGGCGCTCACGGAGATCGTGTCTGCGCATCATGGTGTCACGGGCAGATACGATGCTTCTGAGCCGATCATCTTACATGGGACCGTCACTGCTGCCACGTTTAGTCCGCCTCATCCCGTCTTTACAGTGCGGGTAGAGGCCAAAGAACTCCCCGCAATGCCTCTCGGCAGGCCGGAGGAATACTTCGGGCCGCTCAGGTCCCGTGCGGAGGACGTTGGCGTAGAACGCGACGTCGAGCTTTCTCCCGTGCGCCTGTTTTATGATCTCGCCGACAGATTACGCGTCGGCGATCAGGTTACCATCGTCGCGCTACGTAACTGCCTGTCTCCTCATCAATTACGCAGCAACTGGTTGCGGTTGCCGGACGGCGAGGTCGTATCCTACACCGGGGACTGGGCGCCGGGAGTAGACGGATGCAACTGAGTGAATCGTTTCAATGGATCGAGGCGTTACCGCTCGTTCGACTGATCGTAATTACTCCCGGTCTCTATCCGGCAATCTCCGCGCTGCACATCCTCGGTATCGCACTGCTCGTGGGCTGCATCGCCACTGTCGATCTTCGCCTTCTTGGCGTTTTCAGCACAAAGCTGGACGACGCGCTTCCAAGCCTTATCCGCATGGCGCTAACCGGGTTCACTGTCGCCGCGACCACGGGAATGCTACTCGTTTCGGTCCGGATCGGAAACTACGCGTCCAATCCAGCGTTCTTGACAAAGATGGCACTCCTGTTGATCGCTGGGACGAACGCACTGGTTCTGCGCCTGCGTGCGGGTTCGGCCGATGTTAGGCATGGACTGGGAACATTCCGCGGTCGCCTCGCGGCCGCTCTGTCCCTTGCTCTATGGACCAGCGCCGTGTTCTCAGGCCGGTGGATTGCCTTCATATGAAGACGCCAGGCGCAGCTGACGCTCATCTCAAAAGACGCCGTCTCCTGCCGGCGGTTTGTTTCCGGCGGAGCGGCATCAGTGCGGGGGACCGCACGACATCCAACTGCGGGAAATCTGTGGCCAATGCGCCAATTGCAGTGGCCAAAGGGTCGAAAAGCCGCGGTCCTGCCGCGTGATCCATTATGCCGAACACATCGAAGATGTTCTGACGGCATAGTTGAGCAGCGCTCCCCGGGCGGAGCAGCACTTGTTGTGACTATTTGACTGAAGACGGCCGTGTAGGGCTCCAGGCGCGATGATGGCGGTGTCGCAAACGGCCAGCGCGTTGGTTACATCTCAGGCGGTGTCTCGATGCCGACGTTCCGGGCTCCCCATTTGTGGATATGCCCCTTCCTTGCGGGGGGCCATCGAAGTACTGATCGTTCCAAATGCCGATCCGCGGGTCGTGTGCCGCTGCGGCGAGTTGCTTGCCACCCGCGTCCCCTACGCCTCGGCTTTCGCGAGGGCGGCGAGATCATTTCGCTCTCATGGGGAGGTCGATCATGTCTCACGTATTTGCCAAGACTGCGGATCAGGGTAGCCGGACGCAGCGGGGAGTCTGCTTATAGAACAGAGTGCGCCACTTTAAAGGATGAAGCCGTCGCGGTGCGCGTCGCCGCCCTCGGAGAACGGCAGCACGCCCGCGCCGAGATCCTGCAGGCGAACGCATCGTTCTTTCCTTTCTTGTGACCAACGATGAGTCCAGTTCTCCCTTCGTCATCGGTTGCCTTGGAGGTCGCTTGGGCAAAGAGGGGGCGGCGATCTCCGCTCGGATCCAATTTAAGCCCCATTCAGCGTGCGACGACCGCGGCAGTAACAAGCGCTCAAAAGATGCCAGCGACGAACTCCGGCCGCCAAACTCCATGGAGTTTGGCTAAACAGGTTCATTGCTCGCCATGACAAAGCCGAGCAAACCGAACGTAACCTGCCCAAAAAAGAAAGCAGGCTCATTCCATAATACAGGGTTGTTTTCCGAACCTGGCGGGCGCTTGCCACGCATGTACCAGCCACTAAGTGCATTGTGCAGCCAAAGACGAGTCATCCGTCGGCTGCATAGACCTTGTGCATCAGCCGATCCGACCGAACGTCACGTCGCCAAGTTGCTCAAGTGTGGCCCACAGCCTTGCCGCAACTTGCTGGTCGTCGGCTTTTTCAGGAATCCCGGCCCAGCCGGGCAAACCGCCAAGCCCCAGAAACCCGTTCGGGCCGTAGTATCCGCCAGCCGCTGCCTGGTGCGACGTTGCCGCATACAGAGTTGGCAAAGCGCCTTGAGCGGGCGGCTGGAACAGGAAAGCCATGTATCTGTGATTGCGCCCCTCCAAGCTATCCAGGCCGGGCCCGTCCGGGACCAGGTTGGTGCGGGCGATGCCGGGATGGGAAGCTATGGCCGAGATGCCCCAGCCTTCCGCCGCGCTGCGCCTCTGCATCTCAAAGGCGAGCATGAGGTTGGCGAGCTTACTGTTGTCGTAGGCCGCCCCATAATCGTAAACCTGAGCCAGTTGCAGGTCGGCGAGCTTGATTGCGCCCATGAACGAGCGGCTGCTGGAAACCCAGACGACGCGCGGGGATTTGCTTTCGCGAAGCAGCGGCAGCAGCCGAGCGGTTAACGCAAAATGACCAAGCGTGTTCGTGGCGAAAACCCGCTCGAACCCGTTGGGCCCCACCTCGCGGTTTTTTCGCCCCATGACACCCGCATTGTTGACAAGGATGTCCAGAATTCCTCGGGAAGCGCGCATCCTCTCTGCAAAGTTGGCAACCGAAGCGAGGTCCGAAAGATCGAGCGTTTCGAAACGGATCGAAGCGCCGGGAACGGTGGCCTTGATGCGTCGGACGGCTTGCTCGCCCCGTTCCTGGTTCCGGGAGGCGATGATTACGTCCGCCCCGGCGCGTGCGAGTTGAAGGGCGTCATGAAAGCCTAAGCCACTTCGGTCGCCCACGGGATAGCCGTTGCCGCCCGTGACGAGCGCAGAGCGCCCTCGCAGCGAGGGGATGTCGGCTGCCGTCCAATCGGGGATTCTCGGCAATCCCTGCTGACGCGGGGACAAGGGTGGCCTGTTTGCCATAACGGCGATGCCGCCGCCCACGACCGCGACACCAGCTCCCGCCGCACTGTATCGAATAAACGAACGGCGCGACAATCCTGATGCTTTGGTTTTAACGGGCCCATCTCCCGGTTTGTCTGTCATGTTAGCAATCTTTCCGAGTGATCGAATCTTGGATGGTTAAGAGACGTCGTGTTTTCGAAGGACCGCAGCAATGCGCTGGTTTGCAATCAGCATGGCGATCCCGGTCAGGATGCTTGCGATCGGGACCGTCACCAAACCGAGCCCCAAGCCATTGGAGACCTGTGCCGCGGTCGCCGCGTCGCTGATCATGCCGACGATGAGAGGACCGAGAGCGGGCCCCAGGAGCCCTGAGCCGATCATCGCAAGGCTCGTCGCCATCGCTTCCTTGCCCTTGCCCGCCACGAGATGCGCGGCGCCGAAACACCAGGGCAGCAGAAATGCGAAGGACAGCATGCCGGGCACGAAGAGTAGGATGGAAAGCCACCCGACCGGCGCGAACAGCGCAGCTGTCGTCGTCAGGCTTGCGATCATGAAGAGGATAGCGGGCGGTCCGAGGACCCGGCCGGTGCCGGAGCGCACGGCGCGGTCGAACAGGCGTCCGCCGATCAGCGTACCGCAAATCCCCATCAGGCCTTGCAGCAGCCCGAACGCAAGTCCTGCCTCGCTGGCGCTGTAGTCATGAGTGCGAATTAGGAAGGGAACTGCAAAAGCGTAGAACGGCGCTGCGGCGAAGCCGAGTGCGACCGAGCCGATGAACAGCCAGCGAAATGACGGGGACGAAAGCAGTTGCAAGCTCGACCGCAGGAAAGGTTCGCTACTGGCGGCCGAGCTCTTGCGTGGTGGGGTCGGACCGACGACGACGAACGCCAGCAGACCGATCAGCACGCCAATGGCGCCTGCGCCTATCAGCGCTGTGCGCCAGCCGAGCGTATCGCCGATAGCGCCGCCAACAGCGAAACCCACCATGGTGCCGAGTGGAATTCCCATGGAAAAAATGCCGAGCGCCAGCCCGCGGCGCTCGGGCGGGATCTTGCGTGCGATGATCGCGTGGCTGGACGGCGTCCCACCGGCCTCGCCGAACGCGACGCCGAAGCGGGTGAAGGCGAGGAACAGGAAACTCATGGCGAGACCGCCGAGCAATGTCATCGCGCTCCAGAATAGGATACACAAAACGAGGACGAACCGGGGCGATCCTCGATCAGCGGAGCGGGCGAGCGGCATCGACAGCAGCGTGTAACAGACCGCAAAGGCGATGCCGGTGAGCAAACCCATTTCGGTATCGCTCAGATCGAGCTCTTCCTTTATCGACTCGGCGAGGACGAAGGGAAGCGTCCGGTCGATCTGGGAAGTGGCGCTGACAAGAAATAGCGTGACAAGCAGAACTGTGACGCGCCAACCCTCAACGTACTCACCGCCGCTCGCATTAGATATGGTGAACAGATGAGCCTGCTTATCTATTGACGAAGCGGCCGTTTCTGTCATGCTTGATGCTTCCCTGGCTGTGAGTGACGTCATCAAGCTAGAGGAAATCTCCCATGACCAGAATGCCGAATACCTCAATAAACTTGCCTATTCCTACAGGCGGCGATATGCTGCCGGCTGAAGGGCGAGTGCTGCGCTGGCCTCGAAACCAACAGGAGGTTCGCGTGTCGTCATCGCTGCTTGGCGGGATCACCGCATACATCGAAAGCCAGGGCGGCGGTGAGGGCCTGTTTCCGACGCAGATCGAGAGCGTCAACATCATCCGTTCCTATCAGCAGCGGATGCCTATGCGGCAGATCTATCGTCCGTCGCTCTGCGTGGTGGCTCAGGGCGCAAAGGAAATTCTCTTCGGCGAAGAGACGCTTCGCTATGGCGCTATGGAATGCCTGGTCGTCAGCATGGAAATGCCGGCCAGCGGGCGCGTCATTGAGGCGAGTGAGCAGACGCCGTATATCGGCGTCACCATCGATCTCGACGTGAACATGCTGCGCGAGGTGCTGGAGCAGTTGGAGACGCCACCCGTTTCCCCTGCTACGCCCGGTCCATCCGTGTTCGTCGGAAAGGTTGACGAACCTTTGGCGGAATGCGTGCTGCGCCTGATCCGGATGTCCCAGACTCCGAAGGCAATCCCGATCCTCTACCCCTCGGTCATGCGGGAAATCTGCTACTGGCTTCTCACCGGCCCGCATGGCGCCGAACTCTGCAGCCTGGCCGTGCCGGAATCGAATTTCATGCGGGTTGCTAAGGCAATCTATTTTCTGCGCGCCAATTTCGCCCAGACGCTGCGTGTGGAGCAAATGGCCGAGGTGGCGCGCATGAGCCCGTCATCGTTTCATCAGCACTTCAAGCAGCTCACCTCGGTGACGCCGCTTCAGTTCCAGAAGCAATTGCGCCTTCTCGAGTCGCGGCGCCTGATGGTGGCGGACGCTGCAAGCGTCGAGGAGGCCGCCTACAAGGTTGGCTACGAAAGTCCGTCGCAGTTCAGCCGTGAATATTCCCGGATGTTCGGCGTTGCCCCAAAACAGGACGCGCTGACCCACCAGCGCATGTATAGCCAGTACGCCAGCCGCAAGGCGCGAACTGCCTAGGCCCGTGTCTCAGGAATGCCGCTCCGTGCCGACGCGCCTCGGAGCGAGCTTTCCTGATATGCAAATAGAAATCCCACGGCGGGGCGTGTGAACCGGCGGATACGCCGGAACCCTCAGTCGCGGCCGGGCGCCCATCACATCAGGTTTTCCTGTGCGGCCTGGTAGACGGTTCTCACGACCGGCTGGAAGCCGAGGCGGCGTGCAAGCGAGACATCCATGTGGAGGCGCCAGGGATTTTCGAGCGGCACCGAAGACGGTTCCATTGTTCCGCCAACCAGGGCGGCGAGCTCGTAGATCGAGGTCGGCGCCTCATCGGCGATGTTGACAATGCGCCCATCCATCGTGCCGTCCATGGCCAGGCTCATGGCGGTGGCGATGTCGCGATGATGAACCATGCTCATCCTTTGGGCGGGGTGCAATTTGAAATTGGCAACCAGTCGGGGCAGCTCTTCGAGATGTCCGTCCTTGTCGCCATAGACGAAGCCGAACCGCTGGATGGACCAGTTAAGCCCGCTTTCGCGTAGTGCGTTCTCGGCGGCAAGCTTGCTGGCCGGATAGGCTTGTTGCGGGTTGGCTGCGTCGTCCTCGCGGCCAGGGCGCGGGCTGTCCGCGTCATAGACATTGGACGTGCTCGCCATGATGAAACGCGCCTCGGGCGCACGCGCTTTCGCCGCGGCGATCAGGTTGCGGGTGCCTTCGAGGTTGCTCTCCCAGATCAGGTCAGCGTCGGGCGTTCGAAAAACAGCGGCGAGATGGATGATCGCTGATACGCCGTCAGCCGCCCGCAGGAGAGAAGCAGGATCGAGAAGGTCCGCCTCCACCGCGCCGATGCCGGCGGGCGCCTGTTTCCGGTCGCGCATCAGGGCACGGCAATTCACCCCCGCTTCGACAAGGCGCGGAAGAAGGCGGGCTCCGACGAGCCCCGTTGCACCGGTTACCAAGACTGTCATGACGCTGTTCCTTTCTGCAGCAGGTTTTCGAGACGCTCCGTTGCGGTCTGAAGCACGCGGACCGCGACCGCCATATCGGCGTCGTCGATGCCATTGAAAGCGACCGAACGGATGAAAGAGAGATCGGGCAGCTCGCTCCAGAGCTTCGCGCCGGTGGCGGTGATGCGTAGAAGCTTCTGGCGCTGATCAACCCGGTCGGGCTCTTGCTCGACCAGACCCTTGCGCACGAGCGTTGCAACGATGCCGGTCATTGTCGCTCGCTCAATCGCAAGCAGCCGCACGAGTTCACGCTGCATGGTCGGCCCGGCAGTTGCGAGTTGATAGAGCACGTACCACTGCACGGACCCGAGATCGTAAGGGCGCAGGACCGAGTCCATGACCGCCCGGCCGGCGAAGTAGCACCGCTTCGTCCAAGCTCCGATAAGGTCGCAATCTGTATCTTTCCGCGCCTCAGCCACCGATGTATCCATCCAATTTGCTAGTTACCTAGCAAAGATGTATGGTACCGAACAAATGTCAAGAGGGGCCGCGTCGTTTTGGTCACCGGAGGGAGAGGCAGCATCGGGGGGATGGACGGAGGGCCTTTCCTTGCCTCTTCGCGAACTGGATCAGCCACCCTCTTCTTGATCAACTGCAGGATCAGGCAGGAAATTTGAGCTTCTGGGCATTCGGCGCCGCGCCGCGGGCGTGTAGCTTCACGGCCGCAATGTCTCGGCAGCTGTCCGGCCGGTTCCAAGACCGCGCTCCTTTTGAGGAGAGCCCCGCAGGATCATTGGCATCCATAGAAGTTTCAGGCAGCACGACCTCGCTACGTCGATCGTCCGGCCTGAATCGACAAAAAAGGAACGTGGAATGGTGAAATCAGTAATGGGGCCCTTGCTGGCTGCAGTGCTCAATGCAGGAATGATAGGTCTCCCGGTTGGAGAGGCTTTCGCACAGGCCACTTCGCCGGATCAGATTGTCGGCGTATGGGAATCCGAGGATGGCAACCTCAAACTTGAGATGTTCGACGCCGGAGAAACGTACTCGGCCCGGGTCCTCTACGGAAAGCTTCTGGTCGAGGCGGATGGCAAGACCTTCAAGAAGGATACCCTAAATCCAGATCCGAACCTCAGGAGCCGTTCTCTGGAGCGAGCTGTTCTCGTGACCAACCTCAAGTGGGATCCCGTCGACGGTCGCTGGGAAGGCGGAAATTTCTACAGCGGAGCGACTGGCCAGACGCATTCCGCCCGAGCAACGCTTGTGAGCGGAAAACTGGAACTCCGCGCCTATATGGGCACCACACTTCTCGGTCGGACCATGGTGCTTCGCCGCGCGCAATGAAGAAAGAGGCTTCTGCGACCCCCCGGGCAACAGCCATGCTTTTGAAAGGAGCGCGCAATGGGTGTGCGATTTAACACAAGCGCCATTACGGAAAGTTCCTCGGCCGTTGGTCGGGAACTCGCCAAGCCGAGCGGTGGCTCACATGGCGCTGCTCTGCGCTGGAGCGCTCGGTTTCTCGTCGCCGCGAGCTGGATCAGCGGCGCCATCTTCGCCGCCTACATCGTCGCTTTCTTCCGCGGCGTGGCGCTGGGCGGAGCTGGTGAGCGATGGAACGAGTCCCTTCCCGATTTATACGATGGCGGCGCATTGCTTTCGACGGCAGCCATCGGCGCGCACTTCATGGCTGGGGCCGTACTCCTGCTGCTCGGACCTGTCCAGTTGATCGGAAGCGTGCGCCGTAACGTTCCCGCCCTCCATCGCTGGCTGGGCCGAATCTACGTCGCTTCAGCCGGCCTGGCGGGGCTGGGGGGCTTTGGCTTCATACTGGGGAGAGGAACGATCGGCGGCCCGCTGATGGACACCGGCTTCGGCATCTACGGTGCATTGATGGTACTCTGCGCCGCCATGGTCTACGCTCGGGCCCGGTCCGGCAGTTACGATCAGCACCGTGCCTGGGCGATCAGGTTGTTCGCGCTGACGGTCGGCTCCTGGCTGTACAGAATGGAATACGGCGCCTGGTTCCTACTGAGCGGCGGTGTCGGCATTGGACCCGGGTTCACCGGCTAGTTCGACGCGATCATGGCGTTCTTTTTCTATGTCCCCAATCTGGTCGTCGGTGAACTCTTTATCCGGGCGCGTCGCCGGGCTCGGGGCGTGGTGGCGAGCTTTGGAGCAGCAACGGTGCTCCTGGCTGCAAGCGCCTTCATTGTCTCCGTGACCTGGAGTTTCACCGCGCGCAGTTGGGGGCCGAGAATGATCAGCGGCATCACGGAAGCGTCGCTGTAGCCGTCCGCCAACCCATACTGGCGTGGCAGATGAGCCGGACCTCGCGCGCAGCTGAGTACCATCAGAACCTGGGTCCTTGCTTGCCCGCAATCGTCGTCGTAAGCCGCACGCATGTAGGATCAGGCATGACATTCGTGGGTTCCGGCATGGAGGTTTGCCGCGCCGCGGGCATGCTGGCGATGAAGAAGAAAGGCGGTACGCGGAGACCATCGTACTCGAAGGCTCCGCCGAGCGGTAGAGAAGGCAGGATGATTGATGTCAAAGTGGACCTTCCGGAACATTCCATCACAACGCGGCCGCTCAGTGGTCATCACCGGCACCGGTGGGCTGGGTTTCGAGACCGCGCTGGCCCTGGCGCGCGCCGGCGCGAGTGTTGTGATCGCCGGGCGCAATCCTCAGAAGGGCGCTGAAGCCGTCGCGGCGATCAGAAAAGCCGTCTCGGGTGCACAGGTGCGGTTCGGCAAGGTGGACCTTGCGAATCTCGCTTCGATCGCGGAATTCGCCACACAGCTCGCACAAGAACAAGATTGCCTCGAGCTCTTGATCAATAACGCCGGCGTGATGAGAACGCCGGCGCGTCGCGAGACCAGCGACGGCTTCGAGCTACAATTGGGCACGAACTATCTCGGCCATTTCGCTCTCACGGCGCATCTGCTGCCGCTCCTGAATAGGGGGCAGAAGCCGCGCGTCGTGACCCTGGGCAGCATTGCGGCGCGGTGGGGAGCGATTAACTTCGACGACCTGCAAGCCGCACGCGACTACAAGCCGATAAATGCTTACTGCCAGTCGAAGCTGGCCTGCATCATGTTCGCCTTCGAACTGAACCGACGCAGCCAGGCAGCCGGATGGGGCGTGCAGAGCCTGGCGGCACATCCCGGCATCTCACGCACCGACCTGATTGCGAACGGACCGGGCTGGTCGAGCGTACCGGGGTTCGCGCGACGCTATCTGTGGTTCCTGTACCAGCCCGTGTGGCAGGGCGCCTTGCCCACGCTCTTTGCGGCGACAGACCCGGCCGCGCGCGGCGGCGCTTACTATGGACCGGACAGGCTGGGCGGGACGCGAGGCTATCCGGCCGAGGAGAAGCCTCCAAACGAAGCGCTGGACACAGCCGTGGCAGCTCGCCTGTGGGAGACCTCGCTGAAACTGACCAGCGTGGACTTTCATGTAGGATGCCCGCGGACCTTGATCGCACCAATATCGGCGCGGCATGAACGCCATTAGCTTCCTTCGGTTTCCTCGGGCAAACAATCTAACGTAGGAATAGGCACGTTTCTTGGCAATTCGGGCATGGCGGTTTGGCGCCGTAGTCCTTCTATTGGGGAGGGTTAAAAGCGGGCTCGATGCGACATGGTCACTCGAAGTCACGCTGAACATTCGCGAAAGCATGGATTTCATATGACCAAGTGGACGAGCAAGAACATTCCATCGCAGCATGGCCGTACAGCGGTTGTCACCGGCACCGGAGGATTGGGCTACGAGGGCGCGCTGGCCTTGGCCCGAGCCGGTGCAAGCGTCGTGATCGCCGGGCGCAATCCCCAGAAGGGGGCTGAAGCGGTGGCGGCGATCAGACAAGCCGTGCCGGGCGGACAAGTGCGGTTTGGCAAGTTGGATCTCGCCAGCCTCGCGTCGATCGCTGAGTTCGCCGCGCAGCTTGCACGGGACCAGGAGGGTCTCGATTTCCTGATCAACAATGCGGGCGTCATGACGCCGCCGGAGCGGCGCCAGACGACCGACGGCTTCGAATTGCAGTTCGGCACCAACTATCTCGGCCATTTCGCCCTGACCGGACATTTGCTGCCATTGCTGAAGAAGGGGCGAAATGCGCGCGTCGTCACCCTCGGCAGCGTGGCGGCGAGGAGTGGAGCGATCAATTTCGATGACCTTCAAGCTCAGCGCGGCTACAAGCCGATGCCGGTTTACAGCCAATCGAAGCTCGCCTGCGTCATGTTCGCGTTCGAATTGAGCCGGCGCAGCAAGGCGGCCGGGTGGGGCGTCGAGAGCATAGCCGCGCATCCCGGTATCTCGCGCACCGATCTGCTTCCGAACGGCGCGGGGCAGACGAGTGCTGCCGGGATGGCACGCCGCTTCTTACCGTTTCTGTTCCAGCCCGCGTGGCAGGGTGCGCTGCCGACGCTGTATGCGGCGACCGATCCGGCGGCGCGCGACGGCGCCTACTATGGACCTGACAGGCTGGGCGGGACGCGTGGCTATCCGACCGAGGAGCAGCCGCCCAAACAGGCGCTCGATACTTCAGTGGCCGCGCGCCTCTGGGACGCGTCTCAGGAACTGACGAGCGTGACGTTCATGTGAAACGGCGTCGAGCGTGCTCCCACGTCTCGGCCGTCTCGCCCGTTGGGGCTGCGTCGCAGCGGTCGAAATCCCGCCTCAGCACCAGGAAATCAGAGATCACCGCCCAATGGCTGCTCAGAAGGATTGTGCATCGACGGCCCTAGTATATCGCCGCGGCGACAGCCCCCTAACACGGGCAAAGCCGTGTTAAATGCGTTCTCGGATTCGTAGCCGATAGCGCGCGACCCCTTCGATTTGATGGGCGAACTGGCGCTGGTCTCCAACGAAACGGTCGTCCCCATCCCTGACGATATCTCCGACGTACGCGCCGCGGCGGTTGCGGCCGGCGGCCCGGCCTCATGGGTCGTCCTGACGCGCCGAGTGCCGATCCAGCCACGCTCCACCGTGCTCGTGAATGGGCGGCTGGCGCTGCCGGCGGCATGGCCGTGCAGATCGCACGTCACCTCGGGGCGCGCGCCGGATCATCGCGGTCGGTCGCAGCCGCGAGCGGCTAGACCGGCTCGAAGTAGAAGCGCGCATACCGCTCGACGCCGATGCCGACGAGGCACTGCGGGCGGAGGTTCGACCGCGGCGTCGATAGCGTGCTCGATTTCCTTTGGGGCGAGCCTGCCACCCGGATCATCGCGGCCGCAACGCAAAATGGCGGTTCCGGGACGGGCGAACCGAGAGTGCGTTACGTCCAGCTCGTCACGGTTGCGGGTGACGATATCTCTCTCCGTGGCGGTGCTTTCCAAGGTTCGGGGCTGGAATTGATGGGCAGCGGCATCGGTAGCGTGGCCATCCGGGTTGGCCGGCGCGCGTGAGCTTCTGATGGAGACAAACAAGACCGGACTCGACGCGCCAGTCCCTACGCTGCCGCTAGCTGCCGTAGGCGAAGGCTCGGGCGGGCTCATCTGATGTTCGTCATGTGCTCTGCCCGGCGGTGGCAGCGAAGTAGCCTGCGTACATGATGTCGGCCAAAAGTCTGGGGCCTGTGGGGTTCCAGTGGAGGCGGGCTCGTGTCCAATCGCTTGAGGCTGGTTGGCCAATGGAGGCGAAGCCAAAGAACCAGTCGAAATGATCCTGCGCTTCCGCCAAGGATAGCGACACGCACGGAGTACCGAGACCTTTCGCAATCGCTTCCGCGATCTCCCGGAACGGAATGCCCTGTTCGGCCACGGCATGATACGTCTCAGCGCTCGCGCCGCGTTCGACAGCGAACCGATAGGCGCGAGCGGCATCGCCCACATGCACCGCCGGCCAGACGTTGTGCCCGTCTCCGATATAGGCAGATCGGCCCGTCCGTCGTGCGATGTCGATCAGCATTGGGACAAAGCCATGGTCGCCTTTGCCATGCACGGATGGAGGCAGACGCATGATGTTCACCGGGATGCCGCGATTGGAAAGCGCCATGGCCGCCGCCTCAGACGCTCGGGGGTAAGTGCCTGACGGCGGGAAGGCCGGATCGGCCTCGACGGTGATAGGCCCCGCCCCATCCAGGAAGGCGACGCCCGCTGTGACGATAAAGGGCTTTTTCGTGCTTTCGATAGCTGTCCCGAGCGTCTCGATCGCCGTCCGATCGATCGCGCATGCTTCGGCGAAACGGGAAAAGTCGTGCACGAAGCCCGTATGGATGACCCCATCTGACGTCCGGGCACCGTGCCGGAGCGTTTCAGGCATTTCGAGATCACCGCGAAGGACCTCCGCACCCATCTTTCCGAGTGTATCGGCGCTGCAGTCGGAACGGGCAAGTCCCAGAACCTGATGCCCCTGCGCGAGGAGTTCCCTCACAACGGCTGTGCCAACAAATCCCGTCGCGCCGGTAACAAAAACTTTCATGGCAATCTCCTTCTTGTCCAAGAGGAGAATATCGGGCAAAATTATCCTATTAAAGACGTGGCTTTATACGGGTATAATGACTGACAGGCTGGATATCATCGATAACGGAAATCGCCTCGGATTGTTCTTGAAGGACCGCCGGCAGCGGCTCGATCCCGCAGCGCTTGGTTTTGGAGGCCGTCGTCGCACACCGGGCCTGCGGCGCGAGGAAGTTGCTCAACGGGCTCATATCAGCACGACATGGTACACTTGGCTCGAACAAGGGCGCGGTGGTGCGCCATCACCGCGTGTACTGGATAGCCTCGCCGACGCGCTCATGATGACCGAAGCGGAGCGAGAACATCTGTTCGTTGTCAGCATTGGTCGTCCACCGAAAGCCCGCGCGGCGGCGCGTGACGGCATATCTTGGCGACTGCAGCGGTTCCTCGACGCCATGCCTTTGATTCCGGCAACGGTCGCGACCTCAACCTGGGACATCATCGGCTGGAACCGCGCAGCGCAGCTCGCTCTTACAGACTACGAAGTGCTACCTCCGGGCGAGCGAAACATATTGCTGCGGATGTTTCTCGACCCGGCGACGCGTGCTGCGCAGAGCGACTGGGAGTCCGTGGCCCGGTTTTTAGTCGCGACTTTTCGGGCGGAAACCGCTCGTGCTGGTGAGGACAGCCGTGCCGAGGAAATCGTCGCCGAGATATCTGAGAAGAGCAGCGATTTCGCGCGGATGTGGATGGAAAACGACGTGCAGACGACCGGCGAAGGTGCGAAGACAATCCGCCATGCGGTTGTCGGCGAGATAACCTTCGAGTTCTCGTCTTTTGCCATCGATGGCCGACCGGACCTCAGGTTGATGGTATATAATCCCGCAGGCGAAGCCGATCTGGAAAAGATATGCAAGCTCTGTGGCTGAGGTCGAGTTGCTTGCTGCTAGAGTGCATCGGAATTTGAAATACACCAGGTGGACGGCTGAAGGAAATCGCTGCTGTCCCTTTAATTGGTGAGCCAAAACACGCGTTTGAACAAGACGAGCTAGCAATTACGTTGTTGATTTAGGACGATCTATGCTTCAAGATACGCCTATCTTCGCAAACGTCCGAGATGAACCATGGATCCACTTTCAGACGTCCTTTCTCTGCTTAAGCCGCATGCCTATGTCTCATCCGGCTTCGACGCTGGCGGGGAATGGGCTGTCCAGTTCGGCGACCAGCACAAGCTCATCAAATGTTATGCGGTCGTGTCCGGTGACTGCTGGCTCACCGTCGGAGGTGTAGCCGACGCGGTGCGCCTGGTGACGGGGGATTGCTTCGTGCTGCCGACCGGTCGCCCATTCCGGCTTGGCAGCAGCATCGATGGCCCCGCGGTTGGGGCCGGGGAGATATTTCCAGCCGCGCGAAGGGGTGGTGTCGTGACGCTCAACGGCGGGGGCGGATTGTTTCTTGTCGGAAGCCGCTTCGGGGTAAAGGGCAGTCACGCCGATATGCTGCTTGGCCTTCTTCCCCCGATCGTGCATATCCACGAGCAACCGGAGCAGGCAGCCCTGCGCTGGTCTGTCGAGCAAATGATGAAGGAACTGCGTGAAGAGCAGCCCGGCAACGCCCTTGTCGCGCAGCATTTGGCCCATATAATGCTGGTGCAAGCGCTCCGTGTGCATCTTGACGCAGGTGGCAGCGACCGTGTCGGCTGGCTCTTCTCTCTAGCGGACAAGCAGCTCGGTGCCGCAATCAAGGCAATCCATGCTCAACCCGCTTATCAATGGACCCTGCAAGAGCTTGGTGCGATCGCCGGCATGTCGCGTTCGACATTTGCGCTCAGGTTCAAGGAGCGCGTCGGCGAGCCGCCGATGCAGTACGTGGCGCGCTGGCGGATGCTGCTTGCCTGCGACAGGCTGGAGAATTCAAGCGATCCCGTCGCGACGGTGGCCGCTTCGCTCGGCTATGAATCCGAAAGCGCATTCAGCACGGCCTTCAAACGCGTGATGGGCTGCTCACCTCGCCAATACGGGCGATTTCGGAAGGCCGACTCGGAGACGAGTTCCATTGCCGCGAACTCGCTGCCCCATGAGCATCGCTCGGATTGCGATAACGGTAGCCGTCGCATTCAGCACACGATTGCTGTGGCGGCACCGGGCGGGCGCCTTGCATCAGACCAAAGGCCTGCATCGGTTAGCCGCTAAGATTGCGCGGACAAGTCCGCATTGCTGCGCGCGTTTCCGTCGAGGAAGGGCAGGTGTGACGTCGGCCGCCCAGTCAACGCCAGCATCGCGTTCGCCACGGCAGGCGCGATCGGCGGCACGCCGGGTTCGCCCATGCCAGTCGGTCTGCTCGTGGAGGCGATAATGTGGGTTTCGACGGCCGGCATTTCGTTCATACGCAAAACCAGGTACCGATCGAAATTGGTTTCCTGAACGATACCGTCCTTTAGCGTGATCGCGCCATGGAGAGCAGCAGACAGACCGAAGCCGATGCTCCCCTCCATTTGCGCTGCGATCTGATCGCTCGCGATAACGATACCGCAATCTACGACGGCAACAACCCGGCGAACGATAGGCCGGCCGTCGACCAAACGCACCTCGGCGACCTGGCCAACGATCGTGCCGAAGGCTTCGTGAATGGCGAGGCCCCGCGCCCAGCCGGGTTCCAGCGCCGTACCCCATCCTGCCTTCAGACAAAGCTCGTCAAGTACTGCCAGCCGTCGCCTATCGCCCGCCGTCTCGTAGAAAACACGTCGGTAGGCTGCTGGGTCGACGCCGGCGCGCCGGGCAAGTTGATCAATAATATGTTCCATCACCATAGCGGTATAGGAATGACCGACCGAGCGCCATAAGCCGACCACGACCGGGAAAGTCGGGGTGAAGATCTTGCCATCGACTGTCGAAGCGGTCGAGAAATAGGGGGAGTTGGTGATCCCTTCAGTCGCCAGGGAGTTAGGCCCCACGGGAAGAAGCGATTGGCAGACGCTGTGGATGCGCCAGCGCGTCGGAAACCCGTCCGGACCCAATTGAACCCACACACGGTGATGGGACATCGGCCGGAAATGGCCGGAAGCCATCTCGTCCTCGCGGCTCCACATCAGCTTGACGGGGCGGCCATCGGTCTGCTTCGCGATCCGCACACATTCGACGAGATAGTCTGAGCTCATGACGCCACGGCGGCCGAACGATCCGCCAGCCGGCACAACTTCGACGTCGACCTTACCGGGGGTTGTCCGCGCAGCAAAGGCCGCCTGCACCTGATCGAGCGTGGCAAGATGGGCTCCCGATGTAATCGAGACTTCCCAACCCTTTACCTGGGCGACACAGTCGAGCGTCTCCATGGGAGCATGCGCGAGATAGGGAAAGTCGAAGGAGAACTCCGCGACATCGCCGTCGAAGGGAACTTCGGGATCGTCGCCCTTGGAAGCAAATTCGCTCGGTTCCACATTGCTGCGTCCTGCAGCGATATCGTGATAGTGGCTGACGAGCTCGTGCGTTGAACGTTTCTCAGCTTCACTTTCATCCCATTCGATGCGGAGCACATCGCGCCCCTGCCATGCGGCGAAGGTCGTTTCTGCGACCACGGCAAGGCCAGTCTCGATCGCGAAGACGTCGACAACGCCCTTTACATTGCGCGCGTCGGCTGCATCGAATCGCGCCAGCTTGCCTCCGAAGCGGGGGCTATGCGCGACCATCGCGACCAGCATGTCCGGGCGATGGATGTCCTGCGTGTAAACCTGGGCGCCCGTGCTCTTCGCAAGGCTATCCTTGCGCCGAACCTTGTCGTTGCCGATCAGCCGATAGTCCGCTGGCTGTTTAAGCACGGGCGACTGCGGTTGCTGGCGTGATGCGTCCGCGAGGAGCTCAACGAACGTAGCAGCGCGGTTCGAGCCGGGGTGGGATACAATCCCGTCGCGCACTGTGATCGCGCCGGTTGCAACGCTCCAGCGAATGGCTGCCGCCTCGACGAACATGGCGCGCGCCGCAGCACCGGCATTGCGCATTAGGTCCCAGTTGGATGCAATGCCGTTTGACGCTCCTGTCATCTGCGGGCCGTAGGCGCGAAAATTGCTGCGCGAATCAACGACGCGCACCCTGTCCCAATCCGCGTCGAGCTCTTCGGCGACAATCGCGGCGAGGCCGGCATGGATGCCCTGGCCCAGTTCCTGCTGCTTGTTGACGATCGTCACCCAACCGTCGTCGGTAATGCGGATGAAGGGCCCGAAGGCGCTAGGCTCCGGATCGTCGCCGCCGCCTTGCAGGACGGCGCCGGCGACCTGCATCGGGTTGGTGGCGATGTAACCGACGACCAGTGCGCCGCCGATCAGCGATCCGCCCAGGAGCAACCGGCGACGCGTCATCCGGAAGCGTGATTTCTTTTCGGGTAGGTCGGTCATTGGCATTTTCCTATCGGGGTTGGTGCGGCCGGCTCATGGCGGGCAGGCCGCACCGGTTTCCAGCCAAGCTTTAATCAGCGCTCCGAACTCCGCCTGGCTGCCGGGCGCAGGCCTGCGGTTTGCGCCTGGATGCCATGCCCAGCCGACCAATTCGTCCTCTGTCATGTGGTGGAGCAGTTCTTCTCGCGTCATGTGCGAGCGTGCGGGATCCAGAAGTTGCCTGCAGATATCGCCGAGCGTCTCGCCCTGCCAGGCCATCTCGATTGGAGCGAGCCTCCAGTTGATGTTGCCGGGCACACCGGACGCCTCGAAATTCTCAGCCTGGTGGCAGGTGCTGCAGCGCAGGGTCGACGCGCCACTGCCATCAACGCCACGCGTGACCCAAGGCGTGTGAGCGCGCATGCCATCTGTCTGCGTTGGCCGATCCGTTCGCGGATGGCAATTCATGCAGCGCGGGTGCTGTATCACGCGACCTGCTTCCTCGAACAGCGCGACCGATCGCGCCCGCGGATCGGCGATCGCATTAAACTCTGCCACAAGGCGCAGGCGCTCGATCTCGACAGGCTGCAGTCTTGCCGCGAGCGTCTGTGTCTGCGGCATGGTCCGGGGGTAAAGTGCGTAGACAAGCCCGCCTGCACCCACCACCGGGATCAGTCCAACTAAAGACAGGACGCCAACCTTAAGTCGGCGACGCCAGCTGCCGAAGGTGGGTGCTTGCCAACTCATGTCGGTGTACCCAACTTCGATGCCGCGTCGTGGATTGCGGCACGAATCCGGTTGTACGTCGCACATCGACAGAGATTGCCGCTCATGGCCAGATCGATATCGCGGTCGGTGGGTTTCTCGATGCTTCGAAGCAACGCGACCGCGCTCATCACCTGCCCGGATTGACAGAAGCCACATTGTGGGACGTCGTGCGCAACCCAGGCGTCCTGGATTGCTCTTACTTCCGCGCCTTCTACCGCCTCGATCGTAGTGATTCGCGCGGACGACGCTACCTCCAGCGAGAGTGTGCAGGAACGCATCGGCTCGCCATCGACATGCACCGTGCATGCGCCGCATTGCGCAGCACCGCAGCCATACTTCGTGCCGGTCAGCTTCAACGTATCGCGAAGTACCCAGAGAAGCGGTGTCTGCCCGTCATTTTCGACGTGGTGAATTTGGCCATTGACGGAAATCGCATACGACATGAAAACTCTCAGGATTTAAGCTATTTCACCTGAAAGGCTATTCTTTTCCGGCGCAGACGAACACGCGTGATCCTTTAAATAAATTGCCCATTCCTACAAATGCTTGATTGGCGCCTTGGGCGGGACGAAAAGTGCTGGGCGTATCTGGGACACAAGGGCCAGTTGAGAGCGAGGAAGCGCCTCACCCTCAAACTCGATCAAGAATGGGGAGTCGGATACACCAGAAACCTTCTGCCGTAGTGTGGACGAAAAGGCGGGTGGTCGCGCATGCCCAAGATGCTGTAATCCAGCAGGAAAGTAAGGCGCACTATAGACAAGCAGCTTCAAGCGTTGGGTATCCCATGGACACAAGACGATCATGGCCTGTGGGCGGCGCGGAGATTGAAACGGGGCCTCCCATAACTGCGATGTCGCGCGGCTATGGGAGGAGATAGGCCGATCCACCGCGTGGCCCGAAGATGGTCAGGCTTCCAGCGCTGCCTTAACTCGCTCTGGAGTGAACGGATAGTGGCGAAGCCGCACACCTCCGGTGAGCCGCGCGACAGCGTTGGCGATTGCCGGACCGGTCGGGGGAAGGCCCGCCTGACCAATGCCCCCAAAAGGGCTCCCGGGCGTCGGTACCACGGCTACCTCGATCTCGGGCGCCTCGGACATGCGGATCACCCGATAGGTGTCGAAATTCGACTCCTGCACCTCCCCATTGACGACGTTGATTTGCTCGAACAGCGCATGGCCGGTACCGTTGGTGATGCCGGTCACCATCATGGCCTCTATATGGAGGGGCTGGATCGCCACGCCCGGATCGATGGCGCACCAGACCTTGTGCACCCGGATTTCGCCGGTCTCGCGGTTGAGCGAGACCTCGGCCACCTGGGCGCAATGCGAGCCGAAGGCATCGGAGTAAGCCAAGCCGAGCCCCCGGCCGTCCCGCGTCCGATCCCACTCAGCCATCCGGGCAACGGTCTCGATCACCTTGCGCGCGCGCGGCTGGTCCTTGAGTAGCTCCAGCCGCAACGCGACGGGATCGACGCCTCTGGCGGCAGCAATCTCGTCGACGACGCATTCGATCGCGAACCTCGTATAGCCGACTCCCACCGCGAACCAGAATCCGATGGCGAGACCGTTGTCCTGCCGCAGGTATTCGATCTGGTGGGCTGGCACGGTGTAGTTGAACTTTGCGCCCTCGGTCACGACGTCGTCATGACCACCTGCCTCCGCGAACACGGGTGGCAATGTGCGTGCAAAGATGGAGTCCGCTACGATGCGGTGCCGCCAGCCGACGATGTTCCCCTCGGCATCGAGCCCGACCCTGACGTGCTGTGCCTCCAGTGGCCGGAACTTGTCGTGGCGGACGTCGTCCTCACGGCTCCAGATGACCTTAACCGGCCGACCCTCCACGGCCTTCGCCAGCGACACCGCATCGACGATGAAATCTGCCTCAGCCTTGCGCCCGAAGCCACCGCCGATGAGGGTCGTGTTCACCTTGACCTTATCGGCCGTGGTGCCCACCACCTCGGCCGCGAAGCCCTGTGTACCCGTCGGACCCTGGGTCGGCGCCCAGATCTCCACTCTGTCGCCGGCGACGATCGCTGTGGCGTTCATCGGCTCCATGGTCGCATGGGCGACATGGTCACTCATATAATCGACCGCGATCACCGTCGCGGCTCCGGCGATCGCGGCCTCTGCATCACCATTGGTGTGCGCAGGAACACCTTGCTGACCAAGGTCGCGGCCGACGGCGCGATACTTGTCGAGCAATCGCTGGCTTGTATAATTTCTGACGCGTGATGTCCTGCTCCAGGTCACTTTGAGCAGATCTTTCGCACGCCGCGTAGCTTCGACTGTTTCGCCAATAATGCCGACGCCGTAGTGCAGCGGAACGATATGGATGATGCCAGGCACGTTTCGCGCTTCGACGTCGTCGATGTTCACAGGCCGTTCGTCCTGAACCGGCGCCCGCAGAACCGCTCCAAAGAGCATCTCCGGAAGCTGGACGTCGATACCGAATACCGCGGTTCCATTGACCTTCGAGGGCACGTCGATGCGCCGGACTGTTCGGCTTCCGATATAGCGCCACCTGTCGCTTGGCTTCAGGTCAGCCTCTGTCGCCTGCGGCAGCGAATCCGGAAGCAGGGCCTTAGTAGCGATCTCACTGTAGTCGAGCGAGCGGCCCGAGGATGGATGCACGACCCTATGGGGCTCAGTCTCGAGCTCCTTCACCGGCACGTTCAGCATGCCGGCCGCGCCCGCCAGCAGGACCAAGCGGGTCTGGGCGCCGGTTAGCCGGAGCAGCGCATTGTAGCCGCGCGTAGACTCGCTGCCGCCAGTGAGCTGAATGCCGTAAAATCCGGGATTGCCGTAGGTCTCGGCATCGGAGGGCGCCTGAACGATCCGCACACGGTTCCAATCAGCATCCAATTCCTCGGCGACGAGCAGCGGCAGCGTTGTTGTGATGCCCTGGCCCATCTCGACAGCGGGCGCAATTATGCTGACCATGCCGTCCGCCGCGATCGTGATCCAGGCGTTCGGACGGAAGGCGCCCTCGGCGGCGGAAGCCATGGCTGCGCCGTAGGCGAGGTCGGGCAGGCTACCGAACGCGACGGCGATGCCGAGGCCGCCGGCCGTTACGAGGAAGCTGCGCCGCGACAGCTCGCGGCTCTGAGGCTGTAAGATGTGGGTCATGGCTCAGCCCTCCCGTGCGGCGCGTTCAATGGCGTTGATGATGCGGACATAGGTCCCACAACGACAGATGTTGCCGTCCATGTGAGCGATGATCTGCTCGCGGGTGGGATCGGGAGTTCGTTCGAGGAGTGCAGCCGCCTGCATGATCTGGCCCGACTGACAGTAACCGCATTGCGGCACCTGCTCGAAAATCCAGGCCTTCTGCAGTGGATGGCTGGCGTCCGGCGACAGGCCTTCAATGGTGGTCACCTCACGGCCCGCAACGTCCTCCAGGAACGTCTGGCAGGAGCGTGTCGGCTCGCCGTCGATATGGACGGTGCAGGCGCCGCATTGCGCGATACCGCAACCAAATTTAGTGCCAGTGAGCTTCAGATGCTCGCGGATCACCCAAAGGAGTGGCGTGTCGGGTTCGGCGGCGACATCAACCGCATGCCCGTTGATCGTGAAGGCTGTCATGAATGTTGCTCCTCAATCTATTGATCGGCTTTCGAGGTAATCGATGATCGCGATCCGTTGCGCCGCTTCTGGGACGCTGACGGTCATCCGTGTTCCACGCACCAGTTGACGCGGCGCCGGGAGGAAGGTGTCGAGTGACTGGCGGTCCCAGGTGACCCCGGAAGATCGCATCGTGTCGGAATAGTTCGCGCCTTCGACGCTGCCGGCAGTCCGGCCGATGATCCCAATGAGGAGGGGACAATTTTGCTGTCCCAGCCTGTTGCTGTAAAAGGTGGCGCAACGTTGCCGGAACAAACGCTGTCCTTCTGCCTCCTGAGCGACAGCCGACAACCAACAGTCCAGCAATAGAAAAAGGATCGTACGCAGAGCGCCGACCTGTTCTTTGATGCGATTGGATGCAGGCGCGGCTGTGGCATGAATCGTGTTGCAAAACTGTATCGCCTCCGTAGTCAGGCGGTACGATAGGTATGCCGGTCAAAACGATCTATGCTCGGAAATCCGTGATCCCTTTGCGATCGTCCGGAATTGATGCTTGAGACTCTGATAGATGGACTCGCTGCTATAGCTGCGTAAGGGAACGGGCGGCGGCCCTCCTAGACTAAGGCTAGTTAAACTTCGGGCCGGGCGCGGGATTGCCATTGGAAGACAGAGACAGCCCCCGACGATGCCATCGATCGCCGCCTCGATGTAGCGGCTGTGACTGCCGTCCGGATCGCCCGGAAGTACGCGACTGTCCCGCGCGGATCTTGATCGCGGGCTAGGATGGCTACGCCGTTCCAGGATTTCTGGCCACGCCAGATAGCAACCTAACCGGCGCGTTCGATTTCGCGGCGAGGAAACTTCTCGTCGGGGGCTTTTAGTTACTGCAGCCAGGCGACATCCGGTTTCGCCTCCTCCTGCCGCTGAGCAGCACCTCGAGCGGCCTTGATGCCGTTGACGTTGTAGGTGGCGAGCTTCACCGCCTTGATCAGCTTTGTGGTCGCCTTGTCCCCGACCGGCATCGCATCATGCTTGGCATCGTGGTCGCAGAGAATTGCTCCTTCTCGAGGACACTGAATGAGAGCACGAAAACGGGATTATTTTCATCGATGGATGTGATGCTGTGGCGGCCGCTTTCGTCGGCATAGATGCTGAAGCTCCTTTGCTCTTGTCTGGCTACCACAGCAGCAGCCCGCTTGGGCATGTAGCCCCGAAAAGCGACCATTCGGCAGACGACGGAGCAAAAGAGCAAGGGGCCCTGGATCCCGTACCGAGACGGCTGCGATCTGCTTCCATCGACATGATTTTCGCTATCGAGCCCGTCCATGCCCGACCGCTCTCTAAAGGACGACCTTATTTCTTGGCGGGCGCGGAGACGACAGAATGGAATTCCAAGGCAGCCTTGAACACAGCACGCCCGTCGACTTGGGAGCAAGAGCCTTGGTCAGCCGCCTCGAAAGCGTGCGAAAGCTGAAAGCCGCTCTCGTTCCTCTCTATCAGTCGTTCGAGGGAGCGCAGAAACAAACGGCCGACAAGCTGCTAATCCTCCGATGACGAGGATCATGTAGTGAAGCGGCCAGGGAGCTCATTCCGATGATCAGCGAAGCTCAACAACGCTCACACCACCACGGCACCACCGAGACCCAGCGCGCTCCTGGCACTCGAAAGCTGCAATCGCACTGACGACGCCCTTCGTGGTAGCGGCAGTATCACTGGAACCAGCCACGCGGATCTTCGGGATGTCCATCCCTTCGCTCGTAGCTAGCGTCGACACCGAAACAGTTAATTGACGGATCTTTTCGCAGCGACGACAGCCGGGCCTCTACAAACTAGCTGTTGGGGAAATCGTCGCTACAATCGGTCATGTACTTGCCGCCGGCCGCCGTTGACTGAGCACTCCTGAAACTCATGTATTGCCAACGGCAAGTGGCTTTCAAGAAAGTGGCGTCTTCGAGCAAGGCCCGCCAAGTTAATCCAAAGCTGCGGCTCCTGCCGTCCTGTCATTTAGCAACTGCGAAATCGCAACGATCAATTGTGACATGACGAAAGGCTTTTCGATCATGATACTCTTAGGAACGCCTTGAGAGGCCCAATCGGGAGCACTGTCACCGCTGATGTAGACGACGGGCATCTCAGGGTCGATTTCCCTTGCAATGCGAGCGACATCCCAACCGTTCGGGCGTTCAGCGAAGCGGATGTCCGTGATTATTCCGGCGATGGAGGACTCTGCGGCTTTCAAGTGCTCGATTGCCTTCTTGCCGCTAGTCACCGCCAAAACCATGAACCCGGCCTCTTTAAGCGCGTCTTCGAAGTCCAACAGCAGGAGAGTCTCGTCTTCTGCCAGCAATATGGTGACCGATTCCAATCACGTCCCCCCGAGAATGTGGTTCCCGTGAACGCGCAGTTCGGAAAACGGTTCCCTCAAATGTGACTGGATTCGGCGCCTTGCTCAGGTTTCCTGGTCAGGCGAGACCGGTGTTCGCGCTGCAGCTGCGACCGAAGACCGGATTCGTCACGTTCGTGACTTACCCTGCCTGCGCCCACAGGGGCCGACTTTGTTCGAAAGATTCGATCAGCATTTCGGCAAGGACACGTAACTTTTTTTGCGGGATGCTGCCCCGGCGGATGACATATGCCCGCCGGAGGCGGGGGATGCGCTTCGTCCCTACCAAGACAGAGGATCAACAAGCCCGGACGGTTCTATTCCAGGCGCGAACGACCGTCCGTCAGCTAACGGAATTCGTGAACGCTCTGCGCGCTGTTCTCTACGAGTATGGGCAGGTCATTCCGCTCGGGATCGGTCATGTCAAGCGTATTGAGGCGATTGTCGAGGATGCCGAAATCGACTGCCCGAGTGGGAAGAGTGCCGCGACCTTCTTGCTCAGATCGGCGAGAAGGCGGCCCGGATCGACGAAAGGGCCAAGAAGCTTGCGGCACTGTCCCGGCAGAGCGATGTCGCCCGCCGGCTTTAGACGATGCCGGGTGTGGGGCCGCTGATCGCTAGCTATGGAAAACGTCCGCAGCGGCCGCGATACTGTCGCCTGGGGTTCGTTGCCGCGCGCATCGTTCTGCGGCGCGCGGGTTCGATGTCCGGGTTCGATAAAATGCAACGCTGCTAACGGTTGATCGTCGCCTGCTGGGCGGCGTTATACCGGGAGCCCACCACCTGGATCTTGGACAGCGCCTCCTTAATCCTGGAGAGGTCCTCGGCGGTAAGCTCGACTGCGGCCGATCCGGCGTTCTCCTCAAGACGATGCAGCTTGGTGGTGCCGGGGATCGGGACGATCCATGGCTTCTGCGCCAGGAGCCATGCGATGGCGACCTGGGCGCGGGTTGCCTTGCGGCCGTCGGCGCTGGTGCCGGGGATCGGGACGATCCATGGCTTCTGCGCCAGGAGCCATGCGATGGCGACCTGGGCGCGGGTTGCCTTGCGGCCGTCGGCGATCTCGCCCACTACCTTCACCAGTGCCTGATTGGCGGTACGGGCGTCCGCCTCGAAGCGCGGAAGCGTGTTGCGGATGTCGCCTTCGGGGAAGGACGTGCCTTCGTTGATCGCGCCCGTCAGAAATCCCTTGCCGAGTGGCGAGAACGGCACGAAGCCGATGCCGAGCTTTTCGAGAAGCGGGATGATCGCCTCTTCGGGTTCGCGGGTCCAAAGCGAATACTCGCTCTGCAGGGCGGTCAGCGGCTGGACGGCGTGGGCGCGGCTGATCATTTCGACGCCAGCTTCCGACATCCCGAAGTGCTTGACCTTGCCCTCGGCGATCAGGTCCTTGACCGTTCCGGCGACATCCTCGATCGGCACGTTGGGATCGACGCGGTGCTGGTAGAACAGGTCGATGACGTCGGTGCGCAGCCGCTTCAACGACTGCTCGGCAACAAGACGGATACGGGCCGGGCTGCTGTCGAGGCCGGCCTTCGGGCTACCGTTCTTGAAGCCGAACTTCGTGGCGAGGACCACCTTGTCGCGGAACGGCTGGACGGCTTCGCCGACCATTTCCTCGTTCGCAGCGCCGTAGGCTTCCGCGGAGTCGAAGAACGTGATGCCCCTGTCATAGGCGGCGCGGATGAGAGTGACCGCGTCCGAGGTGTCCGTCGCCGGACCGTAGCCGAAGGTCAACCCCATGCAGCCGAGGCCAATGGCGGAGACTTCCAAGCCGTTACCGAGTGTGCGCTTCTTCATGGTCGTTCCTTTCGTGATCTGATAAAGCGAATATAGACCGTGGCCAGTTCCTCCGTTAGCTGCTATTGAACGCATACCGTTATAAGCAGGACTAATGTCGTGGCGCGTGACAACATCCAGGACATCTCGGCTTTTCTGATCGTGGCGCGGGAGCGGAGCTTCACGCGCGCCGCGGCCAAGATCGGGGTGTCGCAGTCGGCACTGAGCCAGACCCTGCGGGGTCTGGAAGAGCGGTTGGGCATTCGTCTACTGACCCGAAACACGCGCGGCGTTTCGCCGACGGAGGCGGGCGAGCTGTTGCTCCAGTCTGTCGGCCCTCACTTCGACGGTATCAACGCCGGAATTGCGGCCCTAAGCGGTCTCAAGGAGAAGCCTTCAGGGACGGTGAGGATCACCGCCGACCAACATGCGGCGGAGGACATCCTCTGGCCGGCGTTGGATAAACTCCTTCCCGAGTTTCCCGACATCAAGGTCGAGATCATCGTTGACTACGGCCTAACGGACATCGTCGCCGAGCAGTACGACGCGGGTGTCCGGATCGGTGAGGTGATCGCTAAAGACATGATCGTCGTTCCCATCGGGCCGTACATGCGCATGATAGTCGTCGGCGCTCCGAGCTATCTTGAGGCCCACGGCGTGCCGCAGACGCCTCAGGAGCTGACGAACCACAACTGCATAAATCTCCGCCTTCCGACCTATGGGGGGCTTTATGTGTGGGAGTTCGAGAAGGACGGTAGGGAGCTGCACGTCCGCGTCGAGGGCCAGCTCATGTTCAACAGCGTCGGCATGATCATCACGGCGGCGCTGGCCGGGCACGGCCTTGCCTACGTCCCGGAGAACCGGGTCAGAGGCCACCTTGAAATTGGCAGATTGACGGTGCTACTCGACGACTACTGCCAGCCTTTCTCAGGCTACCACCTGTACTACCCTAGCCGCCATCAGCCGACGCCGGCATTCACCGTGGTCGTTAATGCACTCCGTTACCGCCACTCGCAGTAGAGCGTCCGTAGCACAAGGGTTCTTAACTCAGATTGCGGCACTCAGTTGAATGACTGCTTTTGACGGATAACGTTGCAAACGCGGAGTTTGAGGGCCATTGGCGCTCTGCACGCGGTTTGCCAAGAGTTGGCAAGGTGTGTCTCTCGTTCTGATGCGGATGGATGGCTCCAAGCCGCAGGCATTAATGGGCCATGGCGGCGGACGCCCCGCCGCTGAGGTCTGCTTTGCGCAAGGAAACCGACATCGATGCTGGATGTCGAGACGGGCCGGTTTCAAACTTTATCGTCCGAACAGTCGGGCTAGTGAGTTACTGTCTCTTCCTTGGAAGCTGCATGAATGGCTGATCGGATCGCTGTGCAACTCACCTTCTGCGGTTCGCTCCAGCGGGCGCCTTTACCCAGCCCTAAAACCGTCTCAAAATCGCTTTGTCCCTGCGTGAGGGGGTACACTTAATTTGCAGAGTAGCCCGGAAGGCGCTGGCGACGTGATAAGCTGTCGAGCAAAGGCGCCGAGCAGCGACCGCGGATGATGTGAGCCACGGCAGAAGGGATCAGCGCGGCGAATATGACAAAGGCCAGAGACGGGTCCCAGCTACCCGCGACATCGAGGAACGCCAACGAACGTCCGGGATTGATCAGGTCGGAGATTAGCAGACCCGCACCGAAGATGAGCCCGGAGACGATCGCTGCTAACAGCCGAGCGGTCATGGCTGGACTCCAATGAGATGGCGGGTAACGAAGACCGTCGCGCCCGCAACGCCCATGAAGATTGCTGTCGCGGCAAGCGAACGCCGCGAAAGCCGCGCAAGCCCGCAAACGCCGTGACCGCTCGTGCAACCCGATCCGAGGCGGGTGCCATAGCCAACGATGAGTCCGGCAGCAATCAGCAGTGCTGTTGAAGAAGTGATAACGATCTCGGGCTGGCGGATGAGGGCAGCCGCCAGCCAAGCGCCTGCGATGATGCCGGCGAGGAAACCCGGTCCCAACTTGCTGTCGCCGTCATGGGTCAAGCCGGCCGCGGCGGCCGTGAGGCCGGAAATGCCGGCTATCCTTCCGTTCAGCAGAAGGTAGAGGCCTGCAGACAGGCCGATCAGGAGGCCGCCGGTAAGTGGCCAGAGATAACTTATTTCAGTCATTGCACTCACACTCATTCTCGGTCGGGGCATGCTCTCCGCGGACGGATCCGCCTAAGGTTGTTTCGACTTTATGAACGCGACTAGATCGGCAATCTCCGTACGTGTCAGGGATAGATTCGGCATGCGGGAGTGGTGAGGGGTAGCCAAGAATGCCGAAAGGCTTCTCTCGTCAAAACGTTCCGATTCACCAATCTGAGCGAACGTCGGAACAGTATCAGAGCCGCGAACTTGTCCAGGTGCAACGACGTGACACTCGCTACACCAGCGTTGGGCGATGGCACGGCCGTGGAGCCGATCGGCCGCGGCTCCCTCGCCAGTGACAGTCAGAAGGAGAGCAACGGTGCCAGCACATTGCAGACCACATATTCGCTTCATTTCAGCCGTGTCCTAATGGTCGACCAGCAACTCGTACCAGCTTGGTTGCAATCGATAGATCTCAAGTCGCGTCCGGGTGATTAGCTTTCCAAACAGACACATCAGTCGCGGTTACTGCGACGCGCCCGTCGGGCGCGAGCTGCTTGCCATCGAATTTCTTGGACGCGATGTCGCTGAAGACGGTGACGTATTGCTGCAGTCGGCACTCGTTGCAGAGCGGCGGATCGGCGATATCGAGAAGGGCTTCCTTCGTGACAAGAACGATCTCGTCCCCTCCGGCGTCTCTTTCCATGATCAGCAGCGCCTCGTCTCCCGATGCCTTCATCATTCCACTGAGCAGCTTCAAGGGCATTTTCGTCCTCCCGGCACGAGTGCGAGTCGTGCCAACCAAAACGGCATTCACTCAAGCATTATGCTTCGCGCGCACGGAAACTCCTTGATCAAGCTCAAAGTCGATCTCCAATCGCGATCCGTTGGAGGTCAAAATCACCGTGCCCGTCTGCCGTAGTCGCGCATCTCGTCGAGCCAGCGAGAGCGCTTCTTCTCATCGGCAAAGGAGAGGCCGTAGAAATTCTCGCGAATGGGCTTGATTCCGGAGAAACCCAGCATGCTGCGCTCGAAACTCCGAACGCCATACGCGCCGAAGTACCACCGGTAAAGAAGCACCGGCATGCCCATGGTGACGATTATGCGGGCGGAGCGCCCGGCCAGCAGCCGCTTCGGAAAGCCGCCCTTCTTGTATTCCATCGCAAAGCCTGGCCTGTAGATATGCTCGAGAAAGCCCTTGAGCAGGGCCGGCATCGTTCCATGCCAAAGAGGAAACAGAAAGACCCAGTGCTCTGCCCAGCGCATGTCCTCCCGGGCCTGCTCCAGGCCCGGTAGCAACGCCCCCGGTCTCGAAATCCTCCTGCATCTGCAGCAGCGGGAACTCGAGCTTGGCCACTTCTATCCGCCGTACCTCGTGTCGCGCTGCCGTGGCGGCCTCGGCGTAAGCGTCAGCCATGGCGTGCAGGAGGTGGTGCCTGGCCGGGTCCGGATGGCCCTGGACAATCGCAATGTGCCTGGTCATCTAAGGCGCTCCATAAAATCACGACGCATCCGATTGAACCCTGCCAGCTCTTTCCCTCATGACCGTGTCGACGAAACTGCCGGTGCGGGCGCATTTGGACGAAGAGGCGTCCCGGCACCAGATCCCGAGGGCCGAATTGCGCCTGTCTTAGCAAGGAAATCGCTGACTTCCTTCTTAACCTTCCCCCCTGTCCAACGAGCAGATGCCCGCCGGTGTCGTAGACGACCAGCTTCGCGCCCGGAATGCTCCTAGCGGCAAATGGGGCTGCGGGGAGCGTGTTGAACAGATCATCTTGGGCCGACACGACCAGGTTGGAGCGGCGATCTTCTCAAGAGGCAGGCGGTGGAGATCGGGCGCACTGTCGATGTTAATGCCGGGAAAGCGCCACGAAAGCGGTTCGACGTTGCGAATTATGGCCATCACCCGCTTTCGGTCCTGCGCCGGGGCCGCCTCAACCAATTCGGGCGGCACGCCGAGAAAGCGGATCAGAACCGACGGAGCAATCTTTTCGGTCGCCCACCAGCGAAATCGGCGCCGGCGTTGACTAGCCAAAAGGCAAACGCGCTGCCACGACTCCCTTCGAGCATCACTGGACTCTCGGGCGCGTAAGTTCCAGGGACGATCAGAACAAGAGCTGAGATCTTATCCGGATGGCGAAGCGCCAGTTCGATCGCCGAGCGCGCGCAGCCGAAACACTGACGACGACGGTCTTGTCGATCTCAAGCTTGGAGAGCAGCGCCACATGGGCATCGGCCTGGGCGGACGGCGGAGCATCGGCCGGAATCGGCGTGCCGAGATATCCGAAGCGCGACGGGGCGATCACCCGAAAGCCGCTTCCGACCAGATCGGCAACGTTGGTCAGGCCCTGATCCCATCCGCCACCTGCGCCGTGAATGGAAAGGAGCGGAATGCCGTCGCCTCTCTCGGCATATTCGATCGGACCGGCGGCAGTATTGGCGATGCGCGCGCCATTGGCGACTGCGGAGCGCGCCTGATCGATGTCATTGCTGTAGGACAGGAAAACCATCCCGCCTGCGACGGCGGCGGCGATAAAGATCGCTGATAATGTCCATCCGATCCGACCCATGGCCGCCATCCCGGAGTTTCAATTTGCCGCTATCGTAGTGGGTTGAGCCGCGAGGACTTTGATCTGCCTCAAATGAATCGGTGAGATCTTCGGCAATCAGGTTGATGCATCTATTCGTTGGATTACTCGTGCTCGAGCGATCGATAGATTTCCAGCTCCTGGGCGAAGTGGAGGCGAGTGATAGCTTCCAGACCGTGCAGCAGGCGCTGGATCTCGTAACGCTGTGCCGGGCTCGACGCATGTTCGCCAAAGGCTTGTCGAAGCGAAGTGAGGCTGTGGACCTGACGCTGGATCTCCATATGAGTTCTGCTCATGCCGGCAAGAGCATCCGGCGCGCCTGCCTGCCTGCGCAGCCTGGGATAGACTTCCTCGTCATCCTGGCGTTCGTGCGGAAGAAGACGTTGTCGCAGCAGATTATCTAAGTGCGCAAGCTGATTACGGACCTCATCTTCCGGGAGGTCCTGGATGCGCGCGCTTGTATGACGTATCTCGTCCACAACATCCATCAGGGCACGATGCTCGGCTTCGAGCTTCAGGAGCTCTGCATGCTCCAAACGTGTTGTTTTCCTCCAGCCGCGCATGGGGTCGCCTAGCGCGCGCAGTGCATTCAAGATGGCGACGATGTCGATTGCTTCCTGCAGCAGTGCGCCCTGAACCGGTGTCAGATACCCAAAGGCGGCCGCAACCATGCCAGCGGCGGACAAGGCCATACCCATATAGACGCTCTGGAGGGCTATGCCGCGTGAGCGGTGCGCGATGCGGATGGCGCTGACGAGGCGATCGAGCCGGTCCACCAGGATGACCACGTCCGCCGCTTCGGAGGAGGCGGCAGCCCCGCGCGCGCCCATGGCTACCCCGACGTTGGCGGCTGCGAGCGCCGGTGCGTCGTTGACGCCATCGCCGACCATCATGACCGGTCCTGCCGCTCTTTCCGCTTCCACAATTCGGGTTTTGTCTTCCGGCTGCAATTCGGCGGCAACCTTGTCCAGTCTCAAAAAGGACTGGAGACTCTCCGCCAGCTCGGTGCGATCGCCAGTCGCAAGCACGATCCGTCCGACGCCGGCCTCCCGCAATTGCCGCAGCACGCTGCCGACCTCTGGCCTGACCTCGTCGGCGAGGAGAAACGCGCCCGCGAGAACTCCGTCAATGGCAGCGAGCACCGAGACGACGCCATCCCTCCGGATCCACGTCCGTATGTCTCGCGAGAAGGCGGTCTCATCGATCCTTTCGCTGATGAAATCCCAGCCGCCCACTGCGATTTCGTGGCCATCTATGTTGCCGCTCACGCCGGAACCCGCCGATTCTCGAGTTCCGGATGGTGCAACGAGTTGCAGGCCCCGCTCTCTTGCGGCTGCGACCAAGGCGCGGGCAATCACGTGATGTGAGCCCTGATCCAGCGATGCCGCCAGCCGCAGCACCTCCAGAGGGTCGAGATCGGTGCGCGACTTGAGCTCTATGAGGTGGGCCCGGCCGTCTGTAATCGTCCCTGTTTTGTCGAGGATCACTGTTTTGATGCGCGCAAGCATCTCCAGCGCGCCTCCGCCTTTCACGAGCACCCCCTTGCCGGCGCAACGGGAAACTCCGGCGATGATCGCTACCGGGACCGCGAGAATGAGCGGGCACGGCGTTGCAATGACCAGCACGGCGAGCGCGCGGACCGGCTCCCCGCTTATGGCCCAGGCGCCGCCGGCGAGGAGCAGCGTGACCGCAAGAAACCCCAGCGCATAACGGTCCGCGAGCCGAACGATAGGCGCCTTCGCGGCTTTTGCCGCCTCCACTAACCTGACGATTGCCGCATAGGTGCTGTCGCTCGCCGCGCTCGAGGCGACCATTTCGAAGGCATCGCCGGCGTTTGTCGTGCCGCTCGTCACTGGCTCACCGGAGCGGCGCCGGATCGGCATTGCCTCGCCCGTCAAGGCCGACTCGTCCAGCACGGCGATGCCATCCACCACGCTTCCATCGACCGGCACCACCTCGCCACGGCGTATCAGGATTCGGTCGCCAGGATGGAGTTCTTCTATGTTAACCTCCTGCAGCTGCCCGTCCGCGTAACGCGCGGCGGTGCGCGGTACCCGGTTGAGCAGCGCTGTCAGTTCTCGGCGTGCGCGCCTTTGGGCGAAATCCTCGAGCGCCTCGCCGCCCGTGTACATCAGTGCGACGATGGTGCCGGTCAGGTACTCGCCGAGAATGAGGGCGCCGCCCATTGCGAGGGCCGCGATGAGATCCAGCCCGAATTCCTTCCGTCCCAGACTGATCGCGATCTCGGTCAGAAGGCTCGCCAGGATCACCGCGGTGCCGGCAGCCCACGACGCGGCGCTAAGGTCGGGCCGGCCCGCGAGCCAGGTGACTGCGCCGGCGAGCATGGCTACAGCGATGAGGGCAAGGAGAAGGCGCTTGCCCAGCTCTCCCCCTTGCCAAATCGGCGCGAAATCTCGGCTCCTGGTCAAGGTACTCTCCAACAGATCTCGTGAAGAATATTGGATCCCAGAACCGTTGTCTTGATTCTGCGCAATATCCCGCAAGAACCCCACCGGCGAGGCAAAAAAACGCATGGCAATGGGAATCGCGGCGTCCGAACCATGCCATTGACCCATGGGGCGGCTTTAATCCACGTGAAGTCTGGCTCTTCACGCTCCTGAGCGCCACCATTTCGTTATGGGCTACGTCGCGGTTCGCGTGCTCGGCTCGCCAAGAGGATTGCTGGTGGGCGGCCTGGTCGGCGCGGTCGTTTCATCGACCGCCGTGACGGCGAGCTTCGGGCAAAAAGCACGCTCTGGTGAGGAGCCACTACCGTTGGCCGGAGCGGCAAGCATTGCTGCCGTCGTCGCGCTATTGCGCGTGCTGACGTAACCCTTTTCCTCTCCCCGCCGGTCTTCCCCGAAGTTGTCTTGCCCATGATCGCAGCAGCTTTGATCTTTGCAGCGGGTGGTGCCGCTCTGATGACTAAAACTGCACCTTCCGCCGACGAGCCGGTAGAGCCGCGGAATCCGTTTGAGCTCGTTCCGCTTCTTATCTTTGCAGCCCTATTTGCCGTGACCGCGACGACTGGCGCAGCCTTGATGAAAGGTATGGGCCACAGTAGCTTAATCGGCATATCGGCCGCGTCAGGGATATTCGACGTCGACATTGCGGTACTGACGGCGCTGCGCGCTGGAGACGGAGCCGCACCTCTGCAGATCGTCGGGGACGCAGTACTCGTCGCGGTACTCGCAAAAGCAGGCGGGCGGGTGTTGGTGGCGATCGCGTCTGGAACTCTACGCTATTGGACATCGCTCGCTGCTATATCGCTCCTCGCCGCGGGAACGGGAGTGGCAGTCTCTGTCCTCATTGCCCGCTAGTTGCATGGCGGGCCCGCGGTTATCGAACAAGATCGAGGAAGCGGCCGGACGCCTCGCGCGTTAGCCCGCGAAGCAATCTCCGTCATTTGAGATGTTGCGTTAGATCAATTGCTGTTTTCGTATTTGGGCCTAATTTCTGTCGGTAGAGCCTCGGTGGGACCGCAGGCCGGAGGAATCGACATGGTCCAGAACATCAAAAGCATATTGATCGGCCTGACGAAAGAATTCGGCCGTGACGAAACCTCATCCGCGCTGGCATACGGTATTTCTCTTGCGCAGCAGGCGGGTGCGCATGCCACTATCCAGGCTGCATCGATTAAGCTCAGTCTGTCGAGCGCGGGGGTGACCAAGGTTGTCGCCGGCCTCGTCCGGGAAGAGAACCAGCGTCTTCATTCCCTCGCCCAGGCTGCCGCCCGCGCTGCGGAGGCCCAGGCTTCCTCGGCAGGTGTTGCTTGCTCCACCGAAAGTCCGCATCTCAGCTATCCCGAGCTACTCGCAGTCTTCAGGACGCAGGCCCGCCTGCATGACCTCACGATCGTCGATGCAGAATCCGAATCTCTCGCTATCGACCGGGGGCTGATCGAAGCCCTGCTGATGGAGAGCGGGCGTCCTTTGCTCGTGGTCCCGGCCACGCAGGATGTATTCCGCGCCAAGCGAATTATCTTAGCTTGGGATGGCAGCGGCCGGGCTGCCCGGTCGGCAGCCGACGCTCTGCCGTTCTTGCGTGCCGCAGAGGCCGTAGAGGTGGTCGCCGTGTCGGGGGAAAAGGATCTTCCCGCCACACCCACCTGTGCCGCGCTACATCTCAGCCGCCATGGCGTTCATGTGAAGGCGCAGACTCTACCGGTCCTGAACGGCGACGTCGCCGAGACGCTGCGCAAGCATGCAATGCTGATCCATGCTGATTTGATTGTGATGGGCGGCTATGTCCATTCACGGCTGCGTGAGCTGGTATTCGGTGGGGTCACGCAATCTCTACTGAAGCAGAGCCCCGTGCCCTTGTTCATGGCGTACTGATTGCAGAGACCGATCTGCAATTCAGAGTCTGAGCGCACTTGGGCTCTCATGCCGGTGCCGATCCTGTTGGTCCCGCGGAGGCTGACAGAGCACGCAGAAGGAGGCCGCCATGCCTAAGATGAAAGCCGCGATCTTCGTCGCGCCTGGTCGCATTGTGCTTGACGAGAAGCAGATCCCCGACGTCGGTCCGCTCGACGCGCTCATGCGGATTACGACCACCACAATATGCGGCACCGACGTCCACATTCTAAGGGGTGAGTACCCGGTCGCACGCGGCCTGACGATAGGGCACGAGCCGGTGGGCGTGATTGAGAAGCTCGGGTCCGCCGTGCGGGGATACAGCGAGGGTCAGCGTGTGATCGCCGGGGCAATCTGCACCTCGGGCCACAGTAATGCGGCCCTGTGCGGCTGCCATGCCCAGGACGGCCCCGGGACGAAACACGGTTGGAAAGGCATGGGCGGCTGGAAGTTTGGCAACACCATTGACGGTTCGCAGGCCGAGTACGTCCTCGTGCCTGACGCCATGGCAAACTTGGCTCCAGTGCCGGACGGGCTGGCCGACGAGCAGGTGCTGATGTGCCCCGATATCATGTCCACGGGCTTCACTGGGGCGGAGAGCGGTGCCGTCCGCGTTGGCGACGCCGTGGCGGTGTTCGCGCAGGGGCCGATTGGACTGTGTGCGACTGCGGGTGCGCGTCTCATCGGCGCAACGACGATTATCGCGGTCGAGAGCGTCCCGGCCCGCATGGAGATGGCCCGCCGCATGGGCGCCGACGATGTCGTGGATTTCACGGTATCGGACCCCACTGCAGAAATCATGCGTCTGACCGACGGGCGCGGGGTAGATGTGGCCATTGAGGCGCTCGGAAGACAGGAGACCTTCGAAGCTGCTCTTCGCGTCCTTAGGCCCGGAGGTACGCTGTCGTCCCTTGGCGTCTATTCAGGTGATCTAAGAATTCCACTCGACGGCTTCCTCGCAGGTTTGGGAGACCATACTATTCGGACCACCCTCTGCCCGGGCGGCAAGGAACGCATGCGTCGTTTGATGGAGGTGATCGCATCCGGCCGCGTCGACACGCGTCCTCTGGTGACTCACCGCTTCAAGCTGGACCAAATCGAGGAGGCATACGACCTTTTTGCAAACCAGCGTGACGGGGTGCTCAAGGTCGCGATCAATCCATGACGCTTTCTATCGGCGCAGACTGAGTTGCAAAGCCCTGAGGGAACTGGGCCGCCGGGGCCGTATCTTCATTGCCCGCGAGATCGTCCGCGCGCCGTGTGGCGAGCCCGCCACTTGTCAATTTCCACGACCAGGAGCGCAGACGATGCCGCTACAAGCAGGAGCGCCCACTCTGAGAACGAGATCGGTGAAACTTGCAGCGTCTCACTGAGGATCGGAGTGTACATGGCAGCGATATGAAGGCCCTGGGCCGCTGCGATTGAGAGAAGGAGAAGCGGGTTGGCAAGAAAGCCAAGCTGGAAGACGGACTTGCGCTCGGAGCGGCTGGCGAGCGTCTGGAAGTTCTCGAAAAGCACGAACAACAACAGCAGCAGATTGCGGGCTTCGCTCTCGCTGTAGCCCTGCTCGAGCAGAACATAGAACATCGCGAAACCGCCGGCTCCCATAACGAGCATGGACTGCCATATGCGCCGCATCATCAGCCGATCGAAGATCGGCTCGGACGGCCTGCGTGGCGCGCGGCTAAGTTCGTCGCCTTCTGGACTTTCACCGGCAAGGGCAATGTCCTGAATGCCGTTGGTTACAAGGTTGAGCCAGAGCAATTGCACGGGAAGAAGGGGCATCGGCAAGCCGAGGGGGATTGCCAGCAGAAAGAGCAGCAATTCTGCGGCGCCTGTCGACATCAGCATGAAAATGACCTTGCGGATATTCGCATAGGCGACCCGGCCCTCGCGGATTCCGCTGACGATCGAAGCGAAGTTATCATCGGTGATGATGATATCGGCGCTTTCCTTCGCCACCTCCGTCCCCTTTCGTCCCATCGCAACGCCGATATGCGCGTGCTTCAGAGCCGGCGCATCGTTGACGCCGTCGCCCGTGACAGCGACGAAGTGGCCGTTGCGTGCGAGCGAGAGGACGAGTGCCAGTTTTTGCGAAGGAGCCACACGTGCATAGATGCGGCCATGGCGGGTCAGTGTGTCGAGGCTTTCTTGTCCGTTCTCCTCTGCTCTGCGCACAGCTTCGCCGGTGACTACCTGATCTTCGGTGAAGATTAGCCCGGCCTGGGAGGCGATCGCCGCTGCTGTCTTGGGATCGTCGCCGGTGACCATTGCCACGTCCAGCCCTGCTGAGTGGCAATCGCGAATTGCCTGCGGGACCTCCGGCCGCACGGGATCCTGCATTCCGGCGAGCCCCAGGAAGACGAGATCGACGAGCAGGTGCCGACCGAAGCCTCCATCCGACTCGACCGCCGTTTCGCCCTCCGCAAAGGCAAGTACGCGCAAGCCACGCGCGGCCATCTCTTCCTTTTGGCGAAGAAGGGCTTCCCGATTGATCGGCTCGGCGCGACCATCCATGTCCATCCTGTCGGCCATGTCGATCAGGGTTTCTGCGGCACCTTTTACAAAGATGCGGATGCTGTCGCCGTGGCGGTGAAATGAGGCGGCGTATTTCAGGTCCGGCTCGTAAGGAATGCGGGCGACGAGAGGATAATCATCCTCGATTGCCTCACGCGGAAGACCTCCCTTGTAGGCCGCTGCCAGCAACGCAATGTCGACCGTATCGCCTACGGCGGCCCAGCCGTTGTCTTGTCGGGTAAGCGATCCTTCATTTGGCAGCGAAGCGGCCTTTAACAGGGCAAGGGCCCGTTCCCGCGCCTCAGCGGGAGGAGTTCCATCGCCACGGATCGTGCAAGAGTCCAGATCAGAACCGGTATCGCAGACGATTTCAGTGGCGTCCGGCAAGCGAATATCCGTCACGGTCAGCTCGTTGAGCGTCAAGGTGCCCGTCTTGTCGGTGGCGATCATGGTGCAGGAGCCAAGCGCTTCCACGGCCGGCATCCGCCGCACGATGACATGTGCTTTCGCCATGCGCCGCATGCTGATTGCCAGCGCGACCGAGATCGCTATCGGCAGCCCTTCCGGGATCGCGCTCACCGCCAGGCCAACCGACATCATGAAGAGATCGCTCGGCGACATCGACCGAGCGATCCCGACGAGAATGAGAAGCACTACGGCAGCAGCGACGACCCAGGCGATGAACTGCGAAAAGCGTTCCATTCTGATCATCAAGGGGGGCTTGGAGACGGATGCCTTGCCGATCTCGGCCGCGATTTTTCCAATCTCGGTAGCCGCACCCGTCGCTATGGCAAATCCCCGTCCGCGGCCGCGCGTAACGAGCGTCCCCGCAAAGGCCATGGGACGACTTTCCACGTCGGAGGCGACGTCAACGGCCAGAAGGGCTTTATGAACCGGTGCAGATTCTCCCGTCAGCAGGGATTCGTCGCAGACAAGATCGGTCGCCGAGAGAAGCCGGACATCCGCCGGCACGCGGCCGCCGGCTTCGATCAGGACCAGATCACCTGGCACCAGGAGCCGGGCGTCGATCTCCTGCACGCGTCCGTCGCGGACCACGGTCGCCTTGGGCTGCTCAAGTTTGCGCAGCGCCAGAGCCGCCTTGCCGGCCGAGTGCTCCTGCATGCAGCCTATGACACCGTTCGCGACGAGCACGATTGCGATGAACAGAGCGTCGCGCACGTCGCCCATCGCGAGCGACACAAGCGTCGCTGCCAGCAGGATGTAAATCAGCGGACTGCGAAACTGGCGTAAGAACGTTGCGAATAGGGACGACGCCTGTGGTTCGGGAAGCATGTTCGGCCCAAATTGCGTGAGCCGGACCTCCGCCTCCTTCTGGCCAAGCCCAGTAGAGAGGTCGTCATCCATCGCAGCGTTTTGAACGTGAGATGCAGTGTCAACGAACGTAGCTGAGTTCATGAAATGCGCCCCGGTTACGCGAGCCTCGCTCGTTCCCAAGCGTTGTTGCTTCAGACGCCCCGTGGCGCCACCCGGCTAAACGATCGTCTGGGCGGCAAGATTGTCAGCGAACAACTTGTCTTCTCCATGGACGCGCTTTGCCGCCTTGGCTGCAATGCTGGAGCCGATATCTGCCATTCGGCCAGCCTCCTTCGAGTAGTCGAGGAAGGCATCTTGCCAGAAGCTGCACCACAAATCGAATGAGTCATTCACGTGAGCAGGTGACCAGATTTCCTGCAGATAACGCTCATCCTGCTCACAGCGGCTCTTCAGGAACGATAACGCTTCGATCTGATATCGAAGCACTGCGCTGAGCGCGTCGGTTTGAAGGCGACCAAGCCACAAAAGGACGTTCGGATCTTCGAACGGGGCCGGTAGCAATGTCCAGCCGAGCCCAGAGGCAGATGTGGGGTGCGAGTTAGTCCCGTGCATAATATCCTCCTCATGTCGTCGCTTGATGGCTGCGAACCTGGTGGTCTGTCCACCGATCCGGCGCCTGCCTGTTGCGCCACGGTCGCCCGCGTTCAGGTACCCAGAGCTACTCGAGCATCCTCGATCCTCAGGCGGTCTTCGACGGCAGTCACGCCCGGAGCTGACCAGGCCGCGCGTTCCGCCAGGGCGCGTGCTCGCAGGCTCTGCACCTTTCCGTGCAATATGACGTGACTGCCCGAGACCTCCACGTCGATGTTTTCGGCGTCGGTCTCCGCGTTTCGCTTCAGGGCTTCCCTGATGCCATGTCTGACATCGACAACATTCATTCTTGGGCGGATCCTGAGCTGGTTGTCGATGCCCGTGACACCGGTCAGTACCCGGACGGAATTCTCGGCCGCAGAGCGCTGGAAATGCCAATCGACGGTGCCCTCAAGCGTGACGAAGCCTTTTTCGACCTTGACGGTGATGTTCTCAGGGTCGGAAATCGCAGCTCCCCAGGCGAGGATTTTCAGAACGCGGCCGGCGATTTCGTCATCGGCGGTTTTCTTGTGCTCCGGTAGCCGCACGTCGATCTCCTCCGCGATTGCTCGAACGCCATTCACACGTTCGGCGATGCGTTCGGCGGCGTGTTTTTCCGCATAGCTGCGGACGTGCCCGGTAAGTGTGACGATTCCGTCCTCGACAGCAACGCCGATATTGGCGGCGTCGATGCTGGGCTCATACTGAAGTTCGTCCAGGATGTCCTGGCGCAGTCGAACGTCGGTGTCCATGGTTCTTCTCCGTGGTTGAAAGCGCTGGAAAATGAGGAATAAGTATCACCGGCATGCAGCCCGCCGTCATTGAGGCACATCAAAGCGCAGCATGGGACAGAAGGTTAGCCTGACCATTTAGAGGACGGCAGAAAGGACAGACCCAATGTTCGTCAAAGAAATGTCCCGCCACGAATGCAACAGCGTGGTACAGACAGGTCACGTGGCTCGTCTTGCTTGTTGCAAAGAAGGCATGCCGTACATCGTGCCCATCACGTATGCATTCACAGGGCAATGCCTCTACGGCTTTTCCATGCCTGGCCAAAAGATCGACTGGATGCGCGAGAACCCGCATGTATGCCTTGAAATCGAAGAGATTTCAGGTGAGCGGCAGTGGAAAAGCGTCCTTGTATTTGGCCGCTACCAAGAGCTTCCGCCTGAGGGGCAGTGGCACAAAGAGTGCATGCATGCCTGGTCGCTGCTCCAAGCGCGGCCAAACTGGTGGGAGCCGGGTGGGCTGAAGCCGGGCAAACCAGAGGTAGCAGCCGCATCACCGCATGTGTTCTTCTGCGTCGATATCGATGAAATAACCGGCCGTGCCGCGTTCGAAGGCGACGAATGAGAGCAAATAATAAAGGCGCCGCTGTATGTGGCGCCTTTGTTGGGTGGCAGAGCATAGTTCAATGCACCATCAGCACCGGCACGATCGGTCTCTCGATCATCGCCTTCGTGACGCCGCCAAATATTCTTTCGCGAAGACGTGTGTGTCCGTACGCTCCCATCACGATCAGATCGGCAGAGGTATCAATTGCATGCTGGTTGAGCACCTCCTCCACCCGGCGTCCAGCACTCGGCAGCCGATCGACTGTTACGTTGACGACGTGGCGAGCTAGGTAGGTGGCAATGTCGGCACCTGGTTCTTCGCCGTTTCTCGCCGGAGCCGCGCTCGGATCGACGAGCACGACGTTCACCTCCTCGGCGCTCTCCATCAGCTCCATTGCTTCCCGCGCCGCTCTCGCGGATTCCATGGTCGAGTTCCATGCGAGAAGGATCTTTTTCGGACGCAAGGTGACCGATTGGCGATTTGTTGCGAGCAAAACTGGTCTCGCCGAATGGAAGAGAGCCCCGTCGATGGCACGGTTCCGCAACGACGGATTGGTCTGCAAGCTCGCGCCGATCAATGTAACATCGGCATAGCGGGCGCGGCTGCCGACATCGTCGTCGGCCCAGGCGGTCTCGCAATAGATGCCGTTTGCATCGAACGAGATCCCGAGGTCCTTCAACGTGGCTCGAGCTCTCTTTACTGCCTCATCCAGTTGCTTCATCTCCTCGGCGCGTTCGTCGAGCAAGGCGACCGACAACGCCGCATAGTCTCCGACCGCTGGTGGAGCGGCGAGTTGGACCACAAGAACCGAAAGGTGCGCACCCGCGGTCGCGCTGAGGTCCGCTGCCGCTGCCAAATCTTTCTCCTGATCGTTGGCACCGACTATCAAAAGAATTGTCTTGTAGGTCATTGCTCCGGTCTCCCCAAGGCAGGTTGGAATTCAGAAAGCCACTCTACGCCAGATGGGGGCGGCCACATTGATCCCGGTCAAGAAACGCCCGCCTGAGACTGTAGTGCCAGTGTTGCGATCCTCAGGGTCGCATCGCCCGGATGCGACGAGATCGAAAATCCGAATTCCCTGCACATTTTCAGCATCTTCGCATTGTCACTAAGAACGAGACCTTCGATGCGGTGCAGACCATCTGCCACAGCGTAGTCCACCAGATGAGTGAGGAGAGCCCAGCCAAGACCATGCCCCTGCAGGTCCGTCCTCACCAGCAAGCCATATTCCGCGGCCTCGTGATCGGGGTCCGCATAAAGCCTGGCAATTCCAGCAAGGTCGCCACGTTCATCGTCGAGAGCGACGAAGGCAATCTCGCGCTCGTAGTCAATCTGGGTGAGCCGCACCAACAGCTGGTCCTGAAAGTGCTTGCGCGATGACAGGAAACGAAATCGGATGTCAGCGGGAGACGTCCTTGACAGAAAATCTGGGTAGAGCGCCGCGTCTGCCGGTCTGATCGGCCGCAGATGGTAGCGCCGCTCATCAAGCGTGACCTGCTTTTGCCATTCGCTCGGATAGGGGCGGATCGCAAGATCGGGATTGGGGCCGGGACGCGTGACCGCCCGCGGGTCGATTTCGATGCGCACGTCGAGCGCGATGACGCCCTCGGCGCTGGCGACCAGCGGGTTGATATCCATCGAAAGCACGCATGGGAAGTCGACGATTAGCTGCGATAGCGCCGTGAGCGCTCTGCAGATCGTCGCTCTGTCTGCCGGCGGCTCGCTGCGGAAACCGGCGAGGAGCTTGCCAACTCGTGTCTCATCGATCAGGTCGCCGGCGAGGACGGCGTCGAGTGGGGGAAGCGCCACCGCGGTGTCTGCGACCACTTCCACGGAAACGCCGCCCGATCCAAATAGAATGACCGGACCGAAGATCGAATCTCGGGTGACGCCGAGGAGCAGTTCCCACGAATGTCTGCGTTCAATCATCGGCTGCACGGCAAAACCGTCTACAACGGCAGTCGGGTCATGCGCCTCGAGCCGCGCAACGATCCCCTCGGCAGCTTCGCGAGCGGCGAGGGGGGTCAGGACGTCGAGGACGACACCCCCCACGTCGGATTTATGCGTGATCGACTTCGAGAACAATTTGACCACTACCCTTGGAGCGCTCGCAAGAAGCGATCCGGCGATCCCTTCCGCCTCCTTCGGCGATTTTGCAATGACCGTTGGAGGGACGGGGATGCCGTAGGCCGCGATCACCGCCTTGGCCTCGGGTTCGTTCAGCATCCGGCGACCTTCTGCCGCGGCCTTTTGGAGAACGGATCCCGCCAAACCGCGGTCGATCGGCACTTCGTCGTCCCGGCCGGAGGGCACCCTCACCAATGCGTGCTGCGCTTTCGACCATTTGGCCAGGTACGAAGCCGCCAAGGCAACGTCCGACGGCGTGTCATAGCTCGGCAGCCCGGCCTGCTGCAGCACGTGGCGGCCCTCACGGGCGGTCCGACCGCCTAGCCAGCATGTAAGAACCGGTTTCTCCGATATTGTCCCTGACCGCGCAAGGGACGCGACCGCACGCGCGGCATCGACGGGAGAGGCGAGGCCGGTCGGACAATTAATGATGATCAGGATGTCAACTTCTGGATCTTGAGCGATGATCTCAATCGCCGTCTGGTAACGATCCGGCGGTGCATCACCGATGATGTCGACGGGATTGGCGCGCGACCAATTGGCGGGAAGTACCCGATCGAGTGCGCGGATGGTCTCCGGGGAAAGATCTGCGAGCGCGCAAGCGAAGTCCATCAGGCGATCAACAGCAAGAACGCCGGCTCCGCCACCATTGGTGACGATTGCGACACGGCTGCGTTCACGAGGGGGAAAACGCGCGACGGTTTCTGTCGCGTCGAACAATTCGCCAAGGCCTTCAATCCTCAAGATGCCAGCACGACGCAAAGCCGCGTCGACAACGCGATCGGCTCCTGAAAGCGCGCCCGTATGCGTTGCGGCCGCTTTGGCCGCCTCCGTGTGACGGCCGGCTTTAATGGCGACCACCGGCTTTACCCGAGCCGCCGCCCGCGCCGCCGCCAGGAATTTCCGGGGACTGGATATGGTCTCGAGATACATGATGATCGCGTGCGTCTCGGGATCTCCCGCGAACAAGTCGAGAAAATCTCCGGCATCTGCATCGGCCATGTCGCCCAGGGAGATGATCTTGGAGAAACCGACATTGTTGTCCGCGGCCCAGTCGATCAACGAAGTTGTAATCGCTCCGGATTGCGAAAGCAGCGCGATTCCGCCCGGCTGTGCCTGCAAATGCGCGAAGCTCGCATTCAGCTTCGCGGAAGGAACGATCAGGCCAACGGTGTTAGGCCCGACGATGCGAAGCAGGAATGGTTTCGCGGCATCGAGCATCGCTTGTCTCAAGGCCTTATCAGCGCTGATACCGGCCGTGATGATCACCGCAGCGCGCGTTCCTTTTATACCCAGCTCATGGATCACAGTCGGCACAGTCTGCGCTGGAGTGACAATGACGGCAAGGTCGGGGACACCGGGAACATCTGCTACCCGGCGATAGCAGCGATGGCCTGCGACCTGGTTATGTTTAGGGTTAATCGGCCAGATTTCTCCCTCAAATCCGGCGCCGATCACATTTTCGATAACTACCCGGCCAAGCGATCCACAGCGATCAGAGGCGCCGATAATCGCAACCGACCTCGGATCGATCGCAAGATGAAGGTTTCGAATGCTCATGATCTCGATCTCCGATCTTCGTTGATCGAAAATATCGCCGCTTTCCGGCGGCGCTTTGATCGCGCTCAAGAAAACCGTCCGGGGAACTCGCCTCTATCTGAAACATCAATCCAGCAGTTCTCGGAGCCGCAATGCCAAGTCTCTGGCGGTGTAGGGCTTTTGCAGCCAACTTCCTACCGCCCTGCCGACGGCGCTCGGCTCGGCATAGCCGGACGTGAAAAGCATCTTCACAAGGGGTCTGAGTGCGCGAACATGTTCGGCCAGTTCGCCGCCATCCATTCCGCCCGGCATTATCATGTCCGTGAAGACGAGGGAAACTTCCGGATGTTCTGCAAGCAGTTGAAGGGCCTTCGTGCCGGCTTCCGCTTCGATGACTGAATATCCAGCGGCGCGCAGTCGCGCGACCACGACGCGGCGCACCCGTGCGTCGTCCTCCACGACGAGGATCGTTTCATGACCTCTCGGCATAGGCTGAGGGGCCGCTTCTTCTGCCGCGCCAATCTCGGCAAGCTGGTTTTCTCCCTCCGCCGCTGGCAGGAAGAGGCGCACGCTCGCTCCCTGATCGGGTTCACTATAGAGCTGAATATGTCCGCCGGATTGCTTGACAAAACCATACACCATGCTGAGGCCGAGGCCGGTCCCCGCACCGAAGCCCTTCGTTGTGTAAAACGGCTCAAACGCATGACGCTTGACCTCTTCGGTCATTCCGACGCCGGTATCAGTGACAGCAATCAGAACATAGTGTCCCATTCGCACTTCGGGTAACATCAGGGCGTAGTCGCGGTCGAGAACTGTGGTCGAAATTTCGATCGTCAGGCGACCACCATTCGGCATTGCGTCGCGCGCGTTCAGACCCAAGTTCAATAGCGTGTTCTGAAGCTGAGAGACGTCGATCAGGGCGAGGTTCGCGCTGCCTTTCACGACGGTGGATAGTTCTATGGTCTCGCCGAGGGTCCTGGTGAGCAGCTTTGAAAAGTTCGTGACGAGTTCACCAACGTCGACGAGCTTCGGATTGAGCGGCTGCCGCCGTCCGAATGCTAGGAGTTGGGCCGTCAGCTTTGCCCCATCGTCGGCTGCAGCCTGAGCTTCTTGTAAGAGAGGCATCAACTTCTCATCTTGCAGCCGGGCTTCGATCATTTCCAGATTGCCGGTAATCACAGTCAGCAGATTGTTGAAATCATGCGCTAGGCCGCCGGTGAGTTGCCCCACTGCTTCCATCTTTTGCGCTTGCCTGAGCTCATTCTCAATGCGCTGGCGGCTTGTCAGATCCCGAATGAACCCGGTGAATATCCGCCGACCATCAGACGTCGCCTCTCCGACCGACAGCTCCATTGGGAAAGTTGTGCCGTCCTTTCGCAATCCTGTAACGACCCGGCCAATTCCGATGATCCGCCGTTCGCCGGTGCGCAGATAGTTGTTGAGATATTGGTCATGCGCCTCGCGATGTGGAGAGGGCATCAGGATCTTCACATTTAGTCCAACGACCTCGCTTTCGGCATAGCCGAACAGGCGTTCTGCGGCTGCGCTGAAAGAGGAAATCAGGCCCCTTGCATCGATTACCACCATCGCTTCGGGAACCGTGTCGAGAATTGAGCGAAGATGTGCCTCTCGCGCTGCCAGATCGGCCTGAGCGCTCTTAAGATCGGCAATGTCGCTGTCGGTCTGCTCGACCATTTCGACTCTCTTCTCCATTAGGCTCCGCCGCCTTCACGCACTGGCGGATGCATACTGCGCACGCGGTATGGCGAGGGCGTCCAATAGTCGCTTTCGTCACCGTCCGCCAGCGATCGAAGCGTTTCCATCTTCAGGACCGTGACCGAGCGCCGTTCCGGTGTCGCGATGACGCCGCTGTTTGCGAGCTTTGTTATAGTGCGGGATACCGTCTCGATTGTCATGCCGAGATAATCGGCGATGTCGAGCCGCGTCATCGGAAGGTCGACAATCGAAGTCTGTTTGCAGTTTTGGTTCCGTCTCATCAGAAGGAAGAAATTCGCCAGTTTTTCCTCGGCGCTCCGGCGAGAAAGAAGGACGGCCTGATCCTGCGCGGCAGTCATTTCGTCACGCAGCCTCGAGAAGAGTTGCTGCTGCAAGTTAGAATGCCGCGCCACTTCCTCTTCGAAACGACGACGAGGGAAGCGGCGAAGCTCCACGGAGGACACGGCCTCGACCGTGTAGAGGTAGCGTTCCTTGAGTGACACGCCGAGCAGGTCTCGGGGGCGTAAGAATCCGACGATGATTCTCCGACCGTCGCTAAGCAGCCGCAACGCACGCAGCATACCAACGGTGACCTCGAAAATATGCGTGGCCTCGTCACCCTCCCAGAAGACGGCTTGAGCCGGCGCGAACCGTTCAACTGGTTGCCGAGCAAATAGAGAGGAAAGGTCCGCTACCGGAAACGCCTGCGAGCACGTTGCTCTTGTGCGAGCATCCTGCATGCTAACCACCTGCGCGTTCATGAGCGTCCCCTCCATCTTTGCTGATGGAAAGAGTTGAACGCCAGGCCGTAATCCGATGACGACACGAGTGCAAAAATGGGTACGATATTGTAACAGAGTGTAACGGCGCTGGGAGTGGAACAGCGCCATTGGGGTTCACTCATGGCGAATGCACCGACCTTGCCCGAGCACATTCTCGTGGTCGACGACGACTCGAGAATTCGGCAGATGCTGTCGCGGTACTTCGAAGAGGAAGGATACCGCGTCAGTCTTGCCGGCGACGGGCAGGAAATGCGCGAATGCCTCGACAAACAACCAGTCGACGTCATTCTGCTCGACCTCATGTTGCCCGGTGAGGACGGGCTTACACTTGCGCGCGACATACGCGCGCGCTCGGATGTACCGATCATCATGCTGACCGGTCGTAGTGACGTCGTCGACCGTGTCGTCGGGCTGGAGGTGGGGGCCGACGACTACATTGCGAAACCCTTTCACCTCCGGGAGGTGTTGGCGCGCGTCAGGGGTGTTCTTCGTCGCCGTCAACCCCGACGGTCACCAGAGGTCGGCGACCAGCAGACTGAAGTCTACTCTTTCGAGGGGCTGCGTCTCGACGTAGGTTCCCGCCAACTGCTTTCGGATGATGAAAGAGAGGTTCCGTTGACGACTGGCGAGTTCGATATGCTCTGTGTACTTGTGAAGCATGCGGGCCGTGTGCTGCAACGCGAATTTTTGATGGATTTGACGCGAGGCCGGAACCTCGAGGCTTTCGATCGCAGCATCGACGCGCAGATTGCTCGCCTAAGGCGCAAGATTGAGCGTGATCATACCCGCCCCGCTCTGATCAAGTCGGTTAGAGGTGTTGGATACGTCTTTACCGCTAGGACGACACGCCAGCGATCCTAAGTTCCGCCACTTCGCAGTGGCACAAGACGAAATCTGTCTCTCGGCTTAAGTCAGGGGTATTGAACAGGTATGAGGATGCCGCGGTCCTCTCGGCGCGAGGTCGCGATGGACCTTCGCCAGTCGGCTGGGTCGAGTGCGGCGACGCGAATGAACCCGCAACTGTTTTCGCCAGCGACCGCCATGAAATACTCGAGAAGAGCGTTGGCCGCGCCACGCGTGTCACCCGCGCTTGTAACGATGAAGACCGGTACGTCGAGCATTCTGCCGTACATTGCGTTCTGCACAGGGTGCATGATGCAGATTCCGGCGATGTAACCGAGCGGATTCTCTGCGGTCACTATTCGTTCGATATTGGATGCTGAGCGTTCTCCGGCGACTTTCTCTGCGCAGAATTCGCGCCAAGCCTGCAAGTCGAAATGGCAACCAGCTGCTTCGATCAGCCGGTACGCTTTTTCGACCTGATGCCGCTTGATGAGACCCACGGTGTAGACAACAGACATTTTGCTCTCCATCACGCATCCTCGCCAAGCGTCGAGCTCGACAGAAGGACGCGCTCCGCCGACAGAAACTCAGCCCCGTCGCCGGACCAGCGCCGCCGACCTCCGATCGTGCTTGAGAGAAATTTTCCAGAAAGAAGATGGCCCGTCATTGATGTTCATCAAAGCCGTGGAAGAGGCCTGAGTTTGACGAGAACGAAAGCCTTTGAGCCGCATCCAGCGTCGCAGCATGGCAGTGCTCCCATAGGGCGGACAGCTCTAAGGGGAGGCGGTGCCACCGGTATAGGAGGAAATCCACGCCGGAATAAGCCTCATTCCGTTCCGTGGTGGTGCTCCTGGGTAGGCGCTGCTTCGACGTGCATTCCGCCCTTCGCAGCAAGATAGAGGCCCTCGACATAGCCCATGAAGGCGAGTTCGGCGCTGACTCGGTCCCGAGCCTTGGCAACCTCGGCCTGTGTAGTCGGCTCATTTGAAGCCGACCGGAGAGCCGTGGTCTCGCGGTATTTTTCCGCGATCCCGTGCCCAACCTGTTCTGTCATGAGTGCAGTCACTGCATCCGGCTTGCCGGTTTCGAGCGCCTCTTCTGCGGCGGGGATTGCAGGGCCGAAATCGGTACCCGCCGGTTTTAAGCCGGTGTAAGGCGCTCCTTCTCCAGCCCGGTGGAGCCGCACCGCAGTTTCCATGAAATAGCGATCGGCCAGCGCCTTTGCATCTGGTCCGTGCTTGCGCACGTTGAGCGCCTGATCAAAGACGGCGCGCAACTCAGGCTCGGCCCCCGCCGGGGCGAATGGGAGCATGAGATTGACCTGTCCCGCATCAAGCGCCCGGACCGCGGCCGTGGCCACTGGACCGTCCGCGGCGTCGCAATGGGCGTGAGCGCTCATAGGCAAGAGCGCTATTCCGAGAAGAACGACAGCAGTTCTTAGCTTTTTTGCCATTGGGATGCTCCCCAGGTTGAAGCTGACAGCAGGTTCGGCGTATGGAGCTACCTTCCGAGCACGCGCTTGACATAGCGTCCGACAAGGATCGCTGCCGGATAGAGGACTTCCTCTTCGGTGCGGGCGTGCAACACCAGTTTCTGGGCGAAGACAGTATATTTTGGCATGTTTTCGGCCTTCGCCGCAGCCACGAGGTCGCCAAGTGCTGCGACGATTTCCTTGTGCTCGCCTAGCATTCCCGACAACTCGGCCTCGAGCCTGTCTGTCAGGGCAAGAACATCGGCCATGCCGGATGCAAATTTACCCGTCGCCAAGACTCCGAGCAGAGCAAGCGGCGGCAATGCGAACTCTTCCTCGCGCACGAAATGCCGATGCAGGCGTCTTGCGACTTCTTTCGCGGCTTCGCCCACACGACCGCCCGCTGTTGTCGCATCAACCAGTTCCGCGTGGAGTTCTGCGTGCTCGATCTTGAGAGATTCGGGGATCGGAAATTCCATAGGGTGCTCCTTTCGAGCGGGAGCTAAACACCAACAGAGGCGTCTCAAAATCCAGTGTCGCACAACCTTTAAGCTTGTTGTTTGATACAGATCAAGTTCACGGATGCCGGGACGAAAAATTTCCTCGCATTGCTGGAGGACGGCCGCAAAGGAATCGGGGTAGCGGCGGATCAATAGGAGGCACTGCGTGAGTGCGGATGAGATCTTGCGCCTAGGCCTCGTTCGAATTGCGTCGATGCAGGGCGACTGGGACGACGGATCTTTGACCCGCATCAAGTCGCGCGCCCGCACAAGTGTGCATGCTTAGGCATGTCGTCTTTAGATGAGGCTCGTGACCATGATGATTGAACCGACCATCCGCTTTCATGGGGCAGCGGGGACCGTTACGGGCTCCTGCCAACTCGTCGAATCCGGTGCCACGAAGATTCTGGTCGACTGCGGCCTCTTTCAAGGTTCGAAGACTGAGAAGGAACTGAATTACCGCGACCTTCCCTTCGACCCGAAGACGATCGACGCCGTCATCCTGACGCACGCGCATATCGACCATTCCGGCCTACTGCCGAAGCTTGCCAGACTTGGCTATGATGGCCCGATTTTCGCGACACCCGCGACGACCGACCTCTGCTCCGTCATGCTGCCGGATTCTGCTCACATCCAGGAGAGCGAAGTCGACCAGCTCAATCGCCGCAACCTCCGCCGGGGTCGCCAGACCGTGACGCCGATTTATACCGCGCGCGACGCCGCTGTCGCGATCACACTGTTTCGGCAGGTGCGTCTCGGCTCGTGGGAGACAGTGGGGGAGGGAATTCGCTTCCGTTTCTGGAACGCCGGACACCTGCTCGGATCCGCTTCCGTCGAGATGGAGATCGGTACCGGGCCGTCGCCATTGCGCTTGCTGTTTTCCGGCGACATCGGGCCGCGCCACAAGCTCCTGCAGTTCGATGCGAAAGCACCGACCCGCTGGGACTACGTCATCTGCGAGAGCACCTATGGCGATGTCGAGCGCGAGGAAGCGGACGATGCCGCCCGTCGTCACATTCTGCGATCCGAGGTGCTGACCGCAGCGCATCCAAATGGCGCTCTTCTCATCCCCTCTTTCGCCGTGGAACGCACGCAGGAACTGCTCACGGATCTCGTCTACTTAATGGAGACGGGTGCCGTCCCGAAATGCCCGATCATCATCGATTCACCGCTTGCGACTCGTGCGAGCGAGATTTTCCGCCGGCATGCCCGCGAGCTCGAGAACGGCGATGCTCTCGTTCGGGGGATCGAGTCGAAGAATGTTCGCTTTACCGAAACGGCGGAGCAATCCAAGGCGGTCGATCTCATCAGGGGTTTCCATATTGTTATCGCTGCAAGCGGAATGTGTGAGGCCGGGCGCATTCGGCATCGCTTGAAAAACTGGCTCTGGCGAGACGAGGCGACAGTGCTGCTGGTTGGCTACCAGGCGAACGGTACCCTGGGACGCCTTCTTGAAGAAGGAGCCACCGTCGTACGTATTCAGGGCGACGATATCCGTGTCCGAGCCAGTATCAGGAAGCTGGACATCTATAGCGGCCATGCCGATGGCAGCGAGCTTGCCGACTGGGTGCGGGCCCGGCAGCCGATCAGCGCTGGCGTCTTCCTCGTCCATGGAGAGGACGAGGCACTTGAAGGGATCAGAGAGCGTCTCTCCACGTTCCTGCCGCAAGATCACCTCATCCGGCCGAGCCTGGACAGCGCATTCCGCCTCGGCTCGCATGGTGCAGTTCAGATTTCTGAAGCAGTCGCCCCGCCGCGCATCGATCCCGTACGGGTAGGAAGGACGGATTGGCACAACGATATCCAGAAGCTCGTCCTCGACCTTCAGGACGAGCTAGCCAAAGCCGCGGACGATAAGGCCCGTGGCGTCGTGATCCGTCGGCTTCGCCGTGCCCTCCAGGAAGAAGCATGAGATGCCGATGCGACCGTCAGCGAGAGCATGAGAGCACACGAGTTGGACGTCATGCCAGCGCCTGACCGGTGCGCCATGCTGCTGATCCGCATCGACCACGATGCACGCCGGCGAGAATGTCGGGAATTGATGCGCGTCAATGCGTCGGCGGGCAAATCCGGCTGAAATCCAGCATCAATCCAGGGAGTGCGACGATGCTCAAGATATCGAAGCTGCTGGTCTTAGCTGCTCTATTCGACCCCTTCGGAGGGGCCGCCGAAGCGACCGGCATCGACGCAGGCGTGTCCGCAATGCTGGAGCGGGTGCAGCCGGCGGTCGTCAGTATCCGCACCATCAGCAGCGGGATCTTCAGAAGTGATATGCTCGAGGATCCGAATGTACGGAAAGCCCTCGGTCTTCCCGATGAGGTATTCATCGTCCAGACGGGGGCGACCGCGACAGGGTCTGGGGTGATCATCGATCGAGAGGGAGGCTACATCATCACCAGCCGTCATCTGGTCGCCGATGCCGATGATGTTTCCGTAACACTTGCGGATGGACGGGTTTTCCACGCCGACAGGGTAGGGGAGGATGCACCGACAGACCTCGCGGTCATCAAGATCGACGCCTCAGACCTTGCTGCGCTCCAGTGGGGAAATTCAACCGAACTCAAGGTTGGCGAGTTTGTGGCCGCGATAGGCAGCCCTTTCGGCTTGGCGCAGACGGCGACGTTCGGCATCGTCAGCGGCTTGGGCCGCGCGGGCGTAGGTGCCGATGAATACCAGGATTACATCCAGACCGACGCGGCCATCAACCCAGGGAATTCCGGAGGGGCCCTCGTCAACGTCTCTGGCAAGTTGATCGGCATTGCGCGCGGGATCGCTGCGCCGGATCAGACGAGTACCGGCATCGGCTTTGCTATTCCCTCGAATATCGTGGCGAAGATCGTCCGGGAATTGATATCCCACGGAGAATACAAGCGAGGCTGGCTCGGCCTCTCGGTGACGGCCGCATTGGTTGCGCAAGACGGTAGTGCCACGCAACCGCCAGGGCTTATTGTGAACGAACTCGCCTGCAACTCGCCGGCGGAACAGCAAGGCGTACGCCTTGGAGATGTGATCACCGGCCTGGACGACCGCGCCTTCTCGACGGAGCAGGCGTTCAGGAACGCGATCAGCCTGCTTCCGGCGAACGCCCGGATCACTCTCGATGTTCGCAGGGGAGAAACGTCGCAGAAGCTGGGCATGACGCTTTCCGATTCGGGCGATCGTCCCGACGTCTCGGACCAGGGCTCAGTTATCGTCAAGTTTCCATCGGAGAGTGGCTCACCGGCATGCGTGCCGGCGGGTGCTGTCCTCGTCGATGTTGCGCCGGGTAGCGCCGCTTACTCTATCGGGCTGAGAACCGGCGACTACCTGACGGCCATCAACGGCAAACCGCCCGTCTCTGCCGATCAAATTGGAAGCGTCCTGGAGAGCGTGGAAGGCAGCGCTTCTGTCGATATCCTGCGCGCAGGAACGGCATACCGCATTGATGTTCAATAGGGGCAATCGGGCGTTCACGTCCGGCAAGTTGCCTTGGCTAGGAGTGGAATGCCATGGGATGGTCGCTGAAACTTGGAACAATTGCCGGGACCGAAATCCGCATACACATGACGTTTGTCTTGCTGCTCGTCTGGATCTGGTTCACGCACTACCAGATCGGCGGAGCACCTGCGGCTTGGGAAGGGGTAGCGTTTATCCTCAGCGTGTTCGTTTGCGTGGTCCTGCATGAGTTCGGGCACATTGCCGCGGCGCGCCGTTTTGGGATCAAGACACCCGACATCACGCTTCTGCCGATTGGCGGCGTCGCCCGGCTCGAGCGAAATCCAAGCGAGCCAAGGGAAGAACTGCTGATTGCGGTCGCGGGACCTCTGGTCAACGTGGTCATTGCCGCCCTGCTTATCGCCGTTATCGGCGGTGTCGCCGGCCTCGAGCAACTCGTCAGACCTAGGATCCGCAAATCGACTACTTTGTCCGCCTTGCCGGCGTCAACATCTTCCTCGTTCTGTTCAATATGATACCGGCCTTTCCGATGGATGGCGGTCGGGTCTTGCGGGCGAACTTGGCGTGGCGGTGGTCCTGGGAACGCGCCACGCGCGTCGCCGCGACGATAGGGCAGGGCACGGCCTTCGTCATGGGTGTGGCGGGTTTGTTCTATAGTCCTCTGCTCATCCTAATCGGGATCTTTGTTTATCTCGCTGCTGAATCAGAAGCGCAAAGCAGCCAGTTGCAAGCCATTTCCTTGGGGATCAACGTGGGCGACGTCATGGTGACGGAGTTCGCATTGCTTCAATCAGAGGCTCGCCTAAGCGAAGCCGCCGAGCTCCTGCTCGCGACAAGTCAGAACGAATTTCCCGTGGTCGATGGGGAGGGGCAGTTCGCTGGATTGCTGACGCGCGACGGGATCATTGGCGCCATGAAGGAAGGCGGGCCAAATACGTTTGTTCGGACAGTGATGCGCACCGACATTCCCTGGGTTTATGAGGAAACCGCGCTGGGGGAGAGTCTGAGGGTTATGCAGACAACAGGTGCACCGGCCGCAGCAGTGGTCAGCCGGAGCCAGCATCCGATTGGGATCATCAACTATGAAACGATCGGTGAGATGCTGATGCTGCGCGCCGCCGTTCATGACTTCCGTTTCGGCATGCTGCGGCGTTCGAGAGTGGGATCGCACGGCTAAGGCCGACGGGCGTCAGCGGCTAACGTTCAACAATAGCCGCCCCGTCCTTGATCCGGTCGCTCGGGTAGAGAATGACTCTTTCTCCGGGTACAAGCCCTTCTCGGATTTCGACCGCAAGGCTGTTCCGCTGACTGACCGCGACCGGACGCAAACGCGCCCGTCCCTCTGCGGCGACAAAGACGGCCCATTCTTCGCCTTGCCGGAACAAAGCGCCAAGCGGCAACTTGAGGACCTCGCCCTCGAACAGGATGACTTGCACGTCGACTCGGTAACCATGCCCGAGCGAACGCCAACTTTCCATTGGATCGGCAAAATCGAGAATGACGTCGACCCGCTGCTCCTCGATTCCGAGCGCCGACGACCTGGGTCTGCCCGAAGGGCTCGATTCGACGAACGACTGCGTTGAGGTCTTCGCCGCCCCAGTCGGTGATGATCGCTCGCTGACCCGGCCTAATCCGGACGGCGTCCTCCGAGAGGAAATTGACGACGATCTCCAGATCAGCAGGATTACCAATGTCGAGCAGCGGTGTTCCAGCTTCGACCACGCCTTCGCTGCGGCGCATGACCTGCAGCACGACGCCGCTTACCGGGGCGGTCATCGGCATGCATTCGCAGTCTTCACGCAGGCTCCGGATCTCCTGCCGCGACAGGAGGCGTGATTGCGCCTGATGAAGCTCGTGCTCTCGCACCTTCAGCGCCGCTTCGGCGGTGGCCAGATTGGCTTGTGCGACGTTGTGGGCACGCTCGGCATCCTCGAGGGCGCGCTGAGAGATCGTCCTGCGTTCGATCAGCAGTCGGGCGCGGGCGCGCTCTCCCTCGGCAAAC
>Ga0209281_1000354_pt1 | contig 75625 bp, 63 predicted proteins | sample MedtruBG_FD_187514 | JGI IMG/M metagenome (GOLD analysis project Ga0209281, IMG submission 187514) | Root nodule microbial communities of legume samples collected from California, USA - Medicago truncatula BG (SPAdes) (version 2) | ecosystem: Host-associated > Plants > Roots > Nodule | place... | reverse complement strand
GGCTATCACCCAAACATTCGGGGTCGTTCGCGATTCGTTCCCGACGATCGCTCTCTTTCGCTGTTCCCGACAGCTCAACCCCGCCTGAGTTGGGTCATAACCGGGGGCGATGGGAGCCGGGGACAAGGGCGTGGCTGCGGGGCTAGCAGCGACTGTGACGCTCTGTGTAGCGGCGAGTTTGAAGCGAGGCTCGGTTCCGGCTTAAATCGCCTCCGTTTTCTCTCCGACTGGCCAGGGTCCGGACGTCGGGAGCGGCCGGAGGCTGAGAGCGTCGGGAACGCATCTCAGCCGACCCAGGACTGGGAGATAAAACGGAGGTCTGCCGCTTTAGCGGTCGATTTATTTGGCCGGGAGTCCGGGTTCTTAGGGGAGTGACGGTGACTCCCCTAAGACGTTCACCGGTTCAGTGGTGACATCTGAAACAGGACTGGAAGTGAACGGAAACTTAGCAGATTCTTCCTGGAGCAATTTCTTACTAAGAGACAGCTCCCAGGCTAACTCCCTATCCCCGCAAATGCTCCGCATGAAAACGAAGGTGATCCTCCACAAACGTGGCGATGAAATAGTAACTGTGGTCGCAGCCCGGCTGAATGCGCAGCGTCAGCGGCCAGCCTTTCTCCAGCGCGATTTTTTCAAACTCTTCCGGCCTTAACTGGTCGGCCAGGAACTGATCGTCATCCCCCTGATCGATGAGCGTTGGCAGCTGTGCGGACGCCCCGGCTTTACCCAGCAGGCAGCAGCTGTCCCATTCTTGCCACAAAGATTCATCTTCACCGAGATAGGCCCTGAAGGCTTTTTGCCCCCACGGGACGCGGGTCGGGTTAACGATAGGCGCAAAGGCAGAAACCGAGCGGAAGCAGCCGGGATTTTTCAGCGCCATGATCAGCGCGCCGTGGCCGCCCATGGAGTGGCCAAAGACTGAGGCTTTCTCGCTGACGCTGAAATTATCCGCAATCAGCTGAGGCAGTTCATCGCGCAGGTAATCGTACATGCGGAAGTGCGTGGCCCACGGCTGCTGCGTCGCGTTGAGGTAAAAGCCTGCGCCCTGGCCCAGGTCATAGCCCGCGTCGTTTGGCACTTCTTCGCCGCGTGGGCTGGTGTCCGGCATCACCAGGACAATGCCAAGCTCGGCGGCAACGCGCTGCGCGCCTGCTTTAGTCGTGAAATTTTCATCGTTGCAGGTCAGCCCGGAAAGCCAGTAAACCACCGGCGGCGGCGTGGTGCCAGCCGGAGGTGGGAGAAAAATACTGAATGTCATTGGGCAGTTAAGCACGGTGGACGGGTGGCGCCAGCGCTGCTGCCAGCCTTCGAAACATCGGTGTTCTTCCAGTAATTCCATCCAGAGGCTCCTTACATATTTTCAATAGTTATGAACAACTTTCACTTCACCTGAGTCTAGCCATCCCGCATTATGGCCGCAACGGTATTGTTCCGCCCGCTCAGGCGATGAACGGTTATTTCGATTTCAATAATTATGCCCGGCACTACTGGATTCTAAGCACGTGCTGCCGCACAATAAGCGGACACTTTGCCCCATGAAGGGCAGAGGTCAGCCACACCTGCAGGAGAAAACAGCATGTCATCACTCTCAAAAGAAGCCGCCCTGGTTCATGAGGCGCTGCTTGCGCGCGGTCTGGAAACGCCGCTGCGTCCGCCGTTACGTGAACTGGATAATGAAACTCGTAAAAGCCAGATTGCCGCCCATATGACGGAAATCATGCAGCTGCTTAATCTCGATTTGAGTGACGACAGCCTGATTGAAACGCCGCATCGCATCGCCAAAATGTATGTCGATGAGATTTTCTCTGGCCTGGACTACGCGAACTTCCCGAAAATCACCGTCATTGAAAATAAAATGAAGGTCGATGAAATGGTCACCGTGCGCGATATCACCCTGACCAGCACGTGCGAGCACCACTTCGTGACTATCGACGGTAAAGCAACCGTGGCGTATATCCCCAAAGACACCGTGATTGGCCTGTCTAAAATTAACCGCATCGTGCAGTTTTTTGCTCAGCGCCCGCAGGTTCAGGAACGCCTGACCCAGCAGATCCTGACCGCGCTGCAAACGCTGCTGGGCACCAACAACGTGGCGGTTTCCATTGATGCCGTGCATTACTGCGTGAAAGCGCGTGGCGTGAAAGACGCTACCAGCGCGACCACCACCACGTCACTCGGTGGCCTGTTTAAGTCCAGCCAGAATACGCGTCAGGAGTTCCTGCGCGCAGTACGCCACAATTAATTCCCCAGGCAGGTATCCGTGGAGAGAAATATCACCCTGGACTTCGTCCGCGGTACCGCCATTCTGGGCATTCTGCTGCTCAATATTGTCGCCTTTGGCCTGCCGAAGGCGGCATACCTAAACCCGGCCTGGTATGGCGAGATAACCTCTCGTGACGCCTGGACCTGGGCGGTCATGGATCTGTTTGCCGAAGTTAAATTCCTCACGCTTTTCGCGCTGCTGTTCGGGGCTGGCCTGCAAATGCTGCTGGCTCGCGGCTCACGCTGGATACAGTCGCGGCTGACGCTGCTGGTATTACTGGGCTTTATCCACGCGCTGCTGCTGTGGGATGGTGACATTCTGCTGGCTTACGGCCTGACAGGGCTGGTGTGCTGGCGGCTGATTCGTGAGGCAACGGGGCAAAAGCAGCTCTTTAAGACCGGCGTAGTGCTGTACCTCATCGGCATTGGCGTGCTGGTGCTGCTCGGCGTGATTTCAGGTGACGGCCTTAACCGTTCCTGGGTGCCGGATGCGGCTAATCTGCAGTATGAGCAATGGTGGAAGCTGGGCGGCGGCATTCAGGCCATCAGCAATCGTGCGGATTTACTCTCTTCAAACCTGGTGGCGCTGGGCGCACAGTACGGCTGGCAGCTGGCGGGCATGATGCTCATCGGCGCGGCGCTAATGCGCAGCGGCTGGCTGAAAGGGGAGTTTAGCCTGAAGCATTACCGCTGAACCGCCGCGATTTTTATCGTCATCGGGATGGCCATCAACCTGCCGGCGATTATTGCCCAGTGGCACCTTGCATGGGATTCGCGCTGGTGTGCGTTGCTGTTACAGGCCCCGCGTGAGCTGAGCGCGCCGTTTCAGTCCATTGGCTACGCCGCGCTGGCGTGGGGATTCTGGCCGCAGCTTTCGCGCTTCAGGCTGGTGGGGTGGATTGCCTGCGTCGGGCGGATGGCGTTGACGAACTACCTGCTGCAAACAATCATCTGCACAACCTTGTTCTATCGCTTTGGTTTATATATGAAATTTGACCGTCTTTCACTGCTGGCCTTTGTCCCTGCCGTGTGGGCGGTGAACATCCTGCTGTCGGTTATCTGGCTGCGCTATTTCCGCCAGGGGCCGGTGGAATGGCTGTGGCGACAGCTAACCGCCCGTGCTTCGGGGGATGCGTTACGCAAAGCACAGAGATAATGATATTCGTCACAAAGGTTAACGAATTGTATGTAACCGCTTTCATCGCTGTGATCGACTTCACGCCACGCCGCCCCTCACTCCCCGCAAAATAGCCACCTTGCCTAAAACAGGGTGCACCTATGAGACCGACTCCCCCAACGCCGATTACCATTCGTGACGTTGCCCGTATCGCCGGGGTTTCAGTAGCGACAGTATCCCGAGTATTAAATAACAGCGCGCTGGTCAGCCCGGAAACGCGCGAAAACGTCATGCAGGCGGTTGCTGAGCTGGGCTACCGTCCAAACGCCAATGCGTAAGCGCTGGCCACCCAGGTTAGCGACACCATCGGCGTGGTGGTGATGGACGTCTCCGATCCCTTCTTCGGGGCATTGGTCAAAGCCGTGGATATGGTTGCCCAGCAGCACAATAAATATTTGCTGATCGGTAACAGCTATCACCAGGAAGAAAAAGAGCGCCATGCCATTGAGGTGCTGATTCGCCAGCGCTGTAGCGCGCTGATTGTGCACGCCAAGGCGCTGAGCGACGAGGAGCTGGCCGCATTCCTGGAGCAGGTCCCCGGCATGGTGCTGATCAACCGTCTGGTGCCCGGCTACGCACACCGCTGCGTTTGCCTCGATAACGTCAGCGGCGCGGTGATGGCCACCCGCATGCTGCTGAATCAGGGGCATTCGCGTATCGGTTATCTGGCCTCCAGCCATCAGATTGAGGATAACGACCAGCGCCATCAGGGCTGGCTGCAGGCGCTGGCGGAGCACGGCATCGCGCCGCCGGAGGCCTGGGTCGGAATGGGCACGCCGGACATGCAAGGCGGAGAGGCGGCAATGGTTGAGCTGCTGGGGCGCAACCTGCAGCTCAGCGCGGTCTTCTCTTATAACGACAGCATGGCCGCCGGCGCGCTAACGGCGCTGAAGGACAACGGCATTGCCGTGCCGCAGCATGTTTCCATCATCGGTTTCGACGATATTCCCATTGCCCGCTACACCGACCCGCAGCTGACAACGGTGCGCTATCCGGTAGTTTCGATGGCCCGTCTGGCGACCGAACTGGCGTTACAGGGCGCGGCAGGCCAGCTGGATCGTGATGTAACGCACTGTTTTATGCCGACTTTAGTCCGCCGTCATTCGGTGGCGATAAAGCAAAATGTGGCGTCGATCACTCCGCTGTCAAAGAGTTAGATGTAACCGGTTTCAATCTGTGAGTAAATTCACAGTTAATTAACATTGCGCTGACTATTATGTCAGCGTTTTATCAGCTGAAACACTATGTAACGGTGACTTCTCACTTTTAGCATAGCGATAAGGCCAAAGACGACCATAAAAACGCAGTATTGGATTGTTACCGAACACGGAAGTGCAATTATTTTAGGATAACTTCGGCATTCAGTAACCTTTTCATAACATTACTGTCCTGCCTGGTTTCGAACGCGAACTACCCTGCAAAATAAAAACCGGAGATACCATGAATAAGAAGGTTTTGACCCTGTCCGCCGTGATGTCCTGCATGCTGTTTGGTGCCGCTGCGAACGCCGCTGACCGTATTGGTGTGACGATTTATAAATACGACGACAACTTCATGTCAGTGGTTCGTAAGGCCATCGAGAAAGATGCTAAAGCGTCACCGGACGTGCAGCTGCTGATGAACGACTCCCAGAACGACCAGTCCAAACAGAACGACCAGATTGACGTTCTGCTGGCAAAAGGCGTGAAAGCGCTGGCCATTAACCTGGTTGACCCGGCCGCAGCGGGCACCGTAATCGAAAAAGCACGCGCGCAAAACGTGCCGATTGTGTTCTTCAACAAAGAACCTTCCCGCAAAGCGCTGGATAGCTATGACAAAGCTTACTATGTGGGCACAGACTCCAAAGAGTCCGGGATTATTCAGGGCGACCTGATTGCCAAACACTGGGCGGCTAACCCGGCGTGGGACCTGAACAAAGACGGCCAGGTGCAGTTCGTGCTGCTGAAAGGCGAACCGGGCCACCCGGATGCCGAAGCGCGTACCACTTACGTTATCAAAGAGCTGAACGACAAAGGTCTGAAAACCCAGCAGCTGCAGCTGGATACCGCCATGTGGGATACCGCTCAGGCTAAAGACAAAATGGACGCCTGGCTCTCTGGCCCGAACGCTAACAAAATCGAAGTGGTTATTGCCAACAACGATGCGATGGCAATGGGTGCGGTAGAAGCGCTGAAAGCACACAACAAATCTTCTATTCCAGTATTTGGCGTAGATGCCCTGCCGGAAGCGTTGGCGCTGGTGAAATCCGGTGCAATGGCAGGTACCGTGCTGAACGACGCCAACAACCAGGCGAAAGCGACCTTTGACCTGGCGAAAAACCTGGCCGACGGTAAACCAGCCGCTGAAGGCACTAACTGGAAAATCGAGAACAAAATTGTACGCGTACCGTATGTAGGCGTGGATAAAGATAATCTCGCACAGTTTATCGGCAAATAAATACCCGTCATATTTTAGTTGTACACGGGCGCAGATACCTGCGCCCGGCTTTAGGCAGGTTACTCAGCGACACAGGTATAATTATGGTCGACAATAACTCAGCTACGCCGTCGGAATTTTTGCTGGAAATGACCGGCATTAATAAATCCTTCCCCGGCGTTAAGGCACTGGATAATGTTAATTTAAAAGTGCGTCCACACTCTATTCATGCCCTGATGGGTGAAAACGGTGCGGGCAAATCGACATTATTGAAATGCCTTTTTGGGATCTACAGCAAAGATTCCGGCAGCATCCTTTTTCAGGGAAAAGAGGTCAATTTCAGCAGCACCAAAGAGGCGCTGGAAAACGGTATTTCTATGGTGCATCAGGAGCTTAACCTGGTCCTGCAGCGCACCGTGATGGACAACATGTGGCTCGGGCGTTACCCGACCAAAGGCGTGTTTGTCGATCAGGATAAAATGTACCGCGACACCAAAGAGATTTTTGACGAGCTGGATATTGATATCGACCCGCGAGCCCGCGTCGGTACGTTGTCCGTTTCTCAAATGCAGATGATTGAAATTGCCAAGGCTTTTTCCTATAACGCCAAAATCGTTATTATGGATGAGCCAACGTCCTCGCTGACGGAAAAAGAAGTTAATCATCTTTTTAAAATTATTCGCAAATTAAAAGATCGCGGCTGCGGCATTGTTTATATCTCCCATAAAATGGAAGAGATATTCCAGCTGTGCGATGAAATTACTATTTTGCGCGACGGGCAGTGGATTGCCACCCAGCCGCTGGAAGGGCTGGATATGGACAAAATCATCGCCATGATGGTGGGCCGCTCCCTGAACCAGCGCTTCCCGGACAAATCCAACGTGCCGGGTGAAGTTATCCTCGAAGTACGCAACCTGACCTCGCTGCGCCAGCCGTCGATTCGCGATATCTCCTTTGATTTACATAAAGGTGAAATCCTCGGCATTGCGGGCCTCGTCGGCGCGAAGCGTACCGATATAGTGGAAACGCTGTTTGGTATCCGCGAAAAATCTGGCGGCACCATTAAGCTGCACGGCAAAAAGATCAATAACAGCAACGCGAACGAAGCGATCAATCACGGCTTTGCGCTGGTCACCGAAGAGCGCCGCTCAACCGGGATCTACGCCTACCTGGATATCGGCTTTAACTCACTCATTTCCAATATTCGTAACTACAAAAACAAGGTCGGTCTGCTGGATAACTCCCGCATGAAAAGCGATACCCAGTGGGTTATCGACTCCATGCGCGTGAAAACGCCGGGGCACCGCACCTCCATCGGTTCGCTGTCCGGCGGTAACCAGCAGAAGGTGATCATCGGCCGCTGGCTGCTGACTCAGCCGGAAATTCTGATGCTGGATGAACCGACGCGCGGCATTGACGTTGGCGCCAAGTTTGAGATTTACCAGCTGATTGCTGAACTGGCTAAAAAAGGGAAAGGGATCATTATCATTTCGTCCGAGATGCCGGAATTGTTAGGGATTACAGACCGTATTCTGGTGATGAGCAACGGGCTCGTGGCCGGAATTGTAGACACCAAAACAACAACGCAGAACGAAATCTTACGTCTTGCGTCTGTGCACCTGTGATGATTTAGGGGCTATTAAAAAATGAGTGCGTTAAATAAGAAGAGTTTTCTAACTTATCTAAAAGAGGGCGGCATCTACGTGGTGCTGCTGGTGCTGCTGGCGATCATTATTTTCCAGGATCCGACGTTCTTAAGCCTGCTTAACCTGAGTAACATTCTGACCCAGTCTTCGGTGCGTATTATCATCGCGCTGGGCGTGGCCGGGCTGATTGTCACCCAGGGGACCGACCTGTCCGCAGGGCGCCAGGTTGGCCTGGCGGCGGTTGTCGCGGCGACGCTGCTGCAGTCGATGGACAACGTCAACAAGGTGTTCCCGGACATGCACACCATGCCAATTCCGGTGGTGCTGCTGATTGTCTGTGCCGTGGGTGCGGTCATTGGCCTGGTGAACGGGATTATTATCGCTTACCTGAACGTGACGCCGTTTATTACCACCCTGGGCACCATGATCATCGTGTACGGGATTAACTCCCTGTATTACGACTTTGTAGGCGCATCGCCGATTTCCGGCTTTGACTCCCACTTCTCGACCTTCACGCAGGGCTTTATTGCCCTGGGCAGTTTCCGCCTGTCGTACATTACATTCTATGCCCTGTTTGCGGTGCTGTTCGTCTGGGTGCTGTGGAACAAAACTCGCTTCGGAAAAAACATCTTCGCCATCGGCGGTAACCCTGAAGCGGCGAAAGTCTCCGGCGTTAACGTGGCGCTGAACCTGATCATGATTTATGCCCTGTCCGGCGTGTTCTATGCCTTTGGCGGGATGCTGGAAGCGGGCCGTATCGGCTCCGCCACCAACAACCTCGGCTTTATGTACGAGCTGGATGCGATTGCGGCGTGCGTGGTTGGCGGTGTGTCATTCAGCGGCGGGGTAGGGACAGTTGTCGGCGTGGTTACCGGGGTAATCATCTTCACGGTTATCAACTACGGCCTGACCTATATCGGCGTGAACCCTTACTGGCAGTACATCATCAAGGGCGGCATTATTATCTTTGCCGTGGCGCTGGACTCGCTGAAGTACGCGCGTAAGAAATAATCTAAGCAGTGTACAAGAAAGCCCGCCATATCATGTGCGGGCTTTTTTTGTGCTCAGATATCACTTCTTCTCTTTTCTCTGTATTTCCAGCAGCTGCCCCGGCGTGACGGCCGGGTAGGCCTGTGCGTCCTCCGGCACTTCTTGCAGCGATGGGATAGGCACTAACGGGCCGAGGAAGCGCGGCTCGCGCTTGAACAGGTATAAATCTGCCAGTGCGCCCAGGCGAGCGCCAAATTCACGCGTGCGCACGGTGAGCATATTTTTCGGGGAAGGTACCGCGTAGCACTGCGCCTGAATCCCCATATGCAGGGCGATAAACAGCGCGCGCTCGCAGTGGAATCGCTGTGTAATGATGATGAAGTCGTTGGTATCAAAGACTTTACGGGTGCGAACAATCGAGTCCAGCGTGCGGAAGCCCGCGTAGTCCAGCACGATATCCGCCGGATCGACGCCGCCGGCAATCAGGTCTTTGCGCATGGTCATCGGCTCGTTGTAGCTTTGCTGTGCGTTATCGCCGCTCAGCAGCAGGTAGTTCACCTTGCCGCTGTTATAGGCGTTCAGGGCGCCCTGAATGCGGTACAGGTAGTACTGATTGATGACGCCGGTGCGGTAATACTTGGCGGTGCCGAGCACCACACCGACCTGGCGATAGGGCAGATCCTGCAGTTCATCGTAGACGTAGGGCGCGGTTTTCCAGCTGATCCAGCGGTCGAGCCCGAGCGCAGCCGCCAGCGTTAAGCCGATAATAATAAGCAGGCCGTAAAACAGGCGCTTCAACATGAACTTGCAGACTCATTCGCGGGGTGAAATTTCATCCAAGGCTACTTTACCCGGCCCTCAAGAGCAAGAAACGCGGGTTCAGTTGGGGCAAATTTCAACAATGCGAGTGTGGGTACACTCGCAACGGAGAATTACTGAGCAATATTAACGCGATCAACGGCTTCACAGCCCAGAGCTTTCAGCGTGGCGGAGGTGGCGTCCCACTGCAGGAGCGGCGCATCGAATTTTTCTGCCAGCACGGCGCGCTTAATTTGCGGATAGTCATAACCATTCAGGGAAAGCAGGTTCAGCGCGGCCTGCAGCGGCGGCAGAGAAGGGTTGAACGCGGCGTTTTCCGCATAACAGCCGGTAAAGATTCTGCCGTCGACCATTTCCAGCGCAACGCCCGCCGGAGCTTTACTGTATGGCGCATGGCTGCGGTTGGCCGCTGCAATAGCTGCCTGAGTGAGGGCATCACCTTTTAACGTGAAACCGTGGTTTTCTTCATCCAGCAACAGCGTTTTGATTTCCAGGTCGCGCGGGCCAAAGGCGTCCGGCAGGTATTCGCCAAGCGTGGACGGCTGGCGGCCTGGCAGATGAATGCGCAGCGCGGTGCCGCTGTTCAGCTCGTTCATGAACTGGCGGCAGTGGCCGCAGGGCGTGTAGTTGACGGTGATATCGACCAGGCCTTTTTCGCCGCGCATCCACGCGTGGGTGATGGCGCTTTGTTCGGCGTGCACGGTTTGCTGCATGGTGGCGCCAAGAAACTCCATATTGCCGCCAAAATAGAGGTTACCGCTTACGCCGCGGGCCACGGCCCCGACGTTAAAATGGGAGAGGTCTGCACGCGCGCAGGCTGCGGCCAGCGGCAACAGAGCGAAAGCCAGGTCGTCGTCGCCCAGCCCGGTTTGATGTTTTAGCGCTTCAACTTCGGCCGCTGTAAACATTGCCGGGAAGTGTGCGTCGGCAAGCAGGGGTTGCAAAGCGGTTTGCAGCGCGGCGGGGAGTTGCACAACGGCGGCATCAAAACGTGAACGCATGTTAAAGCCTCATAAAGGGTAACGGAAACGTAGTTTACGGATCTGTATAGGCCAAATATGTGATCAACTTCTAATTGTTTGTGCAACTTATGAAAACAAATATGAAAATGCGCGATCTCTCGCAAGTTTTAGCCGAAGAGCTTCAGCAGCACCGGGAATAAAAACGGGGCGATGAGTGAGGTCATGACCCCGCAAATAACCAGCGCCAGCGAGCTAAAAGCGCCTTCCTGGAAGTCGAGTTCCGCGCAGCGGGCGGTGCCCAGCGCGTGAGAAGCCGTCCCCATTGCCAGGCCGCGTGACGCCTTGGTGCTGATGCGCATCATATTCAGCAGCGTGTGGCCAAACACGGCGCCGAGAATACCGACGAAGATAACGCACACTGCGCTAATGGCCGGGATACCGCCAATGCCACCGCCCACCGCCATCGCAATTGGCGTGGTAACGGATTTCGGCAGAACCGAGGCGGCAATTTCCGGGGAAGCGCCCATTAATAAAGCAATTGAGGTGCCGGTGGACATCGCCACCATACTGCCAATAAAGCAGATGGTGATAATCGACTTCCAGCGGGCGCGAATCTGGTGAATTTGCTCGTAAAGCGGAAAGGCTAGGGCTACAACGGCAGGCTGCAGCAGGTCGTTGAGCACTTCGCTGCCTTTAAAATAGTGGTCGTAAGGAATACCCGTGAGCAGCAGAAAAGGAATGATCACCACCATGCAAACCAGCAGCGGGTTTAGCAGCGGAGATTTCAGCCGGGCAGCCAGTTTGCGGGCGGCGAAAAACACCACCAGAGTTAACGGTAAAGACCACCATATATAGTGCATCATTTTTTCTCTGCCTCGCCTTCACCAATCACTTTTCTTTCGCCGTGGACCAGGTGCGAGCTCCAGCTCACGATGACCAGCACCACCAGCGTACTGATTAAACAGGAAACCACCACCGGGCCAAACTGGGCTTTCAGCACGTCGTAATATTGCATCACGCCCACGCCAATAGGCACGAACAGCAGGGCCATATAGCGAATCAGCAGGTGACAGCTGGGTTTTACCCACTTCGCCGGCAGGATTTGTAGCGACAGCAGCACAAACAAAATCAGCATGCCAATGATGCTGCCAGGGATGACGATGGGCAGCAGCGACGCGACGAAAATACCGGCATATAAGCACAGGTAAATTAAGACAAAAGCGCGAAGATACTGCCAGATTACGGTGAACGAGTTGCGCATGGAGGTTACCCTTTAAGAAACGCATTCATCATACAATTAAACTCGAAATTGTGCTATCCATCACAACATGAATTATGAGCATAACAAACATTCCCTGCGTGAAGGTTGCCCGGCTGATTTTAGGCAATAAAAAAGCGGCCCGGAGGCCGCCTTGATTCGATTACTTTTAGCTTAGTTCAGACGAACCGGCATGCCGGAACGGTTCTGAATCGCCTGGTCAACAACGGTGGTATCAACGTCGGACTGAGCGGTGACTTTCTGTACGCTGCTGGTCAGCTTGATTGGCACGATTTCACCGGAGTTGAACTGCGCTTCGGTAGTAGAAAGCGGGTTGTGAACTTCGATGTAGCGGCTGCCGTCCGGCTCGGTGGTGGCTTTTACCGGCTCATCAATGAACTGAACGCGAGTGCCGACCGGCACGTTGTCGAACAGGAACTTGATGTCTTCGTTACGCAGACGCACGCAGCCGTGACTGACGCGCAGGCCGATACCGAAGTTGGCGTTGGTGCCGTGAATCGCATACAGATTACCGATGTACAGCGCGTACAGGCCCATCGGGTTATCCGGGCCAGCTGGCACAACGGCCGGCAGCGGCGTACCGGCTGCGGCGTATTCGGCATGCATTTTCGCGGTAGGGGTCCAGGTTGGCCCATTTTTCTTACGCTCTACCTTGGTGGTCCAGTTAATCGGGGTATCTTTACCCAACTGGCCGATACCGATTGGCAGCACGATAACGGTATTGGTGCCTTTCGGGTAATAGTAGAGGCGCATTTCCGCGCTGTTAATCACAATCCCTTCATGCACGGTGTCCGGCAGGATCAGCTGCTGAGGGATGTTCAGGATGGTTCCGGCTTTCGGCAGGTATGGGTCAATCCCTGGGTTAGCTTCCAGCATGTTAGACAGTCCCATCTGGTACTGTGCGGCATACTCTTCCAGCGGCGCGGTGCTGCCTTCCGGAATAGTGATAACCTGATTTTCACCAACCAGGCGGCTGCCGTTGGTCGGTAACGGATAGGTCACGGCGGAAGCTGAGAAAGACGCGACAGCCACAAAAGCCAGTAAGAGCGAGCGTAATTTTATATTCATGTTGTGCGAAGTGTTATGCCAGACGGGCCAGCTAGTGAGTGTTTATGGATGATTCAGCCGCGCATTATATGTGCATTACATTCATCTGGGAAATCAGATGTGGATGAAATCACAATTTTTTCACACTGATTAACTATTGTACGGTGAAGATGCGGGGCGACCCTTTATCATAGTTATGGCATAATGTGGCCGAAATCACATTCCAAAATCTCGACAACTTATTTCTCCAGGACATACCAGTGCTTGTATCCAGCAACGTTACCATGCAGTTTGGCAGCAAACCGCTGTTCGAAAATATCTCCGTCAAATTTGGCGGCGGCAACCGTTATGGCCTGATCGGCGCTAACGGAAGTGGCAAATCCACGTTCATGAAAATTCTCGGCGGGGACTTAGAGCCGACGCTGGGCAACGTTTCTCTCGATCCAAACGAGCGCATCGGTAAGCTGCGTCAGGATCAGTTCGCGTTCGAGAAATTCACCGTGCTCGACACCGTCATCATGGGCCACGGCGAGCTGTGGGAAGTGAAGCAGGAACGCGACCGCATTTATGCCCTGCCGGAGATGAGCGAAGAAGACGGTTACAAAGTTGCCGACCTCGAAGTGAAATACGGCGAGATGGACGGCTACACCGCAGAAGCGCGTGCGGGCGAACTGCTGCTCGGCGTGGGCATTCCGTTGGAGCAGCATTACGGCCCGATGAGCGAAGTCGCTCCAGGCTGGAAACTGCGCGTGCTGCTGGCGCAGGCGCTGTTCTCTAACCCGGACATCCTGCTGCTCGATGAACCTACGAACAACCTGGACATCGACACCATTCGCTGGCTGGAAACCGTGCTTAACGAACGCAACAGCACGATGATTATTATCTCGCACGACCGTCACTTCCTGAACATGGTCTGTACCCATATGGCTGACCTGGACTACGGCGAGCTGCGCGTTTATCCGGGCAACTACGACGAATACATGACGGCGGCGACCCAGGCTCGCGAGCGCCTGCTGTCCGATAACGCCAAGAAAAAAGCGCAGATTGCTGACCTGCAATCCTTCGTGAGCCGCTTCAGCGCCAACGCCTCCAAATCTCGTCAGGCGACCTCTCGTGCCCGTCAGATTGATAAAATCAAGCTGGACGAAGTGAAGGCCTCCAGCCGTCAGAACCCGTTCATTCGCTTCGAGCAGGATAAGAAACTGTTCCGTAATGCGCTTGAAGTCGAGGCGCTGACCAAAGGGTTTGAAAACGGTCCGTTGTTCAAAGGCGTTAATCTGCTGCTGGAAGTCGGTGAAAAACTGGCGGTGCTGGGGGCTAACGGCATCGGTAAAACCACGCTGCTGAAAACCCTGGTCGGTGAACTGGCTCCGGATAACGGCGGCGTGAAGTGGTCTGAAAATGCTCAGATTGGCTACTACGCGCAGGATCATGAATACGAGTTCGAAAACGACCTGACCGTGTTCGACTGGATGAGCCAGTGGAAGCAGGAAGGCGACGACGAGCAGGCGGTGCGCAGCATTCTGGGCCGTTTACTCTTCAGCCAGGACGATATCAAAAAGCCTGCTAAAGTGCTGTCAGGGGGAGAAAAGGGCCGCATGCTGTTCGGCAAGCTGATGATGGAAAAACCAAATATCCTGATCATGGACGAACCGACGAACCACCTGGATATGGAATCCATCGAGTCGCTGAACATGGCGCTGGAGATGTACCAGGGCACGCTTATCTTCGTTTCTCACGACCGTGAGTTTGTTAGCTCGCTGGCAACCCGCGTGCTGGAAATTACCCCAGAGCGCGTGATTGACTTCACCGGCGGCTACGAAGATTACCTGCGCAGCAAAGGGATCGACGGGTAATTTTACCCTGACCCAAACCCTCTCCCTAAAAAGGGAGAGGGGACAGATCGAATTATAGGTATTGCTCCCACCTGTTTTCCCCCTCGCTCCTTTGGGGAGAGGGCCGGGGTGAGGGGCAATTACAACGCCCACACCCCGCATTCCACGCCGTTCACCAGCAGCCGACGCTTCTCTCCCTCAGGCAGAGACAGCTTAATCTCGCGCCAGGCAGGTTGATAATCCCCCTTGCGGCTAAAGGCCACGTCAATCTCATTGGCCGAACAGGTTATTTCCCAACTTAGCCAGAGCGCGTTGCCCTCTTTATAGCCCCAGGATTCTCCATCATCCTCAAACAGCGAGCCGTGAGAAACGCCCGCGCCCTGCAGCGGGTAAATCTTCAGCTCACGAACGGTATCATCCTGCGGGGAAACATAGCTGATGCGTTCGCTGTGGGGCAGTGCAGCCCCGGCACGCACCAGCAGCGGCAAGCGTTCAAGCGGCGCGGGCAGGGTGATTATCTGCCCGCCGCTGAACCACTCGCCGGTATAATAGTCGTACCAGCCGTGCTCATTGGCCGGCAGCCATAAAGCGCGCTCGCGCTGCCCCGGCTCCACCACGCCAGCCACCAGCACATCCCGGCCCAGCAGGAACTCATCGCACTCGTCAAACGTCTTCTCATCGTGTTCATGGTCGAGGAACGTTGCGCGCAGCATCGGTTCGTCATCCGTATGGGCCTGCCATAGCAGCGTGTAGAAATAGGGCAGCAGGCGGTAGCGCAGCTCGATTGCGCTGCGGATAGCGGGAGTGACCGCCGGATACATCCACGGTTCGTTTACGGTGTGGTCATCATTCCATGAGTGGATGGTAAAGCGCGGGTGCATCACGCCGTTCTGAACCCAGCGAACGAAAAGCTCGGCGTCGGGTTTATCGCCCGAAAAACCGCCGACGTCATGCCCGACGTTAAACAGGCCGGACAGGCTCATGCCAACGCCCATGCGCGTGTTGTAGCGCAGCGTCTCCCAACTGGTGCGGTTGTCGCCGCTCCATGTCTGAACGTAGCGCTGCATCCCGGCGCAGCCGGAACGGGAAATCAGATACGGGCGCTTTTCCGGGGCAAACGTCTGCTGAGCCTCCATCGAGGCGCGCATCATCAGCAGCGGCATAACCGGGCGAATGTGCTTGATGGCTATCGGTTTGCCAAAGCCGTAGCAGCGAGCTTCCCCGTCCCACACTTCATATTCGTTGTTGTCGTTCCAGGTGGAGCCGATGCCCATATCCAGCAGCTGCGTGGTAACGCCAGTCTGCCACCATTTCACCGTGGCCGGGTTGGTGAAGTCCAGATGAGAGCCTTCATCGTCCCAGAAGCTGGAACGTTCCGGCGCATCAGATTCCGAATCTTTGATAAACAGCCCGCCTTTGGCGACTTCCTCATAGCGCGGATGATCCTGCAGCAGACAGGGTTTGATGTTGGCCGCAAGGCGGATCCCGGCCGCCATAAACGCCCGGCTCATCACCTTCGGCTGCGGCACTTTTTCATAGTTCCAGTTAAACACGTAGCGCTTGTTATTGATCGAGGTGTAGCCCGACGAAAGCTGGAAAGAGTCGCACGGAATCGCGTGCTGCTGGCTCAGGCGGATAAAGTTCATCAGCTGGTTTTGGGCGTCCGGCGCGTCGGTGTAATGCATCGTTGACCCGCTGTAGCCGAGGCTCCATTTGGGGCCAAAAAAGGTTTTACCTGTCAGCCGCACGAACGCTTTGGTGACGTCCAGCACGCGCGGGCCGAGGAACATGTAGTAGTCCAGGTCTCCGGCTTCCGCCTGCCAGCGGCGGTAAGCCAGGTGATAGTTGTCTATCTCGTTGCCCAGATCCAGCCAGCAATTGCTCAGGTTGTCGTAGAACAGGCCAAAGCTAACGTCGTCGCGGCGCGTAATAGTGAAGGGGATATGCTTGTAAAGCGGGTCGGTGGACGCCGCGTTGTACCCCATCGCATCCAGGTTACGCATCTCATAGCGCCTGCCGGTGCGGTTAAGCGGCCCGGCTTTTTCCCCCAGGCCGTAAAAACGCTCGCCGGCAAAACGCCGCTGATAGTGCGCCACGCCATCGCCGTGAGCGTTAAGCTGGTACGCGCTGGTGGGACGATCGCAGGCGAGAGGCTGCCATTCGCCACGCTCGGTTTTGTATTCCCATTCCAGATAAAGCGGCTGATGCACGGTCACGCGCATACTTTGGCTACTGATGATGAGGCAATCGGCCTGCTGTTCCAGCGTGAAGCCGGGCAGGGTAAATCCGGCGAGGCTTTCGCGCTCGCGGCCTTCCCACGGCACATCATGCTGCGGGGCGATGCTCCAGCTGCGGTCCAGCGCCAGGCCCTGCTGCCGCTTGATCAATACGCGAAACAGCTTCTCTTCCAGCACGCACAGGTGCAGCGAATGCTTGCCGTCGAGGGTCAGGATAACCTGGCTGTCATCTTGTTTTGCGAGCGTCCAGTTCTTAAGTGTTTTCATCAGTGACCATCCATTCAGCTACGTTTTGCGCGGCGTTCGGCGATAAACGCCACCAGGAACACCGCACCGATAAGATCAAAAAAGCCCATGGCGATAAACAGCGGGTTAAAGCCAATCTTGTCGGCGGTGACGCCGATAATCAGGGAGAAGATAAAGCTGGCAATCCATGCCGCGGAGCCGCGCATACCGTTGACGGTGGCCATCTGGCCTTTATCAAACGAGTCCACCACCAGCGCGCTGAGCATGCAGGAGATAATCTGGTGCCCGAAGCCGCCGATGGAGATAAGCAGGATGGCAATCCAGGGATCTTTGGTGACGGCGACCAGCGCCAGAGAAAGCATTAAAAACGCGCCGGTGACCGAGCTGGCAACCACGGAGTTGGTGCGCGAGCAGCCGAAAAAGCGCGTGTAGACTTTGGTCAGATAGCCGCTGGCAATACTGCCGATATCGGCGGCCAGGAACGGCAGCCAGGCGAACATGGCAATTTGCTTCAGATCCATGCCTCGTTCATTGGCCAGATAAAGCGGAACCCAGAAGCTCAGCACCGCCCAGGCGGGTTCTGCCATAAAGGCCGGAATGGCGATGCCGTAAAAACGTTTGTTTTTCGAGACGGTTTTCAGCGCGGTGAAAAACGGCAGCTTCACGGCAGGCGGTTCGTTATCCTGCTTGATGAAGGCCAGCTCCTCCTTGCTCAGGTTCGGGTGCTGCTCCGGGTTGTGATAAAACAGCCACCATAAAACGACCCACACCATTGCCAGCGCGCCGCTGAACATAAAGGCACCCTGCCAGCCAAAGAAGCTGTGGGCGAAATAGATAATCGGCGGAGCCAGCATCGCGCCGATGGAAAAGCCTACCCCGGCCCAGCCTGCGGCAATCGGTCGCTCTTTTTTCGGGAACCATTCGCCCAGCGTTTTGGCGTTGGCGGGCGTGGCTGCGGCTTCCGCGCCGCCCATCATGAAGCGCAAAATGGCCAGCTGTAACCAGCTCCCGGCTCCGGCATGCAGCATGCACATCACCGCCCAGATGCTGGCGCAGATCAGAAAGCCGATTTTCAGGCCAATCACGTCTATCAGCCAGCCGCAGAGCGGCTGGAACAGGGTATAGGCCAGCTGAAAAGCGCCGACGATCCACGAGTATTGTTCGGTGGTAATCCCGAGGGAGGTTTTCAGCTCAGGCGCCAGGATCCCCAGCGCATTACGCGTGATGTAGTTGACGGTGACGCCAAGTAAGAACAGAACCAGAACCCACCAGCGCAAATGCCGGAAAACGCGTCCTGCCTTAACGGCGGTTATCGGTTGGTCGATGCCATGACTCATAGTTCACTCCACCTTGTAGGGTAATTAGTAGAATTGGTATGCCACTATTTTTTGGCGAGGGATCTTTTTTAGTTATTTGATTTTTATGTATTTAATTTTTATTTTGCTTTCAGTGTGAATCTTATTGGTCAACAAATCAGAGCGTAATTGAGTTATCAGCCAACCAATAGCGCAATTTTTGCAAACATTTTCACTACTTCGATCTGGAGCGAAGAAACGATGCCGTATTTGCGGCACCATGGCTTATCTGCAGCCATGAAAATTTTTTCATTTTACAAACGGGCGTCGATCACAAAATGAGTAAAACGCTAAAAATCACCGAAATTGCCGCGCAAACCGGGCTGTCGATAAGCACCGTTTCCCGCGTGCTGGCGGGCAAGGGGAACACCAGCGAGTCGGCCCGCCAGCAGGTCCTTGCCTGCGCCAAAGAGAAAGGGGTATTACAGGGGATTGCGGCCGGCAGATTGCTGATCAACAGCCTGGTGGTCTTTGCGCCTCGCCGGGCATTTGACGAGCGGCTGGACGTCTTTTACTACCGGGTGATGCAGGGGATCGGCGAGGCGCTGGTGCCTCACGACGCCAGGCTTCGTTTCTGCGCGCTGGAGGAAAATGACAGCGACGTCGGGCTGTTTCTCAGCAAAATGAGCGAGCCGGAAACTGAAGCGGCCATTCTGCTGGGGATTGATGATACGCATATCCACGATCTGGCGGCGGATCTGGGCAAACCCTGCGTGCTGATCAACTGCCAGGATCGCAAAATGCGTCTTTCAGGCGTCGCCCCGGATCACCTGATGACCGGTCGCTTTGCCGCAAACTACCTGTTCGACATGGGGCATAAAGGCGTGCTGACGTTGATGTGCCTGCGTCGCTACACCATGGAGCAACGTCTGGCCGGCATTCGGGACGCGTGGGACTGCCGAAATTTGTCGTTTGATGAGACCCGACATTTGTTAGTCGCCCAAAGCTTTGGCGCCAAAGAGAGCGAGGCCTTAATTAGCGACTATCTGGCTGCTACGCCGAGGCCGGCCTGGCCAGGCGCGCTCTTAGTCGGCGGTGACTTTATGGCCGCAGGGGCGGTGAGTGCCCTGCAAAAGGCCGGGCTGCGCGTGCCGCAGGATATGTCGGTGATGAGCATCGACGGCTTTAACCTGGCCGAAATCCATGACGTGCCTTTAACCTCGGTTCATGTTCCCAGGGATGAGCTGGGCGAAGAGGCGGTTCAGCTGCTGCAGCAGCGCCTGATGCGTCCGGAAGCCCCGGTGGTGAATATCCTGTTGGCCGGTACGTTGAAGGTACAGGCGTCAGTGCGGCGAGTAGGCGCGGGCAAAGGGCGCCCGGCGGTGAGCAGCGATAAACTCTACGATTGAGCAGAAATAAAGCATAAATAAACCCTAAACAACGCAGGTTCTTTGCCTTGCGCCCGGCGTTTAAATCCCTACTATAGGCCGCGGAAGACTTGCAGTATCTCGTTAGGCGAGGCTCCTGTACAAACATAGGTTGCTGATCTGACGACGTCGAGAGACGCCCAAGATTAGGACAGGTTATATCGAGCGAAGGTATAATCCCAGGTAACTTCCCCCGCTTTTGGGGATACGTTGTACAGTGCTAAAACCGAGACATGGAGATAGCGTCAGCACTCTCATATCTTGCTTCGCCCCAGGATGAGGACTGTTTATTTTTAAAACAGTAACCGGGGAAAAATCATGACCTTTTCAACTAATACCTCAGCGCACTCCAGCGCTTCACTGGCCGTGTCCGTCAAACTGCCATCCTCAGACTCACAAAACACCGTGCTGGCTTATCTGAGCCAGGATTACATCGCTTTACCGCCGGGCACTTCGGTGCAAGATGCGCAGGCGTTGTTCTGTTCGGGCATTAAAAATGAGCAGATCCCGTCGCAAATATTTGTCGTGGACGACGATGACCATCTGTTTGGTCTGGTGCCGGTAAAATCGCTGCTGCAGGCGGACAAAGACGCGCTGCTCAGTGATTTGATGAGGCCAGTTGCGTTTTCATTAACGCCGGAAAAAACGCGCCATGAAGCCTGCGTGGAGATCAAAAAGTCGGCTTCTAACTACATTCCCGTGCTGAGCTACGGCAAGCTGAAAGGCGTGCTGGGCCCGCAGGAAATCGCTCAGCTGCTGGAAGACGAAAACACGCTCGATAGCCAGCTGCAGGGGGCTTCTTCACCGCTGGAAACGCCTTATCTGCAAAGCAGCGTCTTTACGCTGTGGCGCAAAAGATCGGTCTGGTTGCTGCTGCTGTTCGTGGCCGAGGCCTACACCAGTTCGGTGATTAAATCCTTTGAGGAGCAGCTTGAGGCGGCGATTGCGCTGGCGTTCTTTATTCCGCTACTGATTGGCACTGGCGGCAATACCGGCACGCAGATCACCTCCACGCTGGTCAGGGCGATGGCGCTCGGCGAGGTGGGGCTAAAGGATTTGGGCGCTATTCTGCGCAAGGAGATCTCGGCCTCGGTGCTCATTGCCTTAACGATTGGCACCGCCGGATTTATCCGGGCGTGGATGCTGGGCGTGGGGATGGAAGTGATGATGGTGGTGAGCCTGACGCTTATCGCCATCACCGTCTGGAGTGCGATTGTTTCCTCGATTATTCCGATGCTGCTGCGTAAGGTGAATATCGATCCGGCCGTGGTCTCCGCGCCGTTTATTACGACATTGATCGACGGAACCGGGCTGCTGATTTACTTCGAAATCGCCAAAGTGATGCTTACTGACCTGGCGGTATAAAAATAGCGGGGATAGCGATATCCCCGTTTTCGTTTCTACCCGCACACTTCGCACTGCGGGTTACGCGCCAGCTTCATCTCTCTGAACTGGCAGGTCATCGCATCGTAAAGCACGATTTTTCCGCGCGCCGGCGAACCGTAATTTGCCAGCAGCTTGATGGCTTCCATCGCTTCCAGCGAGCCGATAATCCCGACCAGCGGCGCCATAACACCTGCCTCCACGCAGCTCAGTGTACTCTCCCCAAACAGGCGGCTCAGGCAGCGGTAGCAGGGCTCATTCTCCTGATAAGTGAATACGCTTATCTGACCTTCCATGCGAATCGCCGCCCCGGACACCAGCGGCGTTTTGTGCCGGTGACAGCAGCGGTTGAGCTGATTGCGGATGGTGACATTATCGGTGCAGTCCAGCACAACATCATGCTTTGCTACCAGCTCATCAAGCTGTGGTTCGTCAAGCTGGGCATTGACGGTCTCAAGCCGGATGTGCGGATTGATCGCCGCCAGTGAATCCCTGGCGGAATCAACTTTTGGCTTACCAATGGTCGCATCGCTGTGCAGCGTCTGGCGCTGAAGGTTGGAGAGCGAAACGGTATCGAAATCGAGCAGCGTGAGATGCCCCACGCCCGCCGCCGCCAGATACTGCGCCGCCGCGCAGCCCAGCCCGCCCAGCCCGACGATGAGAGCCCGCGAGGCTTTCAGCTTCTCCTGGCCGTCAAAGTCAAAGCCGCGCAGCACAATCTGGCGGTTATAGCGCAGCATTTCCTCATCGCTAAGCTCGACCATTTCAGCCTCCGAACAGTGGGTTAAACGGCTCGACCTCAACCCATTCTCCGGCTTCTACGTTGCCGCGCTCGCGCTCCAGCACCACAAAGCAGTTGGCCTGGCTAAAGGAGCTGAAAATATGCGAGCCCTGGTGCCCGGTGCTTAATACTTCAAGGTCACCCTGCTCGTTGCGGCGCAAAATGCCACGCTGGAAGTCGAGGCGGCCCGGGGATTTCTTCAGCTTGCCGACGGTACGCACGCGCATTCTCGGTGGAAGAGGGTTGATTTGCTGACCGCTCAGCTTAGCCAGCAGCGGCTGTACCAGCTGGTAGAACGTCAGCGCCGCCGAAACCGGATTACCCGGCAGGCCGCAGAACCAGCTATTTTTCAGTCGCCCAAAGGCAAAAGGTTTGCCTGGCTTAATCGCCAGCTTCCAGAAGCCGACTTCGCCCAGCTCTTCAAGGATTTGTTTGGTGTAATCTGCTTCGCCCACCGAAACGCCGCCGCTGCTGATGACGACGTCCGCGCGGCTGTCCGCTTCGTTAAACACCGCGCGCAGGGCATCCTGGTCATCACGAACGATGCCGAGGTCGATAACTTCGCAGCCCAACTGCACCAGCATGATGTGAACCGCCAGGCGGTTGGTATCGTAGATTTGGCCTTCGGCCAGCGGCTGGCCGGGAAGCTGGAGCTCGTCGCCGGTGGAAAACACCGCCGCACGCACTTTGCGGTAGACCTTAACTTCCGGGATGCCGAGAGAGGCAATCAGCGGCAGCTCGGCGGCGGTCAGCTTCACGCCTGCGGCCAGTACGCTGGCGCCCTGATGGATATCCTCGCCGCGGCGGCGAATGTTCTGCCCGTTCTTCACGACGGCGTTAAAGCGCACGCCGCTTTCGGTGACTTCTGTCTCTTCCTGCATGACTACTGCTTCGGCCCCGGCAGGGATCGGTGCGCCGGTCATGATGCGCACGCAGGTGCCAGCGGGCCATTCGCCGCTGAACGGCTGCCCGGCAAATGCTTTACCTGCGACAGGCAGCGCGCCACCGGCTTTGATATCCGCCAGCCGCACCGCGTATCCGTCCATCGCTGAGTTGTCGAAGCCAGGGACATCCAGCGGAGAGATGACCGGTGCGGCGGTGATGCGGCCCGTGGCCTGCAGCAGCGGCAGGGCTTCCGTTTCGGACAGCGGGTTAATACGGGACAGCATCTGTTCAAGCGCGGTTTCAAGCGGGATCAGCCCGGCGGTAAATTCCATTCGTGGCTCCTGGAGCAGGGACAAAATAAGGGCTTAGTATGGCAGAAAACGCCGTCTGGCGGCATGTCTGGGATCAGCAAAATCCTCCCGCCCGTGGCCAGATATGCGTTACATCACGTTGTCACGTTTCTTCTTTACGCTCGGCCTGCGCGTAAACCGCCATTGGCTATAGTCATTGTGGCTAATAAAAAACCTCTGCAAGGAAGAACTGATGATAAGCAAACAAAAAGTGTTTCAATTCAGTATGCTGGCCGTCGCTGTGGGCTTCACCTCATCCGCATTTGCCTTTGATTCCCTCACCGTTTTTGGCGACAGCCTCAGCGACACCGGCAACAACGGACGCTGGACCTGGAACAGCAGCCAGAACAAACTCTACGACGAACAGCTGGCCGCCCAATATGGCCTGACGTTAACGCCTTCCCGCGAAGGCGGCAGCAACTATGCCGCAGGCGGGGGCACCGCCGTGCCAGCGCTCAACCCGGCCGATAATACCCAAAGCCAGGTTCAACGCTACCTTAGCCAGACCGGCGGGCGAGCGGACGGCAACGGGTTATACATTCACTGGATAGGCGGCAACGATCTGGCCGCGGCCGCCACCCAGCCAGCGCTGGCGCAGGGAATCGCCGCTAACAGCGCGGCCAATGCAGCGGCTCAGGTTGGGGCTTTGCTTGATGCCGGAGCCGGGCTGGTGGTGGTACCTAATGTCCCAAATATTGGCGCGACGCCAACGTTGATGGAGCTGGTGCTTAGTGCAGGGCTTGGCGCGGCGGCCACGCCAGCCATTCAGGCTGCTTATGCTTCTCTGGATGCGGCGCAAACGCCTGACCTGGCGAGCCGGCAGCAGGCAATTCATCAGGCTTTACAGGCGGCGGCATCGGTCGTCAGTACAAATCCACTCATTCAGCAGGGCGTAGCCGCTCAGCTTATTGCTGCCTACGATCAAGCCGTGCAGCAGGCTTCTTTACTCACCACCTTCTATAACAGCGCTGAGGATCAGGCTCTGCTGCAACACGGCGGCAACATTGCCCGGGCGGATATCAACGGCGTTTTCCAGGAAATCCTGGCCAACCCTCAGGCGTTCGGCCTGACAAACACCGCCGGGATGGCCTGTCCTCCGGGCGTGGCGGCGACAGACTGCACCAGCTCTACGCCCGGCTTTAATGCCTCTCAGGACTATCTGTTTGCCGATCATTTCCACCCTGGCCCGCAGGTACACAGCATCATTGCCCAATACATTGAGTCGATTATCGCCGCGCCTGTTCAGGTGATTCGTCTGAATCAGGGCACGCAGGCGATGGTGCGTGGCAGCCGGGCCACGCTCGACAGCCGCTACCAGCAACTGCGTCAGGGCGAAAACGCCGCCGGTTCACTGGGCGTGTTTGGCGGCTACGGCGGGGGGTATCAGCGGTATAGCGGGCACGGCGGAACCGGTGACGGCAAAGGGAACACCAATAACCTGACCGTGGGCCTGGACTATCAGCTTAATGAAAACGTGGTGCTGGGCGGGCTGATCGCCGGCTCTCTGGATAACCAGCGCCCGGACGATAACTACCGCTATGACACCCGAGGTTTCCAGGCCGCGCTCTTTGGCCAGCTTCGCGCTGGCCAGGCCTGGTTGAACGGGGACGTGCATTATCTCTCCGCAGACTTCACGAATATTCAGCGCGATATCACGCTCGGACAGCTGACCCGCACAGAAAAAGGCGATACCGACGGCAGGCTGTATGGCGCGCGACTCACGGCGGGTTATGACCTCGCGGTAACGAGCTGGCTGACCACGGGGCCGGTGCTGCAATACGCCTGGGATTACAGCCACGTGAACGGCTACAGCGAAAACGGCAGCAGCAGCACCGCTATGCGCTTCGGCGATCAGAACGGCCATTCGCAAATCGGCAGCGCGGGCTGGCGCGTGGACACGAAGCTGGGGGTGATTAATCCCTGGGCGCAGGCCAGCTACCGGCATCAGTTTGGCGACGACAATTACCGTGCGAACGGCGGCTTAAAATCCACGGCGCTGACCTTCAGCCGCAGCGGTGAACAGCTGGATAAAAACTGGGCCGATATCGCCGTCGGCGCTGATATGCCGCTCTCGGATACCGTGTCAGCCTTTGCGGCAGTGGCGCAAACGGCCGGGCTAAGCGACGGGAACCAGACCAGCTATAACGTGGGCATCAGCGCGAAGTTCTAACTTTTTGTTATTACCAAAGAAATAGCGGCTCAGGTTTTATCGGCCGCTATTTCTCCTTCCCGCCGGGCGGCGTAAGGCTCGCAGAGGAAAGTCAATTTTCTTTACAACACTTTTACGTCTTTCTATATTCAAAAATCGTATCAATGTTTGGCAACGATTCTGATATTTATAGAAAAAACGCCGCCAGATATCACATTCAACAGGCAATGCCGAATGACCAAAGCCGTTATCGCTATTCATGGCGGGGCCGGAGCCCTGACCCGCGCCCACCTGACGCCGGAAAAAGAGCAGGAGTTTATCAGCGCGCTATCCAGAATAGTGGAGGTCGGGCAGCAGATCCTCGAGCACGGCGGCAGCGCGCTGGACGCGGTAACCGAGGCCGTTCGCCTGCTGGAAGAATGCCCGCTGTTTAACGCCGGGATTGGTTCTGTGTTCACTAGTGAAGGCAAACATGAGCTCGACGCCTGCGTCATGGACGGCAACAGCCTGGATGCCGGGGCGGTGGCGGGCGTAAGCCATATTCGCAACCCGATTCTTGCGGCGAGGCTGGTGCTGGAAAACAGCCCTCACGTGCTGATGATTGGCGAAGGGGCGGAACGTTTTGCCGCTCAGCAAGGGCTTGAGCCGGTAGATGAAACACTTTTTTCGACCGAAGAACGCTATCAGCAATTGCTGCGCGCCCGTGAAAGCCAGCAAACGCTGTTGGATCATGACGGGGCCGAGCCGATTGATGCCGATAAGAAATTTGGCACGGTTGGCGCAGTGGCGCTGGATAAATTCGGTAATCTGGCGGCGGCAACCTCCACCGGCGGGATGACCAATAAACTGCCGGGCCGGGTAGGGGATTCACCCCTCGTCGGCGCGGGCTGCTATGCCAACAATGCCAACGTGGCGGTGTCCTGCACCGGCACGGGTGAAGTCTTCATACGCACGCTTGCGGCCTACGACATTGCTGCCCTGATGGAGTATGCAGGACTAAGCCTGCAGCAGGCCGTCGACCGTGTGGTGCTGGAAAAACTGCCCGCGCTGGGCGGCAGCGGCGGCATGATTGCCATTGATAATCAGGGCAACGTCGCGCTGCCGTTTAACAGCGAAGGGATGTACCGCGGCTTTGGCTTTGTGGGCGATGCCCCGAATGTAGGAATTTATCGTGACCAGGAGAGTTAATGCCGCACAGTCATGAACTGCCGGACGAGCAGGTGCTTGCCGTTAGCGACCTCAATATTCGCTTTCGCCAACAGCAGCAGGTCACCGAGGCGGTGCGTCACCTGTCGCTGACGCTTAACCGGGGTGAAACGCTGGCGATTGTCGGCGAGTCGGGCTCCGGGAAATCGGTGACGGCGATGGCATTGATGCGCCTGCTGGAACAGAGCGGCGGGCTGGTCGACTGCGAGAAACTGCTGCTGCGCCGCCGTAATAACGAAGTGCTTAATCTGCCCGAGCTGAACAGCGCGCAGATGCGTCGCGTGCGTGGCGCGGACGTGGCGATGATTTTCCAGGAGCCGATGACCTCGCTCAACCCGGTGTTTACCGTGGGGGAGCAAATTGCCGAATCTATTCGTTTACACCAAAAGCTGGACGGCCGGGCGGCGCTGAATGAGGCAAAACGCATGCTTGAACGCGTGCGCATTCCTGAAGCCCAGGCCATTCTGAACCGCTACCCGCACCAGCTTTCCGGCGGGATGCGCCAGCGGGTGATGATCGCCATGGCGCTCTCCTGCCGCCCGGCGGTACTGATCGCCGATGAGCCGACGACCGCCCTCGACGTGACTATTCAGGCGCAGATCCTGCAGCTTATTCGCGTCCTGCAGGATGAAATGCAGATGGGGGTGATTTTTATCACCCACGATATGGGCGTGGTGGCCGACATCGCCGACCGGGTGCTGGTCATGTATCGGGGCGAAGCGGTGGAAACAGGCACCGTTGAGCAAATATTCGAAAACCCGCAGCACGCCTACACACAGGCTTTACTGGCCGCCGTGCCGCGTCTGGGCGCCATGAACGGCAGCGATTTACCGCGCAAGTTTCCGCTTATCGTGCCGGGGCAATCGAATCAGCAAGAGCCTGAAGTCGAGCAGGACACCATTCCCCACGGCGCTAAGCCAGTGCTTGAAGTGCGTGACCTGGTCACCCGTTTTCCGCTACGTAGCGGGATATTCAACCGGGTGACGCGCCAGGTACATGCTGTTGAAAAGGTGAGCTTCGATTTACTGCCCGGCGAAACCCTGGCGCTGGTAGGCGAGTCCGGCTGTGGTAAATCGACCACCGGGCGCTCGCTGCTGCGGCTGGTGGAAACCCAGGGCGGCACCATCACCTTTAACGGCCAGCGTATTGATAATTTGCCTGACGGCGAACTGCAGCACGTCCGCAAAGACATCCAGTTTATATTCCAGGATCCGTATGCTTCGCTGGATCCTCGCCAGACGGTCGGTTACTCCATCATGGAGCCGCTGCTGGTGCATCAGGCGATGCCCAAAGAGCAGGCTCAAGAGCGCGTAGCCTGGCTGCTTGAGCGCGTAGGGTTGCAGCCGGAACACGCCTGGCGCTACCCGCATGAGTTCTCCGGCGGCCAGCGGCAGAGGGTTTGTATTGCCCGCGCGCTGGCCCTTAACCCGAAGGTGGTGATTGCCGATGAGTCCGTTTCGGCGCTGGATGTGTCGATTCGGGCGCAGATAGTTAACCTGCTGCTCGACCTGCAGCGTGAGTTTGGCATCGCTTTCCTGTTTATCTCCCACGACATGGCCGTGGTGGAACGTATCAGCCATCGCGTGGCGGTGATGTATCTGGGCCAGATTGTTGAAATTGGCCCGCGCCGCGCGGTGTTTGAAAACCCACAGCATCCGTACACCCGCAAGCTCATGGCGGCGGTGCCGGTGGCTGACCCAACCCGTAAGGGACGCAAGCCCGTTTTAGTGTCTGACGAGATCCCCAGCGCCACACGCAGCCTGGGGGATGAACCGCACGTAGCACCGCTGGTTGCGGTGGGGCCGGGGCATTTTGTCGCCCGGCATCCCATCGGCAGCAGTGAAAATCGCCTTTAAAGGAAAACAATAATGACAGCTAACACAACGCAAAAATGGCTTCTGGCGGCGGGACTGGCCTCCGCCGTTATCGCCACGCCCGCTTTCGCTGCTAAAGATGTCGTCGTAGCGGTGGCCTCAAACTTCACGACGCTCGACCCGTATGATGCAAACGACACGCTGTCGCAGGCGGTGGCGAAGTCGTTCTATCAGGGGTTGTTCGGGCTTGATAAAGATATGAAGCTGCAGAACGTGCTGGCGGAGAGCTATAAGGTCTCTGACGACGGACTGGTGTACACCATCAAGCTGCGCACGGGCGTTAAGTTCCAGGACGGTACCGACTTCAATGCCGATGCGGTAAAAGCTAACCTCGACCGCGCCAGCAATCCGGATAACCACCTCAAGCGCTATAACCTGTATAAAGCCATCGCGAAAACCGAAGCGGTCGATCCTGCGACGGTAAAAATCACCTTAAAACAGCCGTTCTCGGCGTTTATCAATATTCTTGCCCACCCGGCGACGGCGATGATCTCCCCGGCGGCGCTGCAAAAGTACGGCAAAGATATTGGCTTCCACCCGGTGGGCACCGGCCCGTATCAGCTGGATACCTGGAACCAGACCGACTTTGTGAAGGTGAAAAAATTCACCGGTTACTGGCAGGCTGGCCTGCCGAAGCTGGACAGCATTACCTGGCGTCCGGTCGTGGATAACAACACCCGCGCGGCGATGCTGCAAACCGGCGAAGCGCAGTTTGCGTTCCCGATTCCTTACGAGCAGGCCGGCGTGCTGGAGAAAAACAGCAAGCTTGAGCTGGTTGCTTCCCCGTCCATCATGCAGCGCTACATCAGCATGAACGTGACCCAAAAACCGTTTGATAACCCGAAGGTTCGCGAGGCGATCAACTACGCGATTAACCGCCAGGCGCTGGTGAAAGTGGCGTTCTCCGGCTTTGCCACGCCTGCGGAAGGCGTCGTGCCGCCGTCCATCGCCTATTCGGAAAAATTCAAACCCTGGCCTTACGATCCGGCCAAAGCCAAAGCGCTGCTAAAAGAAGCGGGCTTCCCGAACGGCTTTGAAACCACGCTCTGGTCGTCCCATAACCACAGCACCGCGCAGAAAGTACTGCAGTTTACCCAGCAGCAGCTGGCGCAGGTTGGTATCAAGGTGAAAGTGACGGCGATGGACGCCGGGCAGCGTGCGGCAGAAGTGGAAGCCAAAAGCCAGAAAGAGAGCGGCGTGAGAATGTTCTACACCGGCTGGTCGGCCTCAACCGGTGAAGCAGACTGGTCTCTGTCACCGCTGTTTGCTTCCCAAAACTGGCCGCCAACGCTGTTTAACACCGCGTTCTACAGCAATCCTCAGGTGGATAAAGACCTGGCTGAGGCGCTGAAAACCACCAAGCCGGAAGAGAAAGCGAAGCTGTATAAAGACGCGCAGGACATTATCTGGAAAGAGTCACCGTGGGTGCCGCTGGTGGTGGAAAAACTGGTTTCTGCCCACAGCAAAAACCTCACCGGATTCTACGTGATGCCGGATACCGGGTTTAGTTTTGATAATGCGGATCTGAAGTAGCGTGATAATGACCCTCACCCCGGCCCTCTCCCTAAAAGGGAGAGGGGGAAACCAAAGCTTTTTTTCTTTATTCCCTCTCCTCTTTGGGGAGAGGGTTAGGGTGAGGGGCCGCGATGTTTAACTATTTCCTCAAACGCCTCCTGGGCCTGATCCCCACGCTGTTCATCGTCGCGGTGCTGGTGTTCTTGTTTGTGCACCTGCTGCCCGGCGACCCGGCGCGCCTGATTGCCGGGCCGGAGGCCGATGCCACGGTCATTGAGCTTGTTCGCAAACAGCTCGGGCTGGATCAGCCCTTGTGGCGACAGTTCCTGCATTACATCACTCACGTGGTGCAGGGGGACTTTGGCACCTCGCTGGTTTCGCGCCGCCCGGTATCCGAAGAGATTGCCAGCCGCTTTATGTCCACGCTGTGGCTGACGCTGACCAGCATGGCCTGGGCGACGCTGTTTGGCCTGGTTACCGGGATAGTGGCCGCCGTCTGGCGCAACCGCTGGCCGGATCGCCTGAGCATGACGATTGCCGTGTCCGGTATTTCCTTCCCGGCCTTCGCGCTGGGAATGCTGCTGATGCAGGTCTTCTCGGTTGAGTTAGGCTGGCTCCCCACGGTGGGGGCAGACAGCTGGCAGCACTACATTTTGCCGTCTATTACCCTTGGTGCGGCGGTGGCTGCGGTGATGGCGAGATTCACCCGCGCATCGTTCGTGGATGTGCTGCATGAAGATTACATGCGTACCGCCAGGGCGAAAGGCGTGAGCGAAACGCTGATCGTGGTGAAACACGGCCTGCGTAACGCCATGATCCCGGTGATCACCATGATGGGGTTACAGTTCGGCTTCCTGCTTGGTGGCTCAATTGTGGTGGAAAAAGTGTTTAACTGGCCGGGATTAGGGCGCCTGCTGGTGGATTCGGTGGAAATGCGCGACTACCCGGTTATTCAGGCGGAAGTCCTGCTGTTTTCGCTGGAGTTTATTGTAATCAACTTAGTGGTGGATCTGCTGTATGCCGCCATTAACCCGGCCATCAGGTACAAATAAGGATGCGACTTTTAAACTGGCGACGCCAGGCCATAGTCAGCGCGATGCCCGCCGTTCGCGCCGGGCAAATCCGTACGCCGTGGAGCGAGTTCTTACGCCGTTTTCGGCAGCAGCCCGTGGCGATGACCGCCGGACTTTTCGTGCTTTTACTGATAGTAGTAGCGCTGATAGCGCCGTGGATAGCGCCCTTTGATGCGGAAAACTATTTTGATTACGACAGGCTGAACGAAGGGCCGTCGGCATTGCACTGGTTTGGCGTTGATTCGCTGGGGCGCGACATTTTTAGCCGCGTGCTGGTTGGGGCGCAAATCTCACTGGCCGCCGGGGTCTTTTCGGTGCTTATTGGCGCGCTGATCGGCACCTTCTTTGGCCTGCTGGCGGGGTATTACGAAGGCTGGTGGGACCGCATTATCATGCGCATTTGCGATGTCCTGTTCGCCTTCCCCGGCATTCTGCTGGCGATAGCGGTGGTGGCGGTGATGGGCAGCGGCATGACCAACGTGATTATTGCGGTGGCTATTTTCAGTATTCCGGCGTTTGCCCGTCTGGTTCGCGGCAACACCCTGGTGCTGAAACAGCAAACTTTTATTGAGTCTGCTCGTAGCATTGGCGCCCCGGATGCGACTATTATCTTCCGGCATATTCTGCCGGGAACCGTTTCGTCGATCGTGGTTTATTTCACCATGCGTATCGGGACCTCTATTATCTCCGCCGCAAGCCTGTCGTTTCTTGGCCTGGGCGCTCAGCCTCCTACGCCGGAGTGGGGCGCGATGCTGAACGAGGCGAGGGCGGATATGGTCATTGCCCCACACGTGGCTATTTTCCCGAGTCTCGCCATCTTCTTTACCGTGCTGGCGTTCAACTTATTGGGCGATGGGTTGCGGGACGCGCTGGACCCCAAAATTAAAGGCTAAGCTGCGGCAAAACCTTCGTCGCCCTGGAGTAAATACATGCGAAAAATAACCGGGGCGCTTCTGCTCAGCCCGCTGCTGATTGCCACCTCCTGCCCGGCGGCCAACTGGTCGCTTGGCGCGCAGGGCGGGCTGTATCAAACCCCTTATCAAACCCGCCATGTGCTGCGCTGGGCGCTGCCATACGTCGGCTACGATGGCAAAACCTGGTATCTCGACGGGACCGAGGCGGGCTATAACTTCATCAATACCGATACGCTGTTGCTGCGCGCTAAGGTCTATTACTACGACACGCTATATCGTGCCGATACCGGGCAAACGCCCGCGCTGCGAGGGCTGAGCAACCGCAATAGCACGATGATGGGCGGTATGACGATGCAATACACTACGCCGGTGGGGGCATTTAGCGCCACGATCGCGGGCGATACTCTGGGCGTCAGCAACGGCGTGGTCGCCAATTCGGCCTATATCGCAATGGCGCAGTGGGGAGATTTCACGCTGGTGCCGGAAGCCGGCATGGACTTTTCTAACGCGCAAAATACGCGTTATTACTATGGCATCTCTGAGAAAGAGTCGGCAAAAACGGGCCTGGCGACATGGCGTCCGCAAAGCAGCATTGTGCCTTACGCACAGCTGGCGATGAACTATGCCTGGACGCCGCTGTGGAACACCTGGGCACAGTTCACGCAGCGTTTTTACCCGAGCACGATAAGTGACAGCCCGATGGTGAATAAGAACAACGTGCGGGAGCTAACGGTGGGGATGAGTTATACGTTTTAGGCGATTGCTCGGTGATTATCTCATCGTTATAAATACCCACGATTATGCAAACCCGGATAAAATTCCGTTCACTTCCAGTACAGTTTCATATGTAGCCACTGCGCCGGTGAAGCGGTAAACCCACCGGCTATGAGAGCCGGGAACAAATCTTCCCCTCACCTCAGCCCTCTCCCCAAAGGGGAGAGGGGGAAAACAGCCAACGTAGAACATTTTTTATTCCCTCTCCCTTACAGGGAGAGGGTTAGGGTGAGGGTAAAAATAAGAAGCGAGGCACGGTTCCGACAGGCAAAAAAATTAAACCACTGAACCCCACAGATCGTACTCATCCGCGTTCTCAACCTTCACGCGGACAACGTCGCCTGGCTTCAGCTTCGTTTCGCCGTTCAGGTAAACCGCGCCGTCGATTTCCGGTGCGTCCGCCATGCTGCGGCCAATAGCCCCTTCTTCGTCTACTTCATCAACCATCACCAGAATCTCGCGGCCCACTTTTTCCTGCAGGCGCTCGGCGGAGATTTTCTGCTGCAGCTGCATAAAGCGGTTCCAGCGCTCTTCTTTCACCTCTTCCGGCACCTGGTCCGGCAGCTCGTTGGCGGTCGCGCCGTCAACCGGGCTGTACTTGAAGCAGCCTACGCGATCCAGTCGTGCTTCTTTCAGGAAATCGAGCAGCATCTCGAAGTCTTCTTCGGTTTCACCCGGGAAGCCAACGATAAAGGTTGAGCGCAGGGTCAGATCCGGGCAGATTTCACGCCATTGCTTGATGCGCTGCAGCTGACGGTCCGCAGAGCCAGGGCGCTTCATCAGCTTCAGAATGCGCGGGCTGGCGTGCTGCAGCGGGATGTCGAGGTACGGCAGGATTTTGCCTTCCGCCATCAGCGGGATCACATCGTCTACGTGCGGGTACGGGTAAACGTAGTGCAGACGAGTCCAGACGCCAAGCTTAGCCAATTGCTCGCACAGGCTAACCATGCTGGTTTTTACCGGCGCGCCGTTCCAGAAACCGGTGCGGTGCTTAACGTCCACGCCGTAGGCTGAGGTATCCTGGGAGATAACCAGCAGCTCTTTCACGCCGGCTTCCACCAGACGTTTTGCCTCCGCCAGTACGTCACCGATTGGACGGCTGTCCAGGTCGCCACGCATGGACGGGATAATGCAGAAGGTGCAGCGATGGTTGCAGCCTTCGGAAATTTTCAGATACGCGTAGTGGCGCGGCGTCAGCTTCACGCCCTGTTCCGGCACCAGGCTCAGGAACGGGTTGTGCTGAGGTTTTGGCACGTAGTGGTGAACATGCTCCAGAACCTGCTCGTAGCTGTGCGGGCCGGTAATTTCCAGCACTTTCGGATGCACTTCACGGATCTGATCCACTTTGGCACCCAGGCAGCCGGTGACAATCACCTTACCGTTTTCGTTCAGCGCTTCGCCGATGGCTTCCAGAGATTCCTGCACGGCGCTGTCGATAAAGCCGCAGGTGTTGACGATAACCATGTCGGCGTCGTCGTAGCTTGGCACCACGTCATAACCTTCGGTGCGCAGTTCAGTCAGGATGCGTTCGGAGTCCACGAGATTTTTCGGGCAGCCGAGGGAGACAAACCCGATACGGGGCTGTTGGGTTACATTGCTCATAGCTTAAAAAGTGTTCAATTATTAGAAAGATTAGGGCAGCGATTCTACAGAGGTTAGTCGGGAATTTGTACTGGAGAATTGCAGCTCGCATTTTGTGCTTTTTTAGCGTCGTCGGCGGACATCCCTTTAACCATCGGCTTTGTGTGAAAGTTATCCAGCCATAAACCCCGTTTTATCACTCCGATTAATCCCATTGCAGATTTTAATTTCTCCTTAAATCAACTACCTGAACATACCACTAAAATTGGTAGGTTTTGTGATAACGATCGTTTTTATTTGATTGATTGATAAAAACGATCAATTATCAGTAAGTTACAAAAATAAGGGAATATAAATGAACATGCAGCATTGGGCGCTGCCGATCTCCACTCTGGATGGGCAACTTTTAGGCGTTGAGCTCGAAACCCGCGTTGAAGTTAACGGCTGTCGGATGTTAATCGCTCACGGAATGAAAGAAACGATTTTCCACCACTCTTTGCGTGAGGCGCAAAGCGACTGGCTGGAGAAAAAAGCCGGCTGGTTTACCGATAACAATCTTTTTTGCGTGGTGAAGGGAGAGCCCGGCTGTCTCGAACACGCGTTGCCGTTTATGAAATTTTTTAGCAACTCTCGTGCAGAGCACCCGTCATCGGGATTTTGGGTCGATGATATGGGCGGCAGAAACAGCAGCGCGCTGCCTCTGTTTACCGAGGGCTGCGAATGCGTTCGCTTCAATAAGTCTTTTACGGAGCTGAATATTAGCCGGGCTATTTTCCCCGTGCTGCTGGAAAACGTTCGGCGTCACTGCAAGAAGATAATCGTGCCGGTCTCCTCCCGGCAGTATCACGGCATGCTGAGCAAAGCCGGGGTCTGGGCGGTGCAGGGGCAATATCGACCGGTCCACTTTAGCCACTGCGAGCTTCTACTTTCCCGGCGCTGACGATTAAAACTGTTCCCGGTAACAATTTTCTGCACCGGGTCACAGATTCAGCCATTGAGGATTGTGGCCCCGAATTATGTTTTATATAACGAACTCACATTAAGGACGTCATCGGGCCAGACCTGAGCGAAACCTGACCAGCAGCATGTTGCATTACGCCGACATGCTGCTGGTCAGGTTTTTTTTTGGCCCGGATATAACAAGACTCGCTGAGTGAAAGGTAAAAAATATGAATATCAAAGCATTAGCTGAAGATGTTTTACGGCTGGTCGGCGGCGAGAGCAACGTCGTCACGGTGGTGCACTGCGCGACCCGGCTACGTTTTTCTCTGCGCGATATCGGGCATGTGGATATCGCGGCGCTTGAACGTCTGGACGGGGTTATCACCACGATGCAGGCTTCCGGGCAATTCCAGGTGGTTATCGGTAACCGGGTCGCGGAGGTTTATCGCCAGATAGGCGAGATTTCGTCTTTGCTGGACGACAGCCGTTCCGAGCGGCAAAGCAGCCAGTCTAGCCGCACCAATATCTTCAGCAAAATGATCGACATTATTTCGTCGATTTTCACCCCGCTGCTGGGGGCGATGGCCGCCTCGGGCGTACTGAAAGGGTTGCTCAGCATCGCGTTAAGCGAAGGCTGGATGAGCAAAACGGAAAGCACCTACATCATTTTAGCGGCGGCGGCAGACAGCCTGTTTTACTTCCTGCCAATCATGCTGGCTATTACCACCGCGCGAAAATTTCAGGGCAATATCTACGTCGCCGTTTCCATTGCCGGGGCGTTAATTTATCCGTCGATTATCGAACTGTTCAACACCAAAGCGGATGTGAGCTTCGCGGGGATCCCCGTGGTGTTGATGAAGTACACCTCGACGGTTATCCCGATTATTCTGGCCGTCTGGGTGATGTGCCAGCTGGAGCGGCTGTTCAATAAGTACATCCATGAAACGGTACGCAGCATCGTGACGCCGTTCCTGCTGCTGGTGATCATGGTGCCGTTGACGCTTATCACCATCGGGCCGATTGGTATTTACACCAGCGAATATGCGGCCAGCTTCTTTGTCATCGTCTTTGGTTTCAACGCTATCCTGGCCGGGGCGCTGATTGCCGCGGTATGGCAGATCCTGGTCATTTTCGGCATGCATTGGGCCTTTACGCCGGTCATCATCAACGACATCACGACTATTGGGCGCAGCACGCTGAAGGCGGCCACCGTGCCTGCCGTCTTCGCCCAGGCGGGGGCGGTGCTGGCTGTCATGCTGAAAACAAAAAATAAGAAAATGAAGGCGCTGGCGGGCAGTACGTTTATTACCGCGCTGTTCGGGATTACTGAACCTGCGGTTTACGGCGTAACGCTCAAGCTGAAAAGACCTTTTGTTTGCGCCGTGATTGCCGCTGCCGTGGGCGGCGGGATCGTGGGCTACTTTAACAGCGCGGCTATCTCAACCGGGATCCCAAGCCTGCTGACGCTGCCTATCTTCTATGGCGAAGGTTTTGGCGGCCTGATTCTGGGCATCTGTGTTTCCTTCGTCCTCGCCGCCGTCCTGACCTGGATAGTCGGTTTTGAGGATATTCCTGAAGATGAGCAGCAGGTTAGCGACGCTGCAACAAAACCCACCCTTACACAGGCGCCAGCCGTCAACGCAGAGCAGATTACTGCGCCTATGAGCGGGGAAATTGTTCCGCTCGAACAGGTTAACGATAAGGTCTTTTCGAGCGGCGTTGTGGGCGACGGGCTGGCGATACGCCCGGACGGTAATCAGGTCTTCTCGCCCGTGGATGGCACCATCTCGGCCACCTTTGACTCCGGTCATGCGCTGCAAATTCTCTCCAGCAGCGGCGCGGAGGTACTGATTCACGTTGGGCTCGATACCGTTCAGCTCAACGGGGAGCACTACCGCATTCACGTTCGCGAAAGCCAGCAGGTCAAACGCGGCGATCTGCTGCTCGAATTCGATCGCGAAGCCATAGAAAAGGCGGGCTACGACACCATTACGCCGGTCATCGTTGCCAACGCCGACAGCTATCACCAGCTGCAAAAACAGACGCAATCGCAGGCGCGGGTCGGCGAAATGCTTCTCTCTTTATCCTGAGCCATTAAGGAGCTACCTATGAGATATCGCGAACTAAAACCTTTCCCACAAGGCTTCCTGTGGGGGGCATCAACGTCTGCTTATCAGGTTGAAGGTGCCTGGAACGAGGACGGAAAGGGGCTGTCGGTCATTGATGCACGTGAAAGCTACCCGGATGGGACTACGGATTTTAAGGTCGCCAGCGATCACTATCATCGCTACCGTGAGGATATCGCGCTTTTCGCCAGGCTGGGGTTCAAAACCTATCGCTTCTCGATTGCCTGGACGCGCATTATTCCCGACGGCAACGGTGAAGTTAACGCGGCCGGTATCGCCTTTTATCACAAGGTGATCGATGAGCTTCGGCTGCATAATATTGAGCCGATAGTCACGATGTACCACTTTGATTTGCCCCAGGCGTTACAGGCAAAAGGCGGCTGGTATAACCGCGCCAGCGTCGATGCTTTTGCCCGCTATGCCAACGTCCTGTTCGATGAATTTGGCGACAAGGTAAAGTACTGGCTGACCATCAATGAACAGAACTTAATGATTTTGCAGGGCGAGGCGCTGGGTACGCTGGATCCAAAGCTTTCGACGCAGGCGGACAAAAAGAAGAATCTTTATCAGCAAAACCATCACATGATGGTGGCCCAGGCGATGGCGATGCGTGACCTGCACACCAAATACCCTCATTCGAAGATTGGTCCCGCGCCGAATATTGCGGTGATTTACCCGGCCACCAGTAAGCCGGAAGATGTTCAGGCCGCCTTTAACTACAATGCCATTCGCAACTGGCTGTACCTGGATATGGCGGCGAGAGGGGAATACAACACGCTGGCCTGGCGCTATATGGAAGAGAAAGGGTATACCCCGGAGATGATGCCCGGCGATACCGAGGTGCTGAAGCGCGGTCGTCCCGATTTTATCGCTTTTAATTACTACACCACTCAGGCCGTAGAAGCGAGCCGCGGTGACGGCAATGACGAAGTGGTGCGCGGGGGGAATAAGCTCCTGAAGTCGGGAGAGGACGGCGTCCACCGTGGGGCAGCGAATCCACATTTGCCCCGTACCCAGTTCGGCACTGAGATTGACCCGGTAGGGTTCCGCAATACGCTGCGTGAAATCTGGGATCGCTACCATTTGCCGTTGCTGATTACGGAAAACGGGCTGGGGGCATTTGATAAGCTTGATGAAAATGAGGAAGTTCAGGACGACTACCGTATCGATTTTCTGCGGCTGCACATTGAACAGATGCAGCTGGCGATAACCGACGGCGTGAAGGTCTTTGGCTATACGCCCTGGTCGGCGCTTGATCTTATCTCCACGCATCAGGGATGTTCAAAACGTTACGGTCTAATCTATGTGAATCGCGATGAATTTGACCTGAAAGATTTGCGGCGTATCCCGAAGAAAAGCGCAGGCTGGTACTCCGAGGTGATGAAAAATAACGGTTTATCGGACTGACCGGACATGGGCGGCAGCGCTGCAAAGCGGCCGCCCTGAATTGATAACCAGCGAGGTTACGGTGATTACCGTTCTAAAAGTTTTGAGCAATAACGCCGTTATCGCCTTAGATGCTAAACACGGTGAAATTGTGGCGCTGGGGCGGGGCATTGGCTTTGGCAAACGGGAAGGCGACCCGCTTCCAGCCGAAGGCATTGAGAGCCAGTTCGTCAAGCAAAGCGGCGGGGTCAACGCGCTGTTAAGCGAACTGGTCAGCTCCATTCCACTGGAATGCCTGTTGATTACGCAAACGGTGCTGCAGCTGGCGCAGCAGCGACTCGCCATTGACGTGCAGGAGTCGCTAATTTTTGCGCTTAGCGATCACATAAACTTCGCCGTCCAGCGCCACAGAAAGGGCCACGCAATCAAGAATATGTTGCTGTGGGACATCAAAAAATTCTATGCGCCCGAGTTTGCTCTGGCGCAGGAGGCGGTCGAGTTAATTAACCGCAGGCTGGAGGTCGACCTGCCGGAGGATGAAGCCGGATTTATTGCTTTACACCTGGCCAATGCCAAAGTGAACGATATGCAAAGTACCCTGCAAAGCGCCACGATAATCAAAGATATTCTGTCGATCGTTAAATACGAACTCAAAATAAAATATGACGAAAACTCGGTTAATTACCAGAGAATGATTACCCATCTTAAGTTTTTCACCCTGCGGATGATGAACAAAAGCCACGTCAATCATAAAGATAAAAGCCTCTATGACGGGATCAAAGAAGCGATGACCCAGTCCTGGCACTGCGCGCTGAAGATCAATGACTATCTCAGTAAGAACTACGCCTGCCCGCTGACGCTGGATGAAACCATGTTTTTAACGATTCATATCAACCGACTGCGCGAGTAGGGTGCGGGGCAAATGTAAAATGAGCGGGCGCAAAGATGGCCCGGCGTACATCTCGGTAGACGCGGCGAAGCTTGAAGCCTGACCAAACCGATCGCGGGGAGCCCATCATGCTCCCCGTTTTTAATGTTATGTAAAAGCGAGCGTCCCGTTTTCCCCGGCGGCTACCCTTAACGGATAGCCAAAACCAGGAGATTGCCATGACGCCGTTCCCGCCCCGCACGCTTATCGCCGCCACGCTGCTTTTCTCATCCTCTTATACTCTGGCCGCAGAAACCAAAGTCGACGTGCTGCAAACCAACCTGCCTCATCCATGGGCGCTGGACTTTCTGCCCGATAACCAGGGCATGCTGATTACCCTTCGCGGCGGGGAGCTGCATCGCTGGCAGCAGGGGAAAGGGTTATCCGCGCCGATTAGCGGCGTGCCTGTAGTTTGGGCTCACGGGCAGGGCGGTTTGCTTGACGTGGTGCTGGCGCCTGATTTCGCCAGCAGCCGCCGCGTGTGGCTGAGCTTTGCCGAAGGCGGTAGCGACAATAAAGCCGGTACCGCCGTGGGATACGGCACTCTGAGTCAGGACATGAAGCGGCTGGAGAACTTTAAAGTTGTGTTCCGCCAGGCGCCAAAACTCTCCACCGGAAATCACTTCGGCGGGCGGATGGCGTTCGACGGGAAAGGTCACCTCTTTATCGCACTCGGCGAAAACAACGCACGCGCCACCGCGCAGGATCTCGATAAGCTGCAGGGCAAAGTCGTGCGCCTTAACGCCGACGGCTCTGTGCCGCAGGACAATCCGTTTGTGGGCAGGCAGGGCGTCAGGCCGGAAATATGGTCTTACGGTCACCGCAACCCGCAGGGGTTAGCGATTAACCCGGCCAACGGCGAGCTGTGGTTAAACGAGCACGGGCCGCGAGGCGGGGACGAAATCAATATCCCGGCCGCCGGGAAAAACTACGGCTGGCCGCTTGCCACGTGGGGCATTAATTACAGCGGGCTTAAAATTCCTGAAGCGAAGGGTGGGGAGGTCGAAGGCACTGAACAGCCCGCGCATTACTGGAAAGTTTCCCCGGCGATAAGCGGGATGGCGTTTTATCAGGCCGATACGTTCCCGCAGTGGAAAGGCAAGCTGTTTATCGGCGCGCTGAAAGAAAAGAACCTGATTGAGCTGACGCTGAACGGCGACAAGGTGACGGGCGAGCAGCGGCTGCTGGACGATCGTAATAAGCGCATCCGCGACGTACGCGTCGGCCCGGACGGCTATTTGTACGTCCTGACCGACGAGTCTGACGGCGAGTTGCTGAAACTCAGCCCGTCAGCTTAGCGGGATCATAATGACTTTCTGGAACGCCGGGCGCTGGGTCAGTTGCTGATACCAGCGCTGGAGGTTTGGCACCGCATCCCACGGAATATCAAGGTTGAGCAGGCTATAAATTTGCGGGCCGAAGGCAATATCTGCGGTGCTGAATGCGTCTCCGCCGAGCCACGGCTGTTTTGCCAGCCCGGCATCGGCAATGGCAAACAGCTTGTTACAGGCGACGATACCACGCTCAATTTGTTCCTGGCTCCGCTGTTCAGGCGGCAGACGTACCATATTGAAGAAGACGTCGCGGTAAGGGCCGGACACTGCCGTGGCAGACCAGTCCATCCATTTTTCCCCTTTGGCGCGATCGGCGGGGGCGTTCACCCACAGCGAGTCACGGCCATATTCTGCGGCCAGGTAACGCACAATGGTATTGGACTCCCAAAGCGTCAGCCCGTGTGCGTCATCATGAATACACGGCACCAGCCCGTTCGGGTTCATCGCCAGGTATTCTGCGTCGTGCGTCAGGCCAAATTTTCCGCCTGCGGGAACGGAACGGTATGGCAAGTTCAGCTCTTCCAGACACCACAGCACTTTTTTGACATTGGTGGAATTATCTCTGCCCCAAACGGTAATCATGATGGTTCCTTTTTTTGCAGGTGGACATCGAGTATGCCCGGCTCCGGTCACGAAAACACCACTGTTTCTCAACCAAAGCTAAAAAAATCAGCGTGACGGCGGCAACTCGTGCAGATATCGAATAAACTTAAAAAACTTTACCAACTCTATGTTTCTTTAAGTGGATTCGTGCGTTATTACTCACACCCTGACATACGGGTGGCGGTGCGCACCGTGAATTTTTTAAGAATGGATACTCAGGTGGTTTTATGAAGAGCTTGCAAATGCCTGCAACACTACGTGGTTTAGTCGCAGGGACAACCCTGCTGCTGATAGCGGCTCCTGCGCTGAGCGCTGAGCAGACCGCAGATGCTCCCCAGGTCGATGCAAAAGCCTGGATTTTGATGGATTACGCCAGTGGGAAAGTGCTGGCGGAAGGAAATGCCGACGACAAGCTCGATCCGGCAAGTCTGACCAAGCTGATGACCAGCTACGTGGTGGGCCAGGCGCTAAAAGCAGGCAAAATTCACCTGACGGATATGGTCACCATCGGGAAAGATGCCTGGGCTACCGGCAACCCGGTGCTGCGCGGCTCTTCGCTGATGTTCCTGAAGCCGGGCGATAAAGTCTCGGTGGAAGACCTGAACAAGGGCGTTATCATTCAGTCCGGGAACGACGCCAGCATTGCCATTGCCGACTATGTGGCGGGCAGCCAGGATTCGTTCGTCAGCCTGATGAACAACTATGCGCAGAAGCTCAACCTCACCAACACCACCTTTAAAACCGTGCACGGCCTGGATGCGCCGGGCCAGTTCAGTACCGCTCGCGATATGGCGCTGCTGGGACGTGCGCTGGTTCATGACGTGCCGGACGAGTACGCGGTTCACAAAGAAAAAGAGTTCACCTTCAACAATATCAAGCAGCCGAACCGTAACCGCCTGCTGTGGAGCTCGAATCTTAACGTTGACGGCATGAAAACCGGCACCACCGAAGGGGCGGGCTATAACCTGGTCGCTTCTGCAACGTCCGGCGATATGCGCCTGGTGTCCGTGGTGCTGGGTACCAAAACCGACCGTATCCGTTTTAACGAAAGTGAAAAGCTGCTGACCTGGGGCTTCCGCTTCTTCGAAACCGTGACGCCGATTAAGCCGGATGCCACTTTCGTGACCCAGCGCGTCTGGTTTGGCGATAAGAGCGAGGTTAATCTTGGCGCGGGGGAAGGCGGCTCGGTGACCATTCCTCGTGGCCAGCTGAAAAACCTCAAGGCAAGCTTTACGCTGAACGAGCCGCAGCTGACCGCTCCGCTGAAAAAGGGCCAGGCTGTAGGCACCATCGACTTCCAGCTTAACGGCAAATCGATTGAACAGCGTCCGCTGCTGGTGATGGAGCCGGTAGAAGAGGGCGGTTTCTTCAGCCGCATGTGGGACTTCGTGCTGATGAAATTCCACGGCTGGTTCGGGAGCTGGTTCTCTTAAGCGCTACCACTTCAGCGTCAGGTTTTCCGCCGCGGCGAAGTCAATAAACTCCGCGGCGGGAGGCCGGTTGCTGATAATCGTTTCAAACGCCGTCAGCGGCCCCATGCAGGCGGCGCGTACCTTGCCAAACTTGGTATCATCCACCACCAGAATATTCCGCTGGGCCATGCTCAAAGCCCAATGCTTCACTGGCAGCTCATCAAGATTAAAACAGGTCGCGCCGTGGCGCAGATGCACCCCTGCCGCCGATAAGAACGCAATATCCGGGCAGATATTCCCCAGACACTCCTGAAAGTTGATCGGCTTGAAAATCGCATTGCTGGCGTGAAACTCGCCGCCGCTTAAAATCACCCGGCAGTTGGGCTTATCCTGCAGCGCCAGAAAGGTGTTGAGGGAATAACACAGGCCGGTAAACGGCAGCTCATCGTCAAGGGCGTCGATAATATAAGGCGTGGTGGTGCCGCAGTCGAAGAACACGGTTTGATGCGGCTCAACGTGCTGCGCGGCAAGTCTTGCGGCGTGGCGCTTTTCTTCAACCTGACGCGTTTTTTCATCGCTCAGCAGATAGTGGCTGGCCCCCGCGCTGCGAGGCTCCAGCATCACATAGCCGCCCAGCAGAACGACCTGGCCCGGCTCGCTGTTAAGGTCGCGGCGGATGGTCATTTCTGACACGCCAAGCAGCTGCGAGGCTTCTTTTAGATGAATTTTATCGCTGCGCTTCAGCGCCTGTAGCAGGCGGTTAATGCGCTCGTCACGGCGGGTTTCCATAGGCCTTCTGCGTTTTTATCCCCTCGCCCCGGTGGGGAAAGGGGCAGGAGGAAATTAAGTTAACGCATCTTACCTGTGGAAAAACGCTTAGTCACGCACCCAGCCTTTGCGGATAGGCAGTGAGAAGCAGTAGCGATAAATCTGATGCAGGCGCTGGTGGATTTGCGGCCCGCGCAGGTTCCAGACAATCTGCGACAGCAGGCAGGCGCTCATGCCGACCAGCAGGCCGCCCAGCATATCCAGCGGCCAATGCACACCAAGGTAAACGCGGGACCAGGCAATCGCGCAGCCGATGGCAAACAACACCACGCCGGACCAGATGCGATGCCAGCACAGGAACGCCAGCGCAAAGGTGAAAATTACCGTGCCGTGGTCGCTCGGGAAGGAATCATCCGGCGCGTGGTGCAGGAAGTTGTAGCCAAGCCCGACAACGAAAGGCCGGGGATGCGGGAACAGGTGCCCGATGACCCACGAGAGCGCCACGCTAATCACCAGCGCCATCCCCGTTTTGATAACCACCTGACGTTGAGCGGACATCTGTTTGCGCTGGCCCCACAGCCAGAGCACGACGATCAGCAGCGGGACGATGCTGATCAGATCGCGAGCGAAGAATATTGCCAGCTTAACCATCCACTCCGGTGAAGACGGCGTGGCATTAATGAGCAAAAAAAGATTCTGGTTGAGCGTTTCCATCATAACTTGTCCTGTTCCTTAACTAACCAGGTGGAAATCGCGCCGTAAAGCGCCACCTGGGTTACCCATACCCACCAACCTGCCCACAGGTTGTGGCTGAAAAAGTGCGCGCCGCGCATCACCTGGCCGTATCCCATGCTCAAGCCAAGAAACAAGCCAAAGCCGAGGAAAAACCACGCCAGGCGCGGGCGTTCACGGTAAAACAAGAAAAACAGCGCCATGACGCCAAAGCCGCTGGAAGCATGGCCGCCGGGGAAGCATCTTCCCGGCCCGCTGTCTGCCGGTGCGGCCCCGAACAGTGGGTAAGATGCCGCATTGCCGCCGTACTCCATCAGGCTCCACGGGCACGAATGGTGGCTAAACCCTTTCAGGATGCCGACCGTTAATGCACCCAGCCCGATAAGCAGCGCCACCACGACCAGCCGAGGCTGACGGCGCCAGAGCCCCCACAGCAGCGCGATAACGCCGCCAGCAATCACTAAATCCTTCAACAGGCGGTGGTTCAGCAGATCCAACAGCCGGTCGTTTTGCAGCGGAAAGCTACGGCTTGCGGCGTCAAACCAGTAGCCGGTCAGCCAGCGGTCGAGCCCTTCATCCCGCGAAAGCCAGCTAAAAACGACAGCCAGTATTATCAGGATGCAAAGCTGGAAAAGATAGAAGCGGGGTGGCAGTCGGTAAAGCAGTTTTGTCTTATTTACCGTTGGTTTAGGAAAACTTGTCATCATGTAAATGGCGAATACCGTACTGACCTTAATATAATGGCAGCAGAATATTCATCGCAGATTAAGAAATCCTTAATAGAATTGAGTTATCATGGGCGCGCATTTACAGCCCGTGCTATTTGTCAGCCTTTGACTACCGCTGGCACGGGCAATTGAATACACTCTGCGCGTTTCTTTATCTTCTGAGTTCCTAATGCAAAATAATACGATAGCTAACAAATCGTTAGGCCGTCAGGCGTTGCTGTTCCCGCTCTGCCTGGTGCTCTACGAATTCTCAACTTATATCGGCAATGACATGATCCAGCCGGGGATGCTGGCCGTCGTGGACCAGTTCCAGGCGGGCGTGGAATGGGTACCGACCTCGATGACGGCTTACCTGGCCGGCGGCATGTTCCTGCAGTGGCTGCTCGGGCCGCTGTCTGACCGTATTGGCCGCCGTCCGGTGATGCTGACCGGCGTGGTCTGGTTTATTGTCACCTGCCTTGCCACGCTGCTGGCGCAGGATATTCAGCAGTTCACCTTCCTGCGCTTCCTGCAGGGCGTCAGCCTGTGCTTTATCGGCGCGGTGGGTTACGCCGCTATTCAGGAATCGTTCGAAGAGTCGGTTTGTATCAAGATAACGGCGCTGATGGCGAACGTGGCGCTGATAGCGCCTCTGCTGGGGCCGCTGGTGGGCGCGGCGTGGATACACGTTGCTCCCTGGGAAACAATGTTCATCCTGTTTGCACTGCTGGCCGCTATCTCTTTCTTCGGGCTGCACAAGGCCATGCCGGAAACTGCAACGCGCCTCGGCGAGAAGCTTTCTCTGAAAGAGCTTGGGCATGACTATAAGCTGGTGCTGAAAAACCTGCGGTTTGTCTCGGGTGCGCTGGCGACGGGCTTTGTGAGCCTGCCGCTGCTGGCGTGGATTGCCCAGTCGCCGGTGATTATCATCAGCGGGGAAAATCTCAGCACCTATGAATACGGCCTGCTGCAGGTGCCTATCTTTGGCGCGCTGATCCTCGGTAACCTGGTGCTGGCGAAGCTTACGTCCCGCCGCAGCGTGCGAAGCCTGATTATTATGGGCGGCTGGTGGATTGTACCCGGCCTGATTGTGGCCGCGGTGGCAACGGTGGTTTCTTCCCACGCTTATCTGTGGATGACCGCGGGCCTGAGTCTTTATGCCTTCGGTATCGGCCTGGCGAACGCCGGCCTGGTGCGCCTGACGCTGTTTGCCAGCGACATGAGTAAAGGTACGGTGTCGGCGGCGATGGGGATGCTACAGATGCTTATCTTTACGGTCGGTATTGAGCTGAGCAAGCATATTTATCAGTTCGGCGGCAACGGGCTGTTCAGCCTGTTTAACCTGCTGGGCGGCGTGCTCTGGCTTGGCTTAATGGTGGTGTTCCTGAAGGATAAAACCGTCGGGCAGGCGCGAGACGCCTGATTTTACCCTCACCCTAACCCTCTCCCTAAAAGGGCGAGGGGATAAAGGCAAGGTAGTTCGATTGCTTTGCATCCTCTGCCTAAAAGGGCAGGGATAAAGACAGGCAGTTAAATTGTTTTGCACCCTCTCCCCTGTGGGGAGAGGGTCGGGGTGAGGGGCTTACTTAACCGCCATGCCCGGCTGGGCACCGCTGTCCGGGCTCAGCAGGAAGATATCTTTCCCGCCAGGACCTGCGGCCATCACCATCCCTTCAGAGACACCAAAGCGCATCTTACGTGGGGCGAGGTTGGCCACCATCACGGTCAGGCGACCTTCCAGCTTCGACGGGTCAGGATAAGCGGTACGAATACCAGAGAAGACGTTGCGTTTCTCGCCCCCGAGGTCAAGCGTCAGGCGCAGCAGCTTGTCGGAGCCTTCTACGAATTCCGCTTTCTCAATCAGCGCGATGCGCATATCCACCTTCGCGAAGTCATCAAAGGTGATGGTCTCCTGAATCGGATCGTCCGCCAGCGGGCCGGTTACCGGCGTGGAATTCAGCGCCTTCACTTCTTCTTTAGACGCTTCTACCAGCGCTTCCACCTGTTTGGTTTCAATACGGTTATACAGCGCCTTGAAGCTGCTCACTTTGTGGTTCAGCAGCGGCGTGGCGATGCTGTCCCAGCTCAGTTCGGCGTTCAGGAACGCTTCTGCACGTTCAGTCAGCGACGGCAGAACCGGCTTCAGGTAGGTCATCAGCACGCGGAACAGGTTGATGCCCATGGAGCAGATAGCCTGCAGGTCAGCATCGCGGCCTTCCTGTTTAGCCACAACCCACGGAGCCTGTTCGTCCACGTAGCGGTTAGCGATATCCGCCAGCGCCATGATCTCGCGAACGGCACGGCCAAACTCACGGCTATTCCATGCTTCACCGATGCTTTCTGCCGCGTCGGTAAAGGTTTTGTACAACTCGGCATCGGCAATCTCTGCCGCCAGCATGCCGTCAAAACGTTTGGCGATGAAGCCGGCGTTACGGGAGGCAAGGTTCACCACTTTGTTGACGATGTCGCTGTTCACGCGCTGCACGAAGTCTTCCAGGTTAAGGTCGATATCGTCGATGCGGGAAGAAAGTTTCGCGGTGTAGTAGTAGCGCAGGCTGTCGGCATCAAAGTGATTCAGCCAGGTGCTGGCTTTGATGAAGGTACCGCGAGACTTGGACATCTTCGCGCCGTTTACCGTCACGTAGCCGTGCACAAACAGGTTGGTCGGCTTGCGGAAGTTGCTGCCTTCCAGCATGGCTGGCCAGAACAGGCTGTGGAAGTAAACGATGTCTTTGCCGATGAAGTGGTACAGCTCGGTGCTGGAATCTTTCTTCCAGTATTCGTCGAAGCTGGTGGTGTCGCCGCGCTTATCGCACAGGTTCTTAAAGGAGCCCATGTAGCCGATCGGCGCATCCAGCCAGACGTAGAAATATTTGCCCGGTGCGTTCGGGATTTCGAAGCCGAAGTAAGGCGCATCGCGGGAGATATCCCACTGCTGCAGGCCGGACTCGAACCACTCCTGCATCTTGTTAGCCACCTGCTCCTGCAGCGCGCCGCTGCGGGTCCACGCCTGCAGCATTTCGCTGAAGGACGGCAGGTCGAAGAAGAAGTGCTCGGAATCACGCATTTCTGGCGTCGCGCCGGACACCACGGATTTCGGATCGATAAGTTCGGTTGGGCTGTAGGTTGAGCCGCACACTTCGCAGTTATCGCCGTACTGATCCGGGGCTTTACATTTCGGGCAGGTTCCTTTGACAAAACGGTCCGGCAGGAACATGCCTTTTTCCGGATCGTAGAGCTGAGAAATAGTGCGGTTCTTGATAAAACCGTTCTCTTTCAGGCGGCCATAAATCAGCTCCGACAGCTCGCGGTTCTCGTCGCTGTGCGTGGAGTGGTAGTTGTCATAGCTGATGTTAAAGCCTGCAAAATCAGTCTGATGCTCCTGACTCATTTCGGTAATCATCTGCTCCGGGGTAATTCCCAGTTGCTGAGCTTTCAGCATGATAGGCGTGCCGTGGGCGTCGTCTGCGCAGATGAAGTTAACCTCGTTGCCGCGCATTCGTTGGTAACGGACCCAGACATCAGCCTGAATATGCTCCAGCATGTGACCGAGGTGGATTGAGCCGTTTGCGTACGGCAGGGCGCACGTTACCAATATTTTTTTCGCGGGTTGAGTCATAGTGGGAATTGCATCTTCTGATTTAAAAAAGGGGATTCGATATTACCGGATTGGCAATTGTTTAGTAACCCCAAAGCCCGCAATAACCGCACATGAATAGGCGGCGCGGTTTCTGGTATGCTTAGCGGATTGCAATGTCCGATAAAAACATAAGGAGTCGGGATGAATTCGCAATCCCCGTCCAGCAAGTCCCCGGAACAGCTACGCGCGATGGTCGCCGGGACCCTGGCCAATTTTCAGCACCCTACCTTGAAGCACAATCTCACCGCGTTGAAGGCGCTGCACCATGTGGCGATGCTTGACGACACGCTGCACGTCGAGCTGCAGATGCCGTTCGCCTGGCAAAGCGGGTTTGACGCCCTGAAAGAGACCTGCAGTTCAGACCTGCTGCGGATCACCGGCGCGAAAGCGGTGGACTGGAAGCTGCATCACCACATTGCCACGCTTAAGCGGGTTAAGAACCAGCCCGGCGTTAACGGAGTAAAAAATATCATTGCCGTTAGCTCCGGCAAAGGCGGCGTGGGGAAATCGACCACTGCGGTAAACGTGGCGCTGGCTTTGGCGGCTGAAGGGGCCAAAGTCGGTATTCTCGATGCCGATATTTATGGCCCGTCGATCCCAACCATGCTGGGCGCTGAGCACGAACGCCCAACGTCCCCGGACGGCAAGCACATGGCGCCGATCGTGGCGCATGGCCTGGCGACCAACTCGATTGGTTACCTCGTCACCGACGAAAACGCCATGGTCTGGCGCGGCCCGATGGCCAGCAAGGCTTTGATGCAGATGCTGCAGGAAACCCTATGGCCTGACCTGGATTACCTGGTCATCGATATGCCGCCGGGCACCGGTGATATCCAGCTGACGCTGGCGCAGAACATCCCGGTTACCGGGGCGATGGTGGTCACCACGCCGCAGGACATCGCGCTGATTGACGCCCGCAAAGGGATCGTGATGTTCGAGAAAGTTGAGGTGCCGGTCGTGGGCATTGTAGAGAATATGAGCATTCATATTTGCAGCAACTGCGGCCATCAGGAGCCTATCTTCGGTACGGGCGGCGCTGAGAAGCTGGCGCAGCAGTATCACACGACTTTGCTGGGCCAGCTGCCGCTGCACATTACGCTGCGTGAAGACCTGGATGCCGGTAAGCCGACGGTCATCAACCGCCCGGAAAGCGACATCACCACGCTGTACCGTGAGCTGGCCGGCCGCGTGGCCGCTCAGCTTTACTGGAACGGGGAAGTGATCCCGAGCGAGATCGCCTTCAGAGCGGTGTGAAAATTTAGACGCAGCTCCATTCTTGTTTTCCCCCTCTCCCTTTAGGAGAGGGCCCATTCTTGCTTTCCCCCTCTCCCTCTGGGAGAGGGCCGGGGTGAGGGGGAGAGATTATTTTCAGGAGATGAGGGGCTACTTCAGCACATAATGCAGTAAATAATACTCGCCGTCGGGTCCGTCTCCCGGCGCTTCTATATGCCAGCCGTTACGCCGATAAAACTCAATCGCGTGTTCATTTTTCGCCAGGCACTTTAACGATCCCGTGCCGGTAAATTCACTCTGCACTTTCTCCAGCAGCGCCTTGCCCGCACCCGTCCCCTGAGATTCCGGGCTGACGAACAGGTTATGCAAAAAGTTGTCCTGCACCCAGACGGAAGCGAAGCCAATGCGGTGCCCGTTTTCTTCGGCTACCCAGATGCGTTCATCCTGAGTGGAACTGTCAAAGTCTTCAAGCTGCCAGGCGCTGCTGTCCAGCCAGGGCCAGGCTTTTCGGCGGGCGTGGAGATAAAGGGTACGTAGGAAGGGACGGTCAGATTCTTGCCAAAGTCGTAGTATCAAATGGTTGCCTTTTATGAGGAAAATTCGCCCATCGAGTCTACCCTTAAGCCTGAGCGTTGCCAATAAACGGCCGCCAATGACGGGACAAGCGGATAAATCCGCCTGGTTTATGTTACAACGCGGTCGCTTCTCTATATACTGCCCGCTTTTGGACCCTGAGATTGCCCCATGTTGAATAATGACGTACTGCTAAGCGTTCGCTATATGCTGAACCTGAATAACGATGGAATCGTTAAGATCCTTGCCCTGACCGGCACCGACGTCCCCGCTGAACAAATCGTTCCGTGGCTGAAGAAAGAGGACGAAGAGGGCTTCAAAGCCTGCCCGGATCTGATCATGGCAAACTTTCTCAACGGTCTGATCTACTTCAAACGCGGCAAAGATGAAAGCAAACCGGAGCCGAAGCTTGAGCGTCGGATGACCAACAACATTATCCTGAAAAAGCTGCGTATCGCTTTTGAGCTGAAGTCCGACGACGTGCTGGAGATCCTGACCGCCCAGCAGTTCCGCATCTCTATGCCGGAAATTACCGCCATGATGCGTAACCCGGATCATAAAAACTACCGCGAGTGCGGCGATCAGTTCCTGCGCTACTTCCTGCGCGGCCTGACCCAGCGTCTGAAGCCTGCGAAAGCGGAATAAGACGATGCGCGGGTGAGGCTCTCTCACCCGCCAGATAAAAGCCTTGATGCGTTACTTTTCTGTCGGAATAATTTCCCCGTGAGCCCGGTGTTTACCGGTCCAGCTGACGGAAGGACTGCCGTCAGGCATCACCGCAATGGATAACACCACGCCCTGACCATGCGCCTCATAGAAGTTATCGTTGACCTTCTTCAACACCATCTGCTTGCCGTTGAGAAAGACCGGCCCCCCGTTATCGATATGCACATCCCCCGGCGCACCGTGCCCGTTGAACAGCGGCAGGGCGGCGTTTGCCAGGCCGCTGACCAGGCCCAGCGGCAGAATCAACTTTTTCAGCTTGCTCATCAGTCATTCACTCATCTGTCTTATTAGTAATTAATTTCATCGCGGAATAATACAATTTCTATTATTCGCGAACAGATATCTTGCGCTTTCGGCGGAGCGCCACCTTGACGTGAATCAACCAGGTCAATGTCGGCAGATGAATTTTTTTGCACGATCGATGATGGCAGCTGAAGTCCAAAGGGGATAACTGCCGTTACCCCCAATTCTACCGCGCTGGGCTTAGTTCAGGTGGGCACGAAGCTCGCCTGCGGCCTGGGCAAGAGCGGTGCGCACGGTCGGCTCTTCGCTAATTGCGTTCAGCAGGCCGTAATCGTGGATCATGCCATTATAGCGGGTGACGGTCACCGGTACGCCTGCGGCGTCAAGCTTGCGACCAAAGGCTTCGCCTTCATCGCGCAGTACGTCGAGTTCCGCCGTCTGAATCAAGGTTGGCGGCAGGCCTTTCAGCTGCTCGCGGCTGGCTTGCAGCGGAGAGGCGAGAATATTGCGGCGATCGCTCTCTTTCGTGGTGTAGCTATCCCAGAACCATTTCATCATGTTTTTACTCAGGAAATAGCCGTTTGAGAACTGGTTATAGGAGCCGGTATCAAAGCGAGCATCGGTCACCGGCCACAGCATAACCTGGTAGCGAATCGCCGGGGTATGCTGGGCTTTGGCCTGTAGCGCTACGGCGGCAACCATATTCCCGCCCACGCTGTTCCCGGCCAGCGCCAGGCGGCTGCCGTCTACGCCAATTTCGCTGCCGTGTTCGGCAACCCAGCGGGTGGCTTCATAGGCCTGATTGATGGCAACAGGGAAATGCGCTTCCGGCGACGGGGTGTAGTTCACGAACACCGCCGCCGCGCCTGACTCAGAGACTAAATCACGCACCAGGCGCTCGTGGGTCTGGAAGTCGCCCAGCACCCAGCCGCCGCCGTGGAAGAACATAAATACCGGCAGCGTGCCGCTGGCGTTTTCCGGCTTAACGATGGTCAGCGTCAGGGGTTTTCCGCCAACGGTAATTGTCTTTTCAGAGACCTCGGCGGCGGGCAGTTTGGCCCCTTTCTGGGCGCCGATCAGTACCTGACGCGCGGCCTGCGGGGTGAGCTGCTCGATGGGTTTACCGCCACCGCTGTTTAAAACGGAGAGGAATTTACTCACGCCAACCGTCGGGGCAGGCGCATCGGCGGCGAAAGCAGAGGTAAGGCTTGAGGCGGTTAAACCCATGGCTATCAGTAATGAGCGTGACATATTATCTCCTTTGCGATTGTATCGCGCGCTATTTAATTGGGGCTGAAGCGCCGTAATGTGGCGCTGACTGTGGATGAATTTAAATAGTGCGCTATGTTATTGCAAGCTATTTAATTCCGGTGGCACGAAGGAGAATGTTTAGTAATTGATTATTAACATGAAATATTTATGTCAGTACAGCGTGGCCTCGCGCATCATCTCGATAAGCCTTCTCAGGCCAGGATGAAGCTGCCTGCGGCTCGGGTAATACATCACCATCGGCTCGTCTTCACAGACCCATTCCGGAATAACCTGCACCAGCTGGCCGCTTTCCAGCAGAGGGCGAACTCGTACGTCCAGGCAATACGCCAGGCCAAAGCCGTTTAAAGCGGTGTCGATGATCATTTCACTTTCGTTAAGAATCAGCGAACCGGGCACATCCAGCGCCAGCGCCTCCTTGCCCCGGTTAAGCTCCCACTTGTAAAGCGTGCCGTTGCCTAGCCGCATGCGGATGCACTGATGCCCAAAGAGATCGTTCGGGTGAGACAGGGGCAGGTGAGTGCTATTTTTCAAATACTCGGGCGAGGCGACAACAATCCACCGGAGCTTGCGCGTCACCGGCATGGCAATCATATCTTTGGGGACGCTCTCGCCGTAGCGAATCCCGGCGTCATAGCCGCTGCCGATAATATCGACCAGAGTGTTGTCGACGGTTATTTCCATCTGAAGCCGTGGATACAGGGACATAAATTTCGCCAGCACCGGGGCAAACAGCAGCTGCGCGGCGTCTCGCGGAATATTAATTCGCAGCCGCCCGACCGGGGATTCACGGTAATGATCGAGCTCATCGAGCGCCATGCGGATATGGGAAAAACCGGTTTCCAGGTGACCAAGCAGGGCTTCGCCGGCGTCGGTTGGCACCACGGAACGGCTGGTGCGGTTGAGCAGGCGAACCCCGAGTCGTTCTTCCAGCCCGCGCATGGTATGGCTCAGCGCCGAGGTGGAAACGCCCAGCTCGGAGGCCGCCAGGCGGAAGCTTTTGCGGCGGCAAATAGTTAAAAAAACGTTGAGATCGGCAAGCTCGCCGCGGACCGGAGCAGGCATAAAAGTGGCCTTCGTCATCAAGGGTTCGTTGAAATTAATTCAACTTAACATGAGTTATTATAAGTTCACAGAACAGACAGGGGTAAATCATGGCAATCGAAACGATTCACATTGCGGGCATCACCGAGCCGGTCAGCCGTATCGGCCTGGGAACGTGGGCCATTGGCGGCAGCATGTGGGGCGGCAGCAACGACGAGCAGTCGATTGCCACGCTGCATGAGGCGCTGGAGCGCGGCATCAACCTTATCGACACCGCGCCCGTTTATGGCTTCGGGCATTCGGAAGAGGTGGTGGGCAAAGCGCTGGCAGGCCGCCGTGACAGGGCCATTATTGCCACCAAGGTGGCGCTGGACTGGGACGATGCAGGCCGCGTCACGCGCAATTCCACGCCGCAGCGCATTCGTCAGGAAATAGAAGACTCGCTCCGCCGCCTGCAAACGGATTACATTGACCTGTACCAGGTTCATTGGCCGGACGATTTGGTGGCGATTGAGGAAACCGCACGCGTGCTCGAAACGCTACACCAGCAGGGGAAGTTCCGCGCGCTGGGCGTCAGCAACTATTCGCCAGTACAGATGGATCGGTTCCGCAGCGTGGCTCCGCTGGCGACGATGCAGCCGCCGCTGAACCTGTTTGAACGTGGCGAAACAGAAACGGAGCTGCTGCCGTATGCGAAATATCACCAGATGGTCGTGCTGGCCTATGGCGCGATTTGCCGTGGCCTGCTGTCAGGCCGAATGACGCCGGAAACCGTATTTGGTGAAGGCGACTTGCGCAGCTTCGATCCTAAATTCCAGCCGCCGCGCTTTGCGCAGTATCTGGCGGCGGTCGAAGCGTTGAAGGCCTTTGCTGAAGCGCGTTACGGCAAGAGTGTGATGGCGCTGGCGCTGCGTTGGGTTCTCGATGCGGGTCCAACCATCGCGCTGTGGGGCGCTCGCCGTCCGGAACAGCTAAACGGGGTGGAAGAGGTTTCCGGCTGGACGTTGACCGCCGAAGACAAACGCGACATCGACGCCATTTTAGCTGAGCACATTAGCACGCCGCTGGGGGCCGAATTTATGGCGCCTCCGCACCGTAAAACATCGCTTTAGTACTCTCTCGCGCCCCGAGCGAATCCGCGCCCGGGGCGTATTTTGTTGTTCACCTGCACAAGTTAAAAAACTATGTCATCACTTAATGAACAGGCCCAGGAACGAGGGGCCGATACGGTTTCCCTGTCGCGTTCGGGGCTGCTGAAAGCGCTGTTCGCGCTCGGCATGGGCGGCTTCGCCATCGGTACCGGCGAATTCGTTATCATGGGATTGCTGCCCGATGCCGCTAACGGGCTGCACGTTTCCATTCCTTCTGCGGGCCACCTGATCAGCATTTACGCGCTGGGCGTGGTGGTCGGTGCTCCGCTACTGGCTGTGCTTGGCGCACGCATGGCGCGGCGAGATTTTCTTATTGCCTTGATGGCAATGTTCGCCGTCGGCAACCTGCTGAGTGCTTTTGCGCCCGGGTACTACTCGATGATGCTGGCGCGTTTTCTGGCCGGTTTCCCGCACGGCACGTTCTTTGGCGTGGCAGCATTGCTGGCGGCAAGCCTTGTTGAACGTTCGAAGCGTGCGCAGGCGGTGTCGATGGTGCTGCTGGGCCTGACAATCGCCAATTTACTGGGCGTACCGGCGGTGGCGGCCATCGGGCAGCTGTTCGGCTGGCGCAGCGCGTTTGCTATCGTGGGTGGTCTTGCCGTATTGACGCTGATTCTGGTGTGGGCCTGGGTTCCCTGGCGTGCCGGGGATAAAGATGCCAGCCCGCTGCGTGAGCTGACCGCGCTGACCCGTAAGCAGGTACTGCTGACGCTGGCTATCGGCGCCATTGGCAGCGGCGGGATGTTCTCCGTCTTCAGCTACGTCAAGCCAACGATGCTGGAGCTGGCGCACCAGTCGGTGGGCATGATCCCGGTGATCCTGTCGATGTTTGGCCTGGGTATGATAGTCGGCAATATTGTCGGCGGTCGCCTGGCGGATCGCGGGCTGGAGAAAACCGTTCGCCTGCTGCTGATTTGGGCGATCCTGGTGCTCAGCGCATACGTTTATACCTCGCATTATCCGTGGCTTGGTGCGGTAACCGTGATGCTGGTGGGCACCATGGTGTCGCTCTCCTCGGTGCTGCAAATTCGCCTGATGGACGTTGCCGGTGATGCGCAAACCATGGCGGCAGCGATGAACCACTCGGCGTTTAACATTGCCAACGCGCTGGGCGCCTGGCTTGGCGGGGTGACTATTTCAGCCGGGTTTGGCTGGGAGTCCACCGGCTGGGTCGGTGCGATTCTGGCGGTCTTCGGCCTGCTTATTCACACCTGGGCGGTTATGGACGCCAAAAAACATCCCCCGTTAGCCCATTGAGGTTTCTATCGTGACGGTCAGTTTAGCTCTTGCAGAAACGCTGCTCGCCAGCGTAAAAACGGCGGTAGAAACTCACCGCTTTCCACCCGTTTCAGCCGTGGTGCTGGACGGCGGCGGCCATCTAACGGCCTTTGCCCGTATGGACGGGACTTTCCTGGCCACCATTGATATCGCCATGCGCAAAGCACGTACGGCGGTGTTGTTCCAGGCCAACAGCGAAGACGTGGGCATGAATTTGCATCCGAACGGCCCTGCCTATTCGCTCGAGAACAGCAACGGCGGGCTGGTGGGCATTGCCGGCGGTATCCCGCTGCGAAACGCTGAGGGCGTGGTTATCGGCGCTATTGGCGTGTCGGGCGCCACCAAAGAGCAGGATGGGCAAATCGCGGCTTTTGCGGTGGAGGCAGTGTCAGGTAGCCGTGCTTAAATGACCAAAGGAGCGAATTTCGCTCCTTTTTCTTTGACTCATTTTTGCTGAAAATAAGGACCTTTCCCTACGGATTCGCGCACGATCATCTCTGAACTGTACAAGTTATCTTTTGAAAAATACCCTCCGTCCAGCATCGCCGTCAGGCGGTTAATTACCTCATGGATCATCTCGCTCACCGGCTCTTTCACGCTCGACAGCGGGGGGGAGAGAAAAGCCCCGGTCGGGACATTATCAAAGCCGATAACGGAAACATCGCCTGGCACCGACAGGCCAGCCTGACCGAGCCTGCTGATGGCGCCGATAGCCATCTCATCGTTGCTGGCGACCAGGGCGCTGAAGCGCTGCTTCGTGGAGAGCAGGTGTTCAACGCCAGAAGCGCCGCTGGCGGGCGTCCATTTCCCGGTGGCAATCAGTGCTTCTCGCACCGGCAGCCCCGCCTGTTCAAGCGCCTCGCGGTAGCCAGCAAGGCGCTCTCTTGCCGTCGGAGAATCAAGCACGCCGGTAATAAAAGCAATGTCCCGGTGGCCCTGCTCAATCAGATAACGCGTGGCGTTGAAGCTGGAGCCTTTATGATCGCAGCAAATACAGTGGCTTTGGTGTTTGCGCAGCTTACGGTTCATCACCATGATCGGCTGCCTGTGCCGTTCAATCAGCTCGTCCATCTCGTCCACGCTGAGAAAACGGGGATAAACGATTACCGCATCGCAGTGTAAATCGAGCAGGAACTGCACCGCCGCCTGCTCTTCGTGGGCGCTGTGTTTCCCGTCGGCGAGGATCAGCTGCCGCCCGCTGGCCTCCAGCTTTAGCGCGGCCTGGGAAAGCAGTTCGCTAAAATAATTCCCGCTGTACAAGGTGTTGGTCACCACCAGGCCAATGTAGCCTGATTTGCTGGTCGCCAGGTTACGCGCCAGCAGGTTTGGCCGGTAGCCCGTTTCCTGAATCGCCTGGTAAACCTGCGTTTTGGTGGCCTCGCTCACGTAGCCTTTCCCGGACAGCACGCGCGAAACGGTCGCCTTTGACACGCCTGCTTTTTTCGCCACTTCCTGCATTGTCGACATGAGGGCTTCCCGTAAGTTCGTCATTTCTGACCATTTTACACATTTCACCGTCGGGACGCAGCGTAGGCTGTATTTCGACATGAATCACAAAATTTGATCGCCAAAAAAATAATCATTGTGATCTGATTTTTAACTAAACATGATTATGTGGAACCGGTTACCTACGAAATCATAACAAGAGAGTTTCACCTCATGGCGAACAAGTACGAGGCAGTATCCCGACAGATTGTCGAGGCTTTAGGCGGGGCGGAAAACGTGGTGGCGGTGACCCACTGCATGACGCGGTTGCGCTTTGTTTTGCGGGACGACGCGAGCGTCGATAGCGCCAGGCTGAAGGCGATTTCCGGCGTGCTGGGCGTGGTAAAGAACGACCAGCAGTGCCAGGTCATCATCGGTAATACGGTTTCTCAGGCCTACGCCGAAGTGCTGAAGCATTTGCCGGAAGGGGCCGGAGACAGGCCGCAGGCAGGGGCAAAAGGCAAGCTGACCCTGAAACGTATCGGGGCCGGTATTCTGGACGCGCTGATTGGCACCATGTCTCCGCTTATCCCGGCCATTATCGGCGGCTCAATGGTGAAGCTGCTGGCGATGATTCTCGCGATGACCGGGCTGTTTGAAAAGACCTCCTCCACGTTGATTATTCTGAACCTCATCGGCGACGGCGCTTTCTTCTTCCTGCCGGTGATGGTGGCGGCTTCCGCCGCCGTGAAGTTTAAAACCAATATGTCGCTGGCGATTGCTATCGCCGGGGTGCTGGTGCATCCGGCATTTATTGACCTGATGGCAAAAGCGGCGCAGGGGCAGGCGGTTGATTTTATGGGTATTCCCGTGACTGCCGTGAAGTACACCTATACCGTTATTCCCGCGTTGGTGATGACCTGGCTGCTGTCGTACATCGAACGATGGATTGACCATATTACGCCTGCGGTGACCAAAAACTTCCTTAAGCCGATGCTGATCGTGCTGGTTTCCGCCCCGATAGCGATTTTACTGATTGGGCCTTTAGGGATCTGGATCGGTAGCGGGATTTCTTCGCTGGTGTATACCGTGCACGGCTACCTGGGCTGGCTTTCCGTTGCCATTATGGGCGCGATATGGCCGCTGCTGGTGATGACGGGTATGCACCGCGTGTTTACGCCGACGATTATCCAGACCATCGCTGAAACCGGCAAAGAAGGTATGGTTATGCCGTCTGAAATTGGTGCCAACCTGTCGCTCGGCGGCTCCTCTTTGGCCGTTGCCTGGCGGACTAAAAACCCGGAACTGCGTCAGACAGCGCTTGCTGCCGCCGCGTCGGCAATTGTGGCCGGTATTTCTGAACCCGCACTTTACGGCGTGGCGGTGCGGCTGAAACGCCCGCTGATTGCCTGCCTGATTAGCGGCTTTATTTGCGGTGCCGTAGCCGGTATCGGCGGCCTTGCCAGCCATTCCATGGCCTCTCCGGGGCTTTTCACCAGCGTGCAGTTTTTTGACCCGGCCAACCCGATGAGCATCGTTTGGGTTGTGGCGGTAATGATTCTGGCCGTGGTGCTCTCGTTTATTACTACGCTTATTCTTGGGTTTGAAGACATTCCCGTTGAGGACGCTAAAGCAAAAGAGCAGGGCAGCAGCGCGGCATTTGTACCACCAGATAATGCAGTAAAAACACTTTAAACAGAGGTAAAAATGGCTGAGACAGCTTTTCCAAAAGGATTTTTATGGGGCGGCGCTATTGCGGCTAATCAGGCTGAAGGCGCGTATCAGGCAGGCGGGAAGGGGCTGAGTACCGTCGACATGATCCCGCATGGCGAAAACCGCCTTGGGGTTAAACTCGGGGTGGACAAGCGGTTTGAGCTGCGCGCCGATGAGTTCTACCCCAGCCACCAGGCCATAGATTTTTACCATCGCTACAAAGACGACATCGCGCTGATGGCTGAAATGGGGTTTACCGTTTTCCGCACCTCTATCGCGTGGAGCCGTATTTTCCCTAAAGGCGATGAAACCACGCCGAATGCGGAAGGCATCGCGTTTTACCGTGATATGTTCGCCGAGTGCAAAAAGCACAATATCGAACCGCTGGTCACGCTGTGCCACTTCGACGTGCCGATGCATCTGGTGCAGGAATACGGCTCATGGCGTAACCGTAAAATGGTGGAGTTTTTCAGCCGCTACGCGCGCACCTGCTTTGAAGCGTTCGACGGCCTGGTGAAATACTGGCTCACCTTCAACGAAATCAACATCATGCTGCACAGCCCGTTTTCCGGCGCCGGGCTGGTGTTTGAGGCAGGTGATAACAAAGAGCAGGTGATGTACCAGGCCGCGCACCATGAGCTGGTCGCCAGCGCGCTGGTCACCAAAATTGCGCACGAAGTTAACCCGCAAAACCAGGTTGGCTGCATGCTGGCGGGCGGTAATTTCTATCCGTACAGCTGCAAACCCGAAGACGTTTGGGCGGCGCTGGAGAAAGATCGCGAGAACCTGTTCTTTATTGACGTGCAGGCGCGTGGGGCTTATCCGGCCTATGCCGCGCGCATGTTCCGTGAGAAAGGCATTGAGATTGTCACCGAGCCTGGCGACAACGAAATCCTGAAGAACACCGTCGATTTTGTCTCCTTCAGCTATTACGCCTCACGCTGCGCTTCGGCAGACATGAACGAGGGCAACACCAATCCGGCGAACATCATTAAATCGCTCAAAAACCCGCACATTACCTTCAGCCAGTGGGGCTGGGGCATTGACCCGCTCGGCCTGCGCATCACCATGAACATGATGTACGACCGCTATCAGAAGCCGCTGTTCCTGGTGGAAAACGGGCTGGGCGCGAAGGATGAAGTGAATGCGAAAGGGGAAATCAACGACGACTACCGCATCAGCTATCTGCGCGAGCACATTAAAGCGATGGGCGAGGCAATTGAGGACGGTATTCCGGTCATGGGCTACACCTCGTGGGGCTGTATTGACCTGGTGTCGGCTTCAACCGGCGAAATGAGCAAGCGCTACGGTTTTGTGTACGTTGACCGTGATGATGAAGGAAAGGGGACGCTGGCGCGTACGCCGAAGAAGTCGTTCCACTGGTATAAGAAGGTGATTGCCAGCAACGGCGGGGATCTGGAGTAGTTTTCCCCTCCCACCAAAGCGTGAGAGCGTCGTACCTATTAATCCCCTCTCCCTTTCAGGGAGAGGGTTAGGGTGAGGGTCTTTATCAGAACGCCAGAGAACCCTGCACGAAGAAGGTGCGCGGTTCGCCTACGTATTTACCGGAGTTATTGTCGTTTGAACGCGTGTAATAACGCTGATCGAACAGGTTTTTAATCCCGGCACCCAGCTTCAGGTGAGACAGCGACGGCCCGAAGTCGTACTCGCCGCGCATATTCCACACCATATAACCTGCGATGTTACCAAACTGCCCGTCCGCGCTTTCGTCGGTGATGTAGTTCGGCCCGGTACCCGGAGAGCTCTGCTTAGACTGCGCGAAGCTGTCCAGATTCCACACCCAGTTACCGGTCGCGTAGCGCGTACCCACGGTGTAAACCTGACGAGAGTAGAACGGCAGGTCTTTACCGGCGAAGTCGCCTTTGTCGCTGGTGGCTTTGGTATAGGTGTAGGTGGTGTACACGCTCACGCCGTCCAGCGCACGGTTTACTTCGCTCAGGTCGTAATTCAGCGCCAGTTCGAGACCCTGATGCTTGGTCGCGCCGAGGTTCGTCCAGCCCACGATATTGTTGATGTACTGCAGCTGATCGTTGAAGTCGATGTAGAACAGCGTTGCTTCGGCTTTCAGCGATGTATCGTCATAGCGGGTACCGAACTCATAGGTATGCGCTTTTTCCGGGGTCAGGCCCGCTGCCGGCTGGTTGCCGCTGCCGCCACGGGTCAGCTGGAAGTACTGCATGCTGCCGAAGGAAGTGCTGGCGTTGGCGAACAGTTTCCAGGCGTCAGACATATGGTACATCACGCTAATAGAAGGAAGCGGCTCGCTGTAGGTCTTCTCGCGGTCGATGTTCTGGAAGGAATCACTGGTGTGCGTTTTGATGCTTTCATAGCGCAGGCCCGGCGTAATCGTCCAGTTGCTGACGTTAATCGCATCATCAATATAGAAGGCGTTAGCCGCGGTACCGCCGGAGCTGTGCTGGTAGTACTCGCTCATGTCCGGTTTGGTGAAGGTTGTTGCCGGGTCATACGCTTTTGGCGTGCGGTAACCCTTCTCGTCCGACGTTTCGTTCAGGTAGCGGTAGCCCAGGGTGACCTCGTGAGACATATCCCAGAAGCGGAACAGCTGGGAATAGGTTGGCTCAATCGCCCAGGTCGAGTAGTTACGCGGCGCGGAGTTCAGCGTGCGTTTGTTGCCCTTGAAGTACTCCAGGTCGCTGCTGCGGTAGCTGTCGGTGAAGTAGGTCAGGACTTCCAGCTTTTTGTCGTCTTCGGTGTGTTTGTATTTGAAGGACATGTCCTTGCGGCGGCCTTCAAAACGGTCCCAGCGGCGGTCAGACTGGAAAGGATCCTGCGCATACTGCGCGGTAGTCAGGCCGCCCGGCATGCCGGACTGCGCTTCATAGTAGTGGAAGTTAGCCTGCAGCTCATCGCGATCGGTGAAGTTATATTTCGTCTTCAGCATGAAATCGTCGATGTCGGTATTGTCGTTGCTCTCGCGGTAGCCCTGGCCGTGCAGGCCGGAGTAAAGCAGCTCTGCACCAAAGCCGTTATCCGCCGTGCCGCCCACGGACGCGCTGGTCAACGTCTTCAGGCCGCCGTGGCTGGCACCCTGAGTCTGCGCGCTGACGGTGCCGCCGAACTCTTTTGGAATATCGCGGGTCACGAAGTTAATTACGCCGCCCACGTTTTGCGGTCCATAACGCACCGCGCCGCCGCCGCGAACCACGTCAATGGATTGAATATTGCCCGTGCCCAATGGCGCCATGGAAAGCTGTGGCTGGCCGTATGGCGCAACCGCCAGCGGAACGCCGTCCATCAGGATAGTGGAACGTGGAGACAGGCGAGAGGTCAGGCCACGAATGCCCACGTTGAGAGAAATGTCGCTGCCGCCGGTACCGTTGCTGTCACGGACCTGGACGCCTGGAATGCCCTTCAGCGCATCGGCAAGCGTCTCTGAGCCTTGCTCACGAAGCTGCTGCTCGGTGACGATTGAGCGTGCGCCTGGGTGGTTAAGCAGCACGGTGCTGGTGTCAGGATTATCCAGCCAGTTGCCGACCACGGTAATGTCGTCAGCAGGTTTTTCTGCGGGAGCTTTATCTGTTTGGGTTTTGTCAGCCGCGAGAGCTGGCAGCGCAAATGCTATCGCGCTTGCCAGGAGAGAGACACGAAAAAGGGGGCGCATCATCATTCCTATAGAATATGGGGTTGTTGTTATCAGTTTTTTTGGAAATGACAATCTTAATGATAATTATTTTCAAGTAAATAGTTTTGTTGCGGAATAATTCGGGATAAGGCAAAAAGTAAGCAAAAAAAACCGAGCTGTTGATTCAGCCCGGCATGTTTTTGATTTATGGGGTAACCCAGAAGACGCCGCTGTAGTCCAGGGCGGTAAACTGCTTGTGAACCTGCTCGATGTCGGCCTGTGGATCGATGTCCTTGAACAGGTCCGGGTGCAGGAACTTAGCGATAGTTTCTACCGCAATATAGTTCAGCGGGGAGTCATAGAACTGGTGGTAAATCGCCATGACGCGTTTCTCTTTGACTGCCGTCAGCACGTTAATCCCGGTGCGGTTCATTAGCCCTTTAAGCTTTTGCCCGGCCACGGCTTTGTCGGCCATATAACCCAGCGGTACCGCTTTAGGCGCGCGGTTGCCACGGTTCCAGTCGGCACCGGTCATCAGGTAGAAGTCCGGGTTGCTGGTGATAACCTGCTCGGTATTTACCTGGCCGCTCATTTCCGGGAACAGTTTGCTGCCCACGTTGTTGCCGCCGGCGGTATCAATAAACTGGCCGTAACTGCCTTTACCGAAGGTCTGGCAGCATTCATCGCCGCGAATACCTGCCGCACGCTCAATAAACACGCTCGGACGCTGCTCTGGTTTCAGCGTGGCCACGCGCTCGCGCACCAGGTTCATCCGCTGCTGGTAGTGCTGAATAAAGGCGTCCGCGTTTTTCTGCTCATCAAACACTTTGCCCAGCAGCTCGATGCTCGGCAGGGTATTGGTCAGCGGCTGCTGGCGGAAGTCGATAATCAGTACCGGAATGCCGACTTTTTCCAGCTGGCTCAGCACGCCGCTGTTCTTCAGCTTAGCCAGCACGCCGATGTCAAAAATGATCAGATCAGGCTGTAAGGTAACCGCTTTTTCGACGCTGAAATCCGTGTAGTACGGATTTTCAAACATCGTGATTTTACTCACCTGCGGGAATTTTCTCGCGTAGGCATCCGCCAAGTCAGGCGCTTTGGTTTTCAGCGAGTTATCCCAGGCAATAATATTTTCCAGCGGATCCTTCGGATGAATAATGTTGAGCGCCAGCAGGGCTCGTGCATCCGCCAGCATCACGCGTTTGGCCGGATGCGGCAGCGTAACTTCCCGACCCGCTACGTCGGTAACAACAATCGGTGCGGCCTGGGCAGCACAGCTCAGCAACGCAACGGCAGCGAGCAGCCAGCGAGCTTTGGCGGTAAACACTGTGAACATGGATGACCTTCAGAACGGGAAAATTTAGGAAGGGAATGATAATCGATCTCATGATGTTTGGAACGGGGCGGCAGGAATTTTTCTGGTTACCAAAGGGGGCCCACCGGCCGATCGTTCGCCGCTAGTCTTTAAGCCGGCTGGCGGCCAGCTTAGCCGGGCAGAGGTTTTTAAGCCGCTCTATCAGCCAGCGTCCGGCCGGGCCTGGCGGAGAGGCAATGGGGTAGACGCCAAACATCGGCAGCGCGAGGCCGCCGGGCGGTACGTCCTCAATGTTCAACCGCACCAGCCGTCCTTCGCTGATATCCCGCTCCACAACGTGTGACGGCATGCTGCCCCAGCCCAGGCCGTCGAGCAAAAAGGCGTGTTTGGCCAGCAGATCGCCCAGTCGCCAGGTGGAAGGGGACATCACGCCAAACTCTTTGCCTTTGGAAAGTTCGGAGCGGTCGGTCAGCACCAGCTGTACGTGTTTGGTCAGTTCTGACTTTGGCACGATGCCTTCGAACTGTGCCAGCGGATGGTCGGGAGCGGCGACCATCACCAGCGAGACCCCGGTCAGGCGCTCTCCGGTTAACGATGCGGGCATATCCGGCAGTGAACCGAGAATGCCAATGCCCGCGCTGCCGTTAAGCACGGGCTTATAGCCGCCGCCAAGCGCCTCAACAAACAGGCGCAGCGGCGTGCCGGGAAACTGTTCGCGGAAAGCTTTTGCCGCCGAAGTCATTGCCTCCAGCGGAAAGAAAACGTCCACCACCACCGAGAGTTCCGATTCCAGCCCTGACGACATGCCCCGTGCGCGGGCCTTCATAAAATCAACGCGAGAGACAATGCCACGGGCGTCGGCCAGCAGTACTTCACCCTCGGGCGTGAGCTTCGGATACCGGCCAGAACGGTCGAACAGCTGCACGCCAATTTGCGCCTCCAGCCCCCTGATCAAATCGCTTATCACCGACTGGGCCCGATACATTTTGCGGGCGGCCGCGGAAAAGCTGCCTTCGTCGACGGCGGCAATAAACGTGCGAAGTTGGTCCAGCGAAATACCGTCCAGCATTGTGATTCCTGCCTGACTGTGAAGGGGTGAAGCGCAATATAGCGCCTCGCGTTGGCTTTGTCATCGGCGATGATGTATCGGCTGGGTCGATGGGTTGCATCGAAATATAACGGCTATTCGGGTGGATAAGGCGGTGGCATAGTGACTGCCATGTTCAGCGAATCCTGAAGATTGAGCTCCGCTATGTTAACGGCTTTTAAAAAACTTTTTACGCGCTTATCCCCTAAACAAAGCTCTATTTCTGAGGCCAAAACCATGTCGACTATTCTGCATATTGATACCAGTGTTCTGGGCGGTTATTCCGTCAGCCGCCAGCTGTCGGCGGAGATTGTTGCCCGCCAGAAAACGCTGCACCCCGGCGCGACCGTGATTTACCGGGACCTGGTTCAGGCCCCGGCTCAGCACCTGTCGGATAAACACATTGCCGCTTTCCAGGGGGCTGAAGTGACCGACGCGGCGCTGGGCGAAGACCTGGCCGCCGGGGGGGCGTTCATCGACGATCTGTTCGCTGCCGACGTGATTGTTATTGGCGTGCCGATGTACAACTTCTCCATTCCTTCCCAGCTCAAGGCGTGGATTGACCGCGTTTGCGTGGCCGGGCGTACCTTCCAGTACGGCGCCAACGGCCCGGAAGGCCTGCTGCCAAAAGGCAAAAAAGTGTTCATCGCCTCTTCACGCGGTGGTCAGTACACCGGCGACAGCCCGGCGGCCTTCCTGGAGCATCAGGAGTCTTATCTGAAAGCGGTTCTGGGCTTCATAGGCCTGACCGACGTGACGATTATCCGCGCTGAAAACTTAAGCCGTGGCGATGACGCGAAAAATGCCGCGCTCGCCGATGCCAAAGGCCAGATTGCCGCGCTGTCCTGATAGCGACAACGCGCATCAATCAACTTAACGGGAAATCCGGATGGACAGATACGCTACTAACTTCGCGACCTTGGGTCGCATCGTGATTGCTGCGATTTTTATCGTCAGCGGATTGGGGAAAATTGCTACGCCTGAGGCGACGCAGGGCTATATTGCCTCGGTAGGGCTGCCGTTCCCGTTACTCGGGTATCTTATTGCCCTGGCGGCTGAGGTGGGAGGCGGCGTTCTGCTGCTGGTGGGTTACCGTACGCGGTTGATTGCGGCCTTGCTAGCGGTGTTCACCGTAGCAACAGCGGTGTTTTTCCACCACAACTTTGCCGACCAGAACACCCTGCTGCACTTCCTGAAGAACCTGATGATTGCTTCGGGCCTGCTGCAAATCTCAGCGCTGGGGGCGACCTCCCTGAGCTTTGATACGCGCCGCCTGCAGCGTCAGTTGCGGTAACTCGTTTAACGTAAGGCCTCAATTATGGGGCCTTACGCTTTGATTAAAACGCCCGCCAGATAAGCACCGCAATCCCGCCAAACAGCAGCCATTTAACGATGTAGTACACCGTCTTATTCCAGCTTTTGAGCTTCTTGCCGACGATACGAATCTGATAGATGTAACGGAACGCGCGGTTAATGCCGCCGATGCGGTCATTTTCATCGTTAGGCGCCGACGCGGCGCTCATCAAATTGCGTCCCAGCCAGTGATTGACCGCCTGGGCCCAGCGGTAACGCATCGGTCTTTCCACATCGCAAAACAGGATCAGGCGATTCTCACCGCTGGTATTTTCCGCGTAGTGAATATAGGTCTCGTCAAACAGCACGCCTTCGCCATCTCGCCAGCTATAACGCTTGCCGTCCACTTCAATAAAGCAGCGATCGTCATTGGGGGTTGCCAGCCCCAGGTGGAAACGCAGCGAACCGGCGTACGGGTCGCGGTGACGCGGCAGGCGGCTGCCGTCGGGCAGGGTGGCGAACATCGCGGCCTTGATGGACGGAATCGCATGCAGCAGTTCGGTAGTTTTTGGGCACAGCAGGCTGGCCGATGGGTGGGCGTTTTCATACCACTTCAGGTAAAAGCGTTTCCAGCCGGTTTTAAAGAAGGAGTTAAAGCCGGCATCGTTAAATTTGTCGGCGGCTTTTATCTGCTCCAGCTTTTGCAGGTGAATACCTTCTTCGCGAATAACCTCCCAGTTATCACGTAAAGTGACGAGTTCGGGAAACGTTTCCGGCGTTAAGTAAGGCGTATTCGGTACTCGGGAAAAGAGGTACATAAAGCCGTTGAGCGGGGCGGTAAACGTAGAGTGGTCCGACAGCTGCCGCCAGAAGCGAAAGCGAACCCGGCCGCGATAATGCACATAGGCCACTGAAATAATAATGATGAGCAAAATGATATATTTCATATTGTTTTATCTAACCACTATGATTTTGAACATCCCTGCCGGGCGAAAGGCCCAGACTGCCATAAACGCACCTTTGCAAAGGCGCTGAAATAGAGCTTAGCAGCGGTTTTAGCGAAGTAAATGTTGCCCCTGAACAAGTTCTGGGCTTGTTTAAAACAAGGGGGGCTGGCATCATTCTTAGCGTGGTTAACCTGTAGAGTTAATCACAACACATTGATTTAAATGACTCGGGGTGCCCTTCCTTGTGAAGGCTGAGAAATACCCGTACCACCTGATCTGGATAATGCCAGCGTAGGGAAGTCAGATGCCTGTCCGGTATCCCTTCTTTCACGCCGGACAGGAGCCTTACCTTGATGCAACCTGACCTGCTACCCGGCGCGACTGCCGCCTCTGTTTTACACCAACTCCGTCAGCATTCTCCGCTGGTTCACTGCATGACCAATGACGTGGTGCAAACCTTTACCGCCAACGTGCTGCTGGCGCTGGGTGCTGCCCCGGCCATGGTGATTGAGGCCGAAGAAGCGGCGCAGTTCAGCGGGCTGGCGAGCGCGCTGCTGATCAACATCGGCACGCTGACTTCAGAGCGTGCGGCCGCGATGCTGGCTGCCATTCATGCCGCCAATAATGCCGGAACGCCATGGGCGCTCGACCCGGTCGCTGTCGGAGGTCTGGCTTTCCGTACACGCTTTGCCCGCGAGATAATTCAACTGAAACCAGCGGCTATTCGTGGCAACGCCTCTGAAATCCTGGCGTTAGCGGGGGAGCAGGCCGGAGGGCGCGGCGTGGACAGTACCGACGATGCGCTTTCTGCTATTCCGGCAGCGCAAACGCTGGCGCGGGAAACCGGGGCGGTGATTGCCGTGACCGGCGAAATTGATTACGTCACAGACGGAGAGAGAACGCTTGCCGTTAACGGCGGCGGAGAGCTTATGACGCGCGTAGTCGGCACCGGTTGCGCGCTTTCCGCCGTGGTTGCTGCTTGTTGTGCTTTACCGGGCGACAGGCTGGACAACGTTGCCAGCGCCTGCCGTTTTATGTCGCTGGCCGGTGAGCAGGCCATCGCTGCCAGCCGCGGGCCGGGAAGCTTTACGCCCGCTTTCCTCGACGCGCTTTATCATCTGAATGCGGAGGTGCTGGCATGAAGCAAATTAATGCTCTGACCATCGCCGGAACCGATCCAAGCGGCGGCGCGGGTATCCAGGCCGATCTGAAAACCTTCTCCGCGCTCGGCGCTTACGGCACGAGCGTGATCACCGCGCTGGTGGCGCAAAACACCCGTGGCGTGCAGTCCGTTTATCGCATCGAGCCTGAGTTTGTGGCGGCGCAGCTCGATTCGGTACTCAGCGATGTGCGTATAGACACCACAAAAATTGGCATGCTGGCAGAGGCCGATATCGTTGAGGCCGTCGCAGAACGGCTGGCGTTTTACAAGGCACCAAACGTGGTGCTGGACACGGTGATGCTGGCGAAAAGCGGTGATCCGCTGCTGGCCCCGTCGGCGGTCGAAAGTTTACGCCGCAGGTTGTTACCGCACGTTGCGCTGATTACGCCTAATCTCCCGGAGGCCGCGGCGCTGCTGGATGCACCTCACGCGCGCAGCGAAAAAGAGATGCGCGAACAGGGTGAAGCCCTGCTGGCGATGGGCTGCGAAGCGGTGTTGATGAAGGGCGGGCACCTGAACGATGAAGAAAGCCCGGACTGGCTCTTCACCCGCCATGATGTGCAGCGTTTTACCGCGCCTCGTGTACAGACGAAAAACACCCACGGCACCGGCTGTACTTTATCTGCCGCGCTGGCTGCGCTGCGCCCTCGTCATGACGACTGGGCGCAAACCGTAGCCGCTGCAAAAGTCTGGCTGTCTAAAGCGCTGGCGCAGGCCGATTCTCTCGAAGTCGGGCACGGCATTGGCCCGGTGCATCATTTCCACGAATGGTGGTAACTGTCGGTTAAGCGAGAAGTTTTTAGCCAGCATAATACCAATGGTACTATACTGGCTTCATCTTCCTTGCCGGACAATTGCGTACCATGGAACAGGCCCATCACCAGTTAGTTGAACAGCTAAAACAGCGCTTTGCCGCCCCGGATAACGTCCCTCTGTACCTTAAATTTGTCGAAACGGTGAAAAACGCCGTGCGCTCTGGTCAGCTGCCTCAGGGCAATATCCTGCCGGGCGAGCGCGACCTCAGCCAGCTTACCGGGGTTTCACGGATTACGGTGCGCAAGGCGATGCAGGCGCTGGAAGATGAGGGCGTGGTGACGCGTTCGCGCGGCTATGGCACGCAAATTAATGCGACGCTTGAGTATTCGCTGAAAGAGGCCCGAGGGTTTTCGCAGCAGGTGGTGCTGCGGGGCAAAAAGCCGGACACGCTGTGGGTTAACAAGCGGGTGGTGAAATGCCCGGCGGACGTTGCGGAGCAGCTGGCGATCCCGGCGGAAAGCGAAGTCTTTTTACTCAAGCGTATTCGCTATGTGGACGAAGATGCGGTGTCTATCGAGGAGTCTTACGTGCCGGCAGGCTTAATTGCCGATCCGGATGAGATTGGCGTCTCGCTGTACGACTACTTCCGCAGCCAGAATATTATTCCGCAGCGCACGCGCAGCAGGGTCAGCGCCAGAATGCCGGACAGTGAATTCCAGACGCATATCAAGCTGGAAACGCCGGTGCCGGTTTTGGTCATCAAACAGGTGGCGTTCGATCCGCAAAACCGGCCCATTGAGTACAGCATCAGCCACTGCCGCAGCGATTTATACGTTTTCGTCTGCGAGGAGTAGGGACTGTTCGAGCTGCTCGAGTTCAGGCGCGCAGTCGCCTCCGCGATGGCCAACCACATAGCTGGCAACCGCATTACCCAGGCTAACCGCTTCTTCCAGACTCCAGCCTGCCGCCAGGCCTGCCAGCGTGCCGCCCGCGTGGCTGTCGCCCGCACCGATGGTATCGACGACGATGGTCGGGAACGGTGCGGCGATGCCCATTTGTTTGCCGTCGGCGAACCAGGCGCCTTCTTTATCTAACCTAACGATCAGCGGGCTGGCGTAGCGGGCCAGCCAGGCGTGGCAGATAGCTTCGATATTGTCAGGATCAACCTCAAGCCACTCCGCAACGATGGCGGCTTCCTGGCGATTCAGCGAAACAATCGGCCTGCAGGCCATGATCCTCGCCAGCAGCGGCTGGGCAATATCGGCAATGCGCGGGCCAAAGTCGATAAACGGCGTGATGTCGCAAAGTGATTCCAGCCAGCGGACGAGCAGCTCAGCGCCCGGCCCGGCGAGCTGGTAGCCGGAAAGCGACAGCAGCGTGCCGGGCGAGATAACCAGAGCATCAAGCCAGGCCTGATTCCACTGATGCTCCACGCCGCGAAAAGACATAAAGGTACGTTCTCCGTCGGGCTCAACCAGCGCCAGGCACCAGCCGTTATCTCCCGCATCGGTATGAATTTCGCTGCGGATTTGCTGTTTTTCGAGGCTGTTGCGAATAATATCGGCCCAGGTACCCTGGCCAATCGGCAGCGCGTTCTGTGAGGTTATGCCCAGGCGCGACAGCGTGATGGCGATGTTCAGCGCGCAGCCGCCGATGTTCACCCCCTGCTGGTGCAGTTCAATATCACAGCCCCGCCACGGCAGGGCGTAAGCGTCGGCGATGACGTCAATCACCGCCGAACCGAGCACGCAAACCGGGCGCTGAGCGTTAAGCCGGGGCAGCTTGCTTAGCAGCTCATTTGGCTTCATGACTGGTCTCTCTTTGCTGGCGGTAAGCCATAAAGATTCGGCTGTAGCGCGTGAAGTCGAGCTGGTTCTCTTCATCCAGCTCCTGCTTTAACGCCGGGTCGATGCTTTCCACGCCGTTAAGGGCGCCGCAGATGGCGGTTGCCATAGCGCCAATGGTGTCGGTATCTCCCCCGAGGTTTGCGCACAGGATCGCGCAGCGGTTAGGGTCAGTTTTCGCCAGTTCGACCATCGCGATGGCGGCCGGTACGGACTCAACGGTGCTGGTGCCGGTGCCGACCAGCTGGTAAATCTCCTCCATGGCGGATTCGGTACCGCGTGCTTTCCGGGCTACGCCCAGCGCAAGCTCCAGGCGTGCAGCGAGGGAAGCGCTGAAGGTGGTTATCTTTTTTTCCTGCGCGTGGCGGGCAACGGAAGGCAGTTCATCGCAAATTGTCTGCCAGCTTGCGCCGTCAATCGCGCGGGAAATTGCCCAGGAAATCACCACCGCACCGGCGATGGCTAAGTCCGACTTGTGCGTTGGGCTTGAGGCCAGCGCCACTTCGGCCACAAACTGATCGAGATTGGCCGTAGGCAACATACAGCCCAGCGGGGAGGCACGCATTGCCGCGCCGTTGGTGACGCCATTGTTTTCCAGCTCGCTCACCGGCGTGCCTTGTTTAATCGCATTCAGGGCTATTTTCGACGTCGGGCCGAGCACGTTTTTGTTAAACGCATCGAACCCTTCGGCCCAGGCCAGAATATGGCGGCCAATGGCGTCCGGGTTTATCGCACCGTGGTGCTCGATGATGGCATCCGCCAGCGCCAGCGCCATCGAGGTATCATCGGTAAACTTAGCGCGGGCAAAGTAACAGGCGGCGTTATTTTCTGCCGGGCCCGGCAGGAACCGGTCTATCCAGCCGAAGTGCGCCTTCACGCGGGAGCGCGGCCAAAGTTCGGACGGCATGCCCATTGCATCACCTAACATCTGGCCGTAAAAGGCTCCCAGAATACGATTTTCCATTTTTACGCTTCCTTCAATACTTTTTCAGATTCATCCCCGGCAACGGCGATGGTAGCAATCTCTTTGTCCGACTCGCGGAAGAAGACCATGAACAGCACGGCGATGACGGCAATCATTATTGCGCCAAAGCCCCACATCCCCGCCCAGTTAAAGGTCTGGCCGTTCACCGGCGAGGAGTAAGCAAACATTTTTTCCATCATTTTGCCGCCGAGGCTGTAGCCCAGCAGACTACCGAAGCCCTGGCAGCAAAGGGTGATCAGCCCCTGCGCCGCGGTACGCATATACACCGGTGATTTATTGTCTACGTAAATGTAGGCGGTGACGTAGTAGAAGTCGTAGCTCACGCCGTGCAGCAGGATGCCGAGGAACAGCAGGCCGTAGGTGAACAGGTGTGACGCGTCGCCGTAAACAAAGAAGCCGTAGCGAATGGCCGCCGTGACCAGACCAAGCAGTAAGACCTTTTTAATACCAAAACGCTTGGTGAAGAACGGCAGCGCCAGCATAAAGAAGATTTCGGAGAACTGGCCGAGGGTCATCCAGCCGGTGGCGTTGTGCATGCCGACTTCGGTCAGGTAGCCGTTGGCAAAGATGTAGTAAAACGCCAGCGGCATAGCAAACAGGAACGAACAGAAGAAGAAGACCAGGAAATTTTTGTCTTTGAGCAGCACCAGCGCGTCGAGGCCCAGCATCACCTTCAGGCTTAATTTACCGGTACTTTTTGGCGGCGTATCTGGCAAGAAGAAGGCGAACACGCCTAAAACAACCGAGCTGATAGCGGTAATCAACAGCGGCACGTTGGTCGGAGAAATATCGCTGAAGCCCATCATCTGTGGCAGGAAACCGCACACGATCCCTGAGGCAATCCAGCCGATGGTGCCCATCACGCGAATACGCGGGAAGTCACGTTCCACGTCGTCAACGTTGGAAAACGCGATGCTGTTGGTGAGCGCAATGGTCGGCATATAGGTCAGCGAGTAGGCCAGCAGCAACGGGAAGAAGTAGACAAACTCCGTTTGCTGCGCGGCCAGATACATCAGCCCGGCGCCGACGAACATCAGCAGCGCCAGCACTTTCTGGGCGGCAAAGAAGCGGTCGGTCAGCGAGCCAACCAGGATAGGCGACAAAATAGCAGCGATGGCGGTGCAGGCGTAGGACCAGCCGATTTCACCGGCGGTAAAACCACTTTTGTTGAGGAACAGCCACAGGGGCACAAACCAGGCGCCCCAGATAAACCATTCGATAAACATCATGAACGAAAGGCTAATCGTTGTACGTTTCATGCTCAGGACCTTCATGACAGGTGTAGGGTGTGCCTTAACCATACCAATGAATAATACCTTTTAAATACCTTTGCGTCGATTCTATGATCGCCCTTGCAAAAATAGCCGGCGTGGCCACCTGGCTTTACTCCTGGAAAGGGTGCAAAAGTGCGCCTGAACTGGCGAATCCGCGCCTTGGGTACCAGGCTTAGTGCTGCCCGGTTTTTTGACCCGGCAGAACAGGATTATTCATGCGCAGCGGGCAGGGTGCTCGCTGCCCTTACGGGAGCGTATTATGACTGATATTGCGCAGTTGCTTGGCAAAGATGCCGACGGCTTGTTACAGCATCGTTGTATGACTATTCCGGCAGATCAGCTTTATCTGCCCGGCTCGGACTACGTTGACAGGGTAATGGTCGACAATAACCGCCCGCCTGCGGTGCTGCGAAACATGCAGACGCTTTACAATACCGGGCGTCTGGCCGGTACCGGTTACCTCTCTATTCTTCCCGTGGATCAGGGCGTTGAGCACTCGGCGGGCGCGTCGTTTGCCACGAATCCGCTGTACTTCGATCCCAAAAATATCGTTGAGCTGGCCATCGAGGCGGGCTGTAACTGCGTGGCCTCCACCTATGGCGTACTGGCTTCGGTTTCACGCCGCTATGCCCACCGCATTCCGTTCCTGGTGAAGCTGAACCACAACGAAACGCTGAGCTACCCGACCACCTACGACCAGACGCTGTATGCCAGCGTTGAGCAGGCCTTCAATATGGGTGCTGTGGCGGTTGGCGCGACCATTTACTTTGGCTCACCTGAATCTCGCCGTCAGATTGAAGAGATCTCCGCCGCCTTCGAGCGTGCGCACGAACTCGGTCTGGTGACCGTGCTTTGGGCCTATCTGCGTAACTCTGCCTTCAAAAAGGACGGGGTGGATTACCACGTCAGCGCCGACTTAACCGGCCAGGCGAACCACCTTGCGGCGACTATCGGAGCCGATATCGTGAAGCAGAAAATGGCGGAGAATAACGGCGGCTATAAAGCGGTGAACTTTGGCTATACCGATGAAAAAGTTTACAGCAAGCTGACCACCGATAACCCCATCGACCTGGTGCGCTACCAGCTGGCCAACTGCTATATGGGTCGCGCGGGCCTTATCAACTCCGGCGGTGCTGCAGGCGGTGAAAACGACCTGGCGGATGCGGTGCGTACGGCGGTTATTAACAAACGTGCGGGCGGCATGGGGCTGATTCTGGGGCGTAAGGCGTTCAAGAAATCGATGGTTGACGGCGTGAAGCTGATTAACGCCGTGCAGGATGTTTACCTGAATGAGAAAGTGACCATCGCGTAAATTATCGCGTAATCTAAAAAAGTCCTCCGATATGGGCTGCCCCTATTGGTGGACTTTTTTATAGGAGTTTTTTGCGGTTGGGTGATTGCCATCATCCCGGCATTCTTCTTGCCTGCGCCGTCTCTTAGCTATAAATATGCTCCATGAAGGATCGGCTAAAGTTCCGTTCACCTCCAGTCCTGCTTCACATGTCACCCCCGAACCGGTGAACGTCTCGGGTGAATCACCGTCATTCCCCCGAGACCCCGGACTCCCGGCGAAATAAATCGACCGCTGAAGCGGCAGACCTCCGTTTTATCTCCCAGTCCTGGGTCGGCTGAGATGCGTTCCCGACGCTCTCAGCCTCCGGCCGTTCCCGACGCCCGGACCCTGGTCAGTCGGAGAGAAAACGGAGGCGATTTAAGCCGGAACCGAGCCTCGCTTCAAGCTTATAGCCACGCTGAACATAAAAGTCGCTGCAAGTTCCACAGCTACGACCTTGTTCCCGGCTCTCATCGCCCCCGGTGATGACCCAACTCAGGCGGGGTTGAGCTGCCGGGAGCAGCGAAAGAGAGCGATCGTCGGGAACGAATCGCGAACGACCCCGAATGTTTGGGTGATAGCCGGTGGGTTTACCGCTTCAGCGGCGATGAGCTCGCCGGGCGCCGGGGCTGTTCGGGGGATGGCGTTATCCCCCGGACACGTTCACCGT
>Ga0209281_1000353_pt1 | contig 75712 bp, 64 predicted proteins | sample MedtruBG_FD_187514 | JGI IMG/M metagenome (GOLD analysis project Ga0209281, IMG submission 187514) | Root nodule microbial communities of legume samples collected from California, USA - Medicago truncatula BG (SPAdes) (version 2) | ecosystem: Host-associated > Plants > Roots > Nodule | place... | reverse complement strand
TGTAGAAGAGTTCAGTTTATTTTAAAAAAAATCACTATCGGAGGTGACGTATGCCGTTATTAGATAGCTTTACTGTCGACCATACCCGTATGGAAGCACCTGCAGTCCGCGTGGCGAAGACCATGCACACCCCGCACGGCGACACGATCACCGTTTTCGATCTGCGTTTCTGCGTGCCAAATAAAGAAGTGATGCCAGAGAAAGGCATTCACACGCTGGAGCACCTGTTCGCCGGTTTCATGCGCGACCACCTGAACGGCAACGGCGTTGAGATCATCGATATCTCTCCGATGGGCTGCCGTACCGGTTTCTACATGAGCCTGATTGGTGTGCCTGACGAGACGCGCGTTGCAGATGCGTGGAAAGCGGCGATGGAAGACGTGCTGAAGGTGAAAGAGCAGAACCAGATCCCTGAGCTGAACGTTTACCAGTGCGGGACTTACCAGATGCACTCTCTGGAAGAAGCGCAGGAAATCGCGCGCCACATCATCGAACGCGACGTTCGCGTGAACAGCAACGACGAGCTGGCCCTGCCAAAAGAAAAACTGCAGGAACTGCACATCTAGTGCACCTTTTCCCTCTCCCTCAGGGAGAGGGTAGGGTGAGGGTGGTTTAACCTCATGACCACAACCGCAACCTTCTCCTTTACCCATCGCCCCCTCGTTCCGTTTGCCCATGATTACGTTCACGGCGACAGCGAGCCGTGGCACCAGCACGACTGCGCTCAGCTGTTGCACAGCCTGACTGGCGTGGTGCGGGTCGATACCGCATCCGGCTGCTGGGTGGTGCCGCCCGGTCGCGGCGTCTGGCTCCCTGCGGGGACACAGCACTCTCTTCGAATCACCGGCAATGTCGCAGCCCGCACGCTGTTTATCGATCCGCTGGCGCGCGCCGATCTCCCGGCCACCTGCCAGATCGTGCAGATCACGCCGCTGTTGCGCGAGCTGATCCTCGTCTCCCTTGCTTTACCTGAATCGTACTCACCCGGCAGCCGGGATGAACGTGTCTATGAGCTGATCCTCGATGAAATCCGCATGATGCCGGCATTGCCGTTTTATCTGCCGGAGCCGGAAAGTGAGGCATTACGCCATCTGTGTCTGCAAATCCGGCAAAAAGCAGGGGAAAGCTGGAGCAGCGTGCAGGCCGCGAGCATGGTAGGGATGAGCGAGCGTACCCTGAACCGCCATTTTCAGCAGCAGACAGGATTAAGCTACGGTGAGTGGTTGAGAAGGGCGCGCCTGCTGGAAGCCTTAGTGCGGCTGGCGCAGGGCCAGCCGGTGCTGCGTGTGGCGCTGGATCTGGGTTATGGCAGTCACAGCGCCTTTACGGCGATGTTCCGCCGGGTGATGGGAACTTCACCCAGCGATTACTTTAAGAACGACTGACGGCGTTGAACAGCGCCTGAAGCGACGCGCGCGCCACGTCGCTGTCAATGCCCACGCCCCAGCGGCTGCTGCCGTCCTGGAACAGGCAGCGGATGTAGGCCACCGAGCGGCTGTCGCTGCGTTCGCCTAACGTATGCTCGTGGTAATCCTTAATCACGAACAGGGCGTTGACCCAGCGGCTTAAGCCCTGAGCGGCGGCAGAAAGCAGACCGTTACCCTGACCCTCAAGCTGGCGCGTTCCTCCCTGCGTATAGATGCTTGCCGTTAAGTGCAGCTGGCCGTCCTGCTGGCTGTCGCTGCGGTAGGATTGCAGCGCATACTGCGGTGTCGCTATCAGGCCGTAGCGGGTGCGGAACAGCTGCCACAGCGCATTTTGCGTCATCTCTTTCCCGTGGCGATCGGTTTCCTGCTGCACGTGCTGGCTGAAATCCTGCTGCAGGGCGCGGGGTAATTTCAGGCCATGGTTCTGTTCGATGAGCCACGCGCTGCCGCTTTTGCCCGACTGGCTGTTCACGCGGATCACCGCTTCATAGGTACAGCCGATATCCTGCGGATCGACGGGCAGATAGGGCATCTCCCAGCGCTCGCCAGGCTGACGGGCATCAAAGCCTTTTTTGATCGCGTCCTGGTGCGAGCCGGAGAACGCGGTATAGGCCAGCCGTCCCGCCCACGGATGGCGCGGGTGCACAGGCAGCTGGTTACAGGCTTCCACCACTTCCACTACCCGGTTCATGTCGCTAAAGTCCAGATTCGGGCTAACGCCCTGGCTGTAGAGATTCATCGCCAGCGTCACCAGGCAGACGTTGCCCGTGCGCTCGCCGTTGCCAAACAGGCAGCCCTCCACGCGGTCTGCGCCTGCCATCATGGCCAGCTCCGCGCTGGCGACGCCGGTGCCGCGGTCGTTATGCGGATGCACGCTGATGCAGACATCGCGGCGGCGGCTGAAGTGGCGGCAGAAATACTCGATCTGATCGGCGTAGACGTTCGGGGTGCTCACTTCGACGGTTGCGGGTAAATTAATCACCATTGGCCGCGCATCGCACGGCTGCCAGATCTCCGCCACCGCTTCACAAATCTCCAGCGCAAACGCTGGTTCGGTAAAGCAGAAGGTCTCCGGGGAGTACTCGTACTGCCAGCGGGTATCCGGGTTCTCTTCACACAGCTGACGAATAAGGCGCGTGGCGCGCGTTGCCAGCTCGACGACTTGCGCTTTCTCCATGCCGAACACCAGGCGGCGGAACAGCGGGGCGGTGGCGTTATACAGATGGACGGTGGCCTGTTTCGCACCGCGCAGGGATTCAAAAGTGCGACGGATGAGATCTTCCCGCGCCTGGGTTAACACCTGAATCGTGACGTCATCCGGAATGCGGTTTTCTTCAATCAGCTGACGCACAAAATTAAAGTCGGTCTGGGAGGCGGACGGGAAGGCCACCTCAATCTCTTTGAATCCGCAGCCCAGCAGCAGGTTCCAGAACTGCAGCTTGCGTGCGCTGTCCATCGGCTCGGCAAGCGCCTGGTTGCCGTCGCGTAAGTCGGTTGAGAGCCAGCGCGGCGCGTGGGTGATGCGTTGCTCCGGCCAGCGGCGGTCGGGCAGGGAAAGCGTGGGATAAGGTTGGTACTTGTCGGCGGGTGTGTTCAGCATGATGCGCTCCTGTTGTCTTTTCACTATCGTGAATCGATTTCAGGCGCGCTGCTTTATCGAAACTGACAATTGCTGTCGCGTACTGGACAGCCGGGGCGGTTGCCCGGTGGCGCTACGCTTACCGGGCCTACGAATGATGGCCCGGTTATCGTAGGCCGGGTAAGGCGTAGCCGCCACCCGGCATCCTGCGCACAAGACTAGTGCGCGCCGCCGCCGCCGCTACCGGCGCCAAACGGGGGTTTAGCAAACCACACCAGCCCCAGCAGGACGATAAAGATCCCCGCCGATATCCAGAAAATCTCGTTTGCGGAGATAATCAGCCCCTGGTTGGTGATCTGCTGAGCAATCCAGCCGGACGCCTGTTGCTCCGTCATCCCCATTCCCTCCAGCTGGCTATACATCTGCTGAGCATTCGGGTTGAACGGGTTCACCGCTTCGGTCAACTGCGCATGGTGCAATGATTCCCGGTTGGTCCACAGCGTCGTGGTGATCGACGTCCCGATGGAGCCCGCCAGCGTTCGGGTAAAGTTCGACAGGCTCGACGCCGCCGCCATGCGCTCAGGCGGTAAGCCGGAAAGCGTAATGGTGGTCAGTGGCATAAAGAAGCACGCCACGGCAAAGCCCTGAATAAATTGCGGCCACGCGGACGCGCCAAAGTCCATTCCCGGTTCGAACGTATACGCGCGCCAGTAGAAGCAGACGGCGTACATGATGAAGCTGAACGTGACCAGCCTGCGCATGTCGAGCTTATGGGCGAAACGACCAATAATCGGCGACAGCAGAACCGGTATTAACCCCACAGGCGCAGAGGCCAGCCCCGCCCAGGTCGCAGTATAGCCATATACCTCCTGCAATAGCTGCGGCAGCAGAACGATCGCGCCGAAGTAGAGCATATAGGCGAGGCTGATACACAGACAGCCGATGGTGAAGTTTCGCGACTTAAACAGCGACAGGTCAACTATCGGGTTGTCGTCCGTCAGTTCCCACACAATCAGGAAGCTGATAGCGACCACGGCAACGACCGTGAGGACGATGATTTCCGACGAGGCAAACCAGTCCAGCTCTTTACCCCGGTCGAGCATGATCTGCAGGCTACCAATGCCGACGACCAGCAACGCCAGCCCCACGCCATCAATTCGCCGCTGCTCGGTACGCGTTTCGCGACCGCGCAGAGACTGCAGGGTCATCAACACGACCAGCGCACCAATCGGTACGTTGATAAAGAAGATCCAGCCCCAGTGGTAGTTATCGCTGATGTAGCCACCGAGAATCGGTCCGCAAATCGGCGCGACAATTACGGTCATTGACCACAGCGCCAGCGCAATGGAGCGTTTGGCGGGCGGGTAGTTGTTCAGCAGTAAACTCTGCGACAGCGGAATCAACGGCCCTGCCACAATCCCCTGAATGACGCGGAAGAAAATCAGCATCGTCAGGCTGTTGGACATGCCGCACGCCCAGGAGGCGAGAACGAACAATACCGTTGACCACAGGAACAGCTTCACTTCACCGACGCGCTTCGCCAGCCAGCCGGTGATGGGAATGGAGATGGCGTTTGCCACCCCGAACGAGGTAATGACCCAGGTTCCCTGGCTCAGCGATGAGCCAAGGTTCCCGGCGATAGTAGGGATCGCCACGTTTGCGATGGTGGAGTCCAGCACCTGCATGAATGTCGCCAGAGACAGCGCAATGGTCATAATGACCAGTTGCGCGCCTTCCAGCGGTTTTTGCGGCTTTTGCTGTTGCATAACGCTCACCTTCGGATTAACCGGCGTTTGCCTTCACGATGTCATCGATCAGCTTGTTGACCGGATCGAGGCTAATTTCACGGGCGTTACTTTCATAAGCCGGGCTGCTGCGCACCTGGCTTGCGAGGATCTGACCGTCGCGGTTGGCGGTGTCGACCGTCACCAGCGTGGAAAGACCGATACGCAGCGGGTGATCCGCCAGCTGTTTGGCATCCAGCTCGATACGCACTGGCAGACGCTGCACCACTTTGATCCAGTTACCGGTGGCGTTCTGCGCAGGCAGCAGGGAGAAGGCGCTGCCGGTCCCCATGTCCAGACCGACCACTTTACCGGTGTACTTCACGTCATCGCCGTAGATGTCACTGATAACGGTTGCGGTCTGGCCGATACGCATATGCGCAAGCTGCGTCTCTTTGAAGTTCGCATCCACCCACAGATTGTTCGCGGGAACGACCGCCATCAGTGGCGTCGTGGTGCCAATCTGCGCGCCTGGCTGCACGGAACGACGGGAGACGTAGCCGGTCATCGGGCTGACGATTTTGGTACGCTGCAGGGCAAGCCATGCGTTACGCACTTCGGTCGCCGCCTGCTTAACGGCTGGCTGGTTTTCCAGACTGGTGCCCAGCACCATCGCCTGGTTGGCGTTGTACTGTTGGATCGCCACGTCCAGCTGAGCCTGCGCGCTGGCAACGGCGTCGCGGGCGTGCTGCAGCTCTTCACGGCCAATCAGGTTGGCGGTGCCGAGAGGAACACGACGATTGAGGTCGCTCTGCGCCTGCGCCAGTGCGGTTTTCTGCACGTCGATGCTGGCCTGAAGCTGTTTGCTGTTGATCATCAGTTGGCGAGTTTGACGGACGCTGGAGGCCAGCTCTGTCTGTGCTTTTTCGAATGCCTGTTGGGCGTCGGTCGGATCGAGCGTGACCAGCACATCCCCTTTTTGCACAAAGTCGGTATTGTCAGCCCAGACTTTCGTCACGCTGCCCGACACCTGCGCCATAATTTGAACCTGGTTCCCTGCCACGTATGCATCGTCAGTCTCTTCAGCATGACGCAATACTAAAAACCAATAGATCCCATATGCCACGGCAATAATAATAAAGAGCAAGGTCAACAGAAGAAGGGCGCTCTTACGTTTGCCTTTCTTGTTGGCCGGTTGCTGCGGGTTGGTATTCTCCGCATTTGCGCTCATTGTTGTTCTCCACGATCTTCTTATTTTCACATCGGCTGAGCCGACCTGTTGTCAGAAAGGCCAGCAGTTTGACGTGCTGGCCTGTCAGTTTTCTTTTTTAAATCAGGATATTCGAGCGTGTCGTCGCGTTAGCGCAGCGCCTCAAGGATGGCGCCGTCTTCATCCATCTGGTCCAGACGGGTGAGCAGCTTGCGAGTGATGTGCTCAAGCTGGTCTCGCTCGGCGGTGCTGAGGACAGACCAGAGTTTGTGCAGGCAATTGTGCTGAGGTGGCAGCACCTCACGCAGGAATTCGTGACCTTTATCGGTCAGTTGCAGATGCAGACAGCGGCGGTCGTTGTCGCTTTCACGGCGCTCAATCCAGCCGCGTTTTTCCAGTTCATCAGCGATACGGGTCGCATTGGTGCGGGATGAACCCAGCGCGCAGCTCAGCTCAGACGGTTGAATGCTGTGGTTTTCCTGAGACTGCAGCGTAATTAACGCCATAAACAACGTCTCGTTAATCCCTTGAGCTTTCAGCATTTTATTACGATTTTCCAGCAACTTACCCTGCATGTGCATGCACAGGCGAGTCAGCAGGATTTCCTGATAAGGGAAGTCCTCATGACGACTGGCGCGGAATTTAAGCATTTGTTCAATGGGCGTAAACGAACTATCCATTTTGGGCATAACCTCATTAATTACAGCCGATATAGTAACGACAGTGACAAATAATGTAAATGAATTATTTGTGCGGTTATATCCGCCAAACGTATGTCACCATCAGAAAGCGCCGGGTAAGTCCGTGACCCGGTGAGCACAGAAAGCGTAGGGTATGAACCCGTTGAAGAGGGGAGGTGAGGATGGGGGTCTGAGCTATTCATGCGTATACTAAATATGTCACCCACATTAAAATTTCTGGAATAAATAATTGCGTTAACATTAACAGATGCAGGCCCCCTTTACACCCCAGGAGGCCTAAAGCAGTGTAAATCTTAGTGAATTGCTTCCTGGCGGTGATAGCCACGCCACCAGACCAGCAGATTCAGCACCGCCATGATGGCGCCGATGGCGCACACGCCTGTCCAGCCCGCATGCTGCCATGCGGAAGCAGAAATCAACGAACCTGCAGCACCACCGATAAAGTAGCTGGTCATGTACCCGGCCGTGAGGCGGTTTCGCGCTTCTGGCTTCACGCGGTAAATGACGGTCTGGTTGGTGATATGCACGCCCTGGACGGTCAGGTCGAGCACCAGAATACCGACGATCAGCGCCAGCACGGAGACGTGCCCATACCAGATAGCCGCCCAGGAGAGCAGAAGTAAAACCAGCCCGGCAGTCGTGGTCATGTGCGATTTGCCTTTGTCAGCCAGCCCACCCGCCGGTCGTGCGCCCAGCGCGCCTGCCGCACCGGCCAGACCAAACAGACCAATCACCCCTTCGGAATAGTTAAACGGCGGTGCGGCCAGCAGAAAGGCCATCGACGTCCAGAGAATGCTGAAGTTGGCGAAGGTGAAACACCCCAGCAGAGCGCGGGTGCGTAGCAGTTTATCCTGCGTGAACAGGCTGAACACGGAGGCCAGAAGCTGAGGGTAGTTAAGATGGTTCTCTTGCTTCACTTTCGGCAGCCCGCGCCACAGCGCCAGTGCCATCACTACCATCAACACGCTCGCCACCCAGTAAACTGTGCGCCAGCCGCCGAGGCTAGCCAGCAGCCCGGCGACGGTTCGCGCCAGTAAAATCCCCAGCAGCAGGCCGCTCATGATGGTGCCTACCACTTTGCCACGCTTTTCCGGTGAAGCGAGCGTTGCCGCCAGCGGCACCAGAATTTGCGCCACCACGGAAAACAGTCCCGTCAGGGCGGTACCGATAATCATCATCGTCAGCGACTGGCTGCTGGCGGTGATCAACATCCCACCGGCCGCCAGCAGGGTCATGGAGACGATCAGCATCCGGCGTTCAAACATATCGCCGAGCGGCACCAGGAACAGCAGTCCGGCGGCATAGCCAAGCTGGGCGGCAGTGACGATAAAGCCTGCGGAGCTGGCTGAGAGATTGAACGCGCGGGCGATGGTGTCGAGAAGAGGCTGCGCGTAGTAGTTGCTGGCGACTGCCAGACCCGTTGCCACGGACATTAAAAGGATGAGTGCGGGGCTAAGCCCCTGAGTTGTTTTTGTCATTAGTTTCAGGAATCGTTAGTTGAGTGATTATATTTCCGGAAACCATAATAACCAATGATGGTGAATGTTGGGGGATTGTTATGTGTGTGTTTGTGCGGTTTAACCCCTCACCCTAACCCTCTCCCGAAGGGAGAGGGAACGCTAACACCCTCTCCCTTCGGGAGAGGGCTGGGGTGAGGGAAAATGTTTTACTTCTGCGCGTCAAGCGCCTCTTTCACCCAGCCGTCAAACTGCTGCTGGTGGGCTTTGATCCAACCGTCCACGTGGCCTTTCACATCCGCTTCAGACGATTTGCCCGCATGCATCATGGCGTTCTGGGCATTGATGTCCGCCAGCGGCAGCTTCATCACCGAGAACAGCTTCGCCGCCGCCGGGTTTTTCTCTGCCCAGGCTTTGTTGGCTACGATATGCATGGTGTTCACCGGGAAGCCGTAGTTCATGCCGTTCGGCAGTTTGGTATCTATGTCTTTCTGCTCGCCCGGCAGGGAGGAGAACGGCACCTGCAGCCACACCACGTCTTTACCCGGCTTCAGCACGTCGCTCACCCAGTACGGCGTCCAGGTGTAGTAGATCACCGGTTTACCCTCTTTGAAGCGGGCAATGGTGTCGGCCATCATCGCGGAGTAGTTGCCGTGGCTCACGTCGACAGTTTTCGCCAGATCGAAGGCTTTGTTCTGGTGGTTAATCACCGCTTCACAGCCCCAGCCCGGCGAGCAGCCCATCATGTCGGCTTTACCGTCACCGTTGGTATCGAATAGTGTGGCGATCTTCGGATCTTTCAGCTGTTCAATATTGGTGATGTGGTACTGATCGGCAGTTTTCTTGTCGATCAGATACCCTTGCGCTGCGCCCGTGACGAAGGTGCCTTCGCGGTAGAACTTCTTGTCACCACCGGCGGCGGCATACATGTCGTCGTGCAGCGGCTGCCAGTTCACCGCGGTAAAGGTGGCGTCACCGGAGGCAATCGAGGTGTAGCCCACGTTGTAATCCACTTCACTCGGCGTGTTGACCGTGTAGCCCAGCTTCTCCAGCGCGCGGCTGACGATCTGCGTCTGGAAGCTCTCTTCCGAAATGGTGCTCTGCACCGGCTGTACGGTAATGCCTTTGCCAGGCAGCTCAGCCGCAAACGTGCTGGTGGAGACAAGGGTGGCAAACGCTGTGGCAAAAAGGACGTTATGTCGCATCGTTGTTCCTTATTTTGACTTCGTGAAAGGGCGGGTGAGTAACCCGACGGGGCCGGTGGTATACCAGCGACGGTTGCCGCGACTGCGTGAATCACGACCGACGGCCTGAGTCAGGCGGTCAAGAATAATGGCGAGGATCACGATGCCGACGCCGCCGACGGTAGCCAGCCCCATGTCGAGACGGCCAATACCGCGCAGCACCATCTGGCCCAGTCCGCCAACGGCGATCATCGAGGCGATCACCACCATCGACAGGGCCAGCATCAGCGTCTGGTTAACGCCCGCCATGATGGTCGGCATCGCCAGCGGAAGCTGAACTTTGAACAGCATCTGACGCGGGCTGGCGCCGAAGGAACGTGAGGCTTCGATCAGATCCGCTGGCACCTGGTTAATCCCCAGAATGGTCAGACGGATAATCGGCGGCAGGGCGAAGATAATGGTCACCACTACCCCCGGCACGTTGCCGATGCCGAACAGCATCACGATCGGCACCAGATAGACGAACGCCGGCGTGGTCTGCATCGCATCCAGCAGCGGACGAATAATCTTCGCGGCCCGCGGGCTGCGCGCCAGCCAGATCCCCATCGGTAAGCCGATGACAACGCAGAAGAGCAGGGCGGTCAGCACCAGTGCCAGGGTAATCATTGCCTGCGACCACGCGCCAATCGCGCCAATGGCAATCAGCGAGATCAGCGTGGCGACCCCCATGCCCGCGCTACCGAACTGCCAGGCGATCAGGGAGAACAAGATAATCGCCACCGGTGCTGGCATGCCCAGCATCAGCTGCTGGAAGCCGTTCAGAATGTAATCCACCGGGACGCGGATCCCCTGGAAGACCGGACGGAAGTGGGTGACCACCCAGTCGATCCCCTCCGTAACCCAGCTGTCCAGCGGGATCAGCGTTTTGTGGAACGGATCCATAATGTTGAAGTGTTCTGGCGCAGGCGCGGGCGCGCTGTTCAGCCAGTCTGCCGCACCGCCGCCATCGGTCGGCGCTGGCGTGGAACCCCACGCGTCGGCAGATTGTGCAGCGCTGTCCGCTGCTTCAGTGGTACCCCACGGGTTAGATTGATCAGCCATTGTTTGCTCCCTCGCGATCTAAAGCCTGCAGCAGCATCCGTTTTGAGATGATGCCGACGTACTGTTGTTCCTCACTAACGACCGGTACGGCGCATGGCGCCTGACCCACGTGAGAGAGCAACTCGCTGAGCGGCGTTTCTGCGTCCACGGCGAGCGGAGCGTCAATTAACGCCGCATCGATCCCCTGGTTCTCAGTGAGAGCCGTTTTCAGGGAGTCGATGGAGACAACGCCGACAAATTTATTGCCGCGTTCAACCAGATAACCGTATTCACGGTCTTCATCCTGCAGCAGCTTCAGCGCCGAGCGCGGGCCGAAGCCTGGCGTTTTACGGATAATGCCGTTCGGAGTTCGACGGGCAATATCTTTGGCGCTAAACACCTGGCTAATATCCACGCCGCGGAAGAAGGTGCGGACATAATCATTCGCCGGATTATTGAGAATTTCATCCGGTGTTCCCACCTGCACGACTTCACCGTTTTGCATAATAGCAATACGGTCGCCAATACGCATGGCTTCATCGAGGTCGTGGGAAATAAAGACAATGGTACGTTGATGTTTAGCCTGTAATTTTACCAGCTCATCCTGCATCTCGGTGCGAATTAACGGATCGAGCGCCGAGAAGGCTTCATCCATTAATAATATGTCTGGATTAATGGCTAACGCGCGGGCTAATCCTACACGCTGACGCATACCGCCGGAAAGTTCATCCGGATACGCGTGGGCATAATTTTCCAGCCCGACCTGACGCAGTGCATCAAGGGCTTTTTCCTGCCGTTCCTGAGCGGGCGTACCGGCTAATTCCATGCCGAAGGCGGCATTATCCAGCACCGTCAAATGCGGCATCAGCGCGAATGACTGAAACACCATCGCAATCTTCTTTCTGCGCACCTCGCGAAGCTCTGCGTCTGATATTCTGGCGATATCCACGCCGTCAATCAGCACCTGCCCGCGGGTGGGTTCAATCAGGCGATTGAGAAGGCGAACCATAGTGGATTTACCCGAACCGGATAACCCCATGATGACAAAAATCTCGCCTTCTTCAATGGCCAGACTGGCGTTTTTAACGCCAAGCGATAGCCCGGTTTTTTCCAGAATTTGCTCTTTCGAAAGGCCTTTCTCAATATATTTGAATGCGCGCTGCGGATGCTCGCCAAATACTTTATAAAGATTTTTCACTTCTAATTTAATTGCCATGCAATAGAGAGTGTCCTGTTATTAGTTTATGTCGATATGATTACCATGGTAAATTGTTAACGGGCATAACCCTAACATACTGAGAATCTGAGACAACCCTGAGATGGCCTGAAGTCTTAATTTTGACGCAAGCGAAACGGCTGAATTTCCCATGGGTAAAGGGCTGAGGGCTTATTGAATTTTTCTCAATTTTTTGTTGCTGCATCGGGAAATTTCGCCTGAATCGGTATGATTCAGGCGAATATGACGTGGAAATTACAGTGTAGTGCCTGGTGAAATATTGGTATGGAAATAATGAGATTTATATTTAATTAATGAACGTTAATTCATACATTAAAAATCCCAGTCCTCATCTTCTGTCTCCACCGCTTTGCCCATCACGTAAGACGAGCCAGACCCGGAGAAGAAGTCGTGGTTTTCGTCGGCGTTAGGCGACAGCGCTGCCAGAATCGCCGGGTTCACCTCCGCCATTTCAGGCGGGAACAGCGCCTCGTAGCCCAGGTTCATCAGCGCTTTGTTGGCGTTGTAGCAGAGGAACGCCTTCACGTCGTCCTCCCAGCCCGTTCCTGCGTACAGCTCTTCGGTATAGCTCAACTCGTTGTCGTACAGATCCATCAGCAAATCGAGGGCAAAATCGTTGAGTTCCTCGCGTTTCTCCGGACTGACTTTCTCCAGTCCTTTCTGATATTTATAGCCGATGTAATACCCGTGCACCGCTTCATCACGAATGATGAGGCGGATCAGGTCGGCGGTGTTGGTGAGCTTGCCCCGGCTCGACCAGTACATCGGCAGCCAGAAGCCGGAATAGAAGAGGAAGGATTCCAGGAACACGCTGGCGATCTTCTTCTTCAGCGGCTCGTCGGCGCGGTAATACTCCAGCACCAGCTCCGCCTTGCGCTGCAGTGACGCGCTCTCTTCGCTCCAGGTATAGGCCGCGTCCACGTCTTTGGTCTGGCACAGGGTGGAGAAAATCGAGCTGTAGGAGCGGGCATGTACCGCTTCCATAAAGCTGATGTTCGACATCACCGCCTCCTCGTGCGGTGTCAGCGCGTCGCTCATTAGCGCTGGCGCACCGACGGTATTCTGAATGGTGTCCAGCAGCGTCAGGCCGGTAAAGACGCGGATCGTCAGCTGCTGCTCGGCGTGGCTCAGCGTTTGCCAGGCCGGAATATCGTTCGAAAGCGGCACCTTTTCCGGCAGCCAGAAGTTGCTGGTCAGGCGGTTCCATACCTCCAGGTCTTTATCGTCCTGGATTTTGTTCCAGTTAACGGCACTCACGCGTGACAGTTTCATCCTTTCTCCTTACAGCGCGCAGGACACGCAGCCTTCGATTTCGGTGCCTTCCAGCGCAAGCTGGCGCAGGCGAATGTAGTAGAGCGTTTTGATGCCTTTCTTCCAGGCATAGATCTGCGCCCTGTTGATATCCCGCGTGGTGGCGGTATCCGGGAAGAAGAGCGTCAGCGACAGCCCCTGATCCACGTGCTTCGTCGCCTCGGCGTAGGTATCGATGATTTTTTCCGGGCCGATCTCATACGCGTCCTGATAGAGCGCCAGGTTCTCGTTGGTCATAAACGGGGCAGGGTAGTAAACGCGCCCCGTTTTGCCTTCTTTACGAATTTCAATTTTCGACACAATGGGATGAATGCTCGACGTGGCATGGTTGATGTAGGAAATCGATCCGGTCGGCGGCACCGCCTGCAGGTTCTGGTTATAAATGCCGTAGCGCATCACCTCGTCACGCAGCTGCTGCCACATCTCGCGCGTCGGCAGAACGATCCCCGCGCGGGCAAAAAGCTCGCGCACTTTTTCGGTTTTCGGCTGCCAGTCGCCTTCAAGGTACTGGCTGAAATACTCTCCGCTCGCGTAGCGTGACTGCTCAAAGCCCGCGAAGCGCTGGTCGCGCTCGCGCGCCAGCATCATCGAGGTGTGCAGCGCGTGCCAGGTGACGGTGTAGAAATAGAGGTTGGTGAAATCCAGCCCCTCCGGACTGCCGTAGGCGATGCCTTCCCGCGCCAGATACCCGTGCAGGTTCATCTGCCCCAGGCCGATGGCGTGGGACGCGGCGTTGCCTGCTTCAATAGACGGCACGCTGCGGATGTGGCTCATGTCGGACACCGCCGTCAGCCCACGAATGGCGGTCTCCACCGTGCGGCCAAAGTCTGGGGAATCCATGGTGTGGGCAATATTCAGCGAGCCGAGGTTGCAGGAGATATCTTTCCCGATGTCCGCGTAGTCCAGGTTTTCGTCGTAGGTGGAGGCGCTGTTGACCTGCAAAATCTCCGAGCACAGGTTGCTCATGTTGATGCGCCCGGCAATCGGGTTCGCGCGGTTCACCGTGTCCTCGTACATGATGTAGGGATAGCCGGACTCAAACTGGATCTCCGCCAGCGTCTGGAAGAAATCGCGGGCGTTGATGTACTTTTTACGGATGCGTTCGTCGGCCACCAGCTCGTCGTAGAGGTCGTTTATTGCCACGTCGCCAAAGGCTTTGCCGTAAATACGCTCGATGTCATACGGCGAGAAGAGCGCCATCTCGGCATTCTCTTTGGCGAGCCGGAAAGTGATATCCGGGATCGTCACGCCGAGCGACAGGGTTTTGATGCGGATTTTTTCGTCGGCGTTTTCGCGCTTGGTATCCAGAAAGCGCAGAATATCAGGGTGGTGCGCATGCAGGTAAACCGCACCCGCGCCCTGACGCGCGCCGAGCTGGTTGGCATAGGAGAAGGCATCTTCCAGCATCTTCATTACCGGGATAACCCCGGAGGACTGGTTTTCGATGCGCTTGATTGGCGCGCCCGCTTCGCGCAGGTTCGAGAGCAGAAACGCCACGCCGCCGCCGCGTTTAGAGAGCTGCAGCGCCGAGTTCACCGCTCGGCCAATCGACTCCATATTGTCTTCGATGCGCAGCAGGAAACAGGAGACCAGCTCGCCGCGCTGGGCCTTGCCGCAGTTGAGGAAGGTCGGCGTGGCGGGCTGGAAGCGGCCGGAGAGGATCTCCTCCATCAAGCGTTCAGCCTGCGCTTCATCCCCTTGCGCCAGGGTTAACGCCACCATCACGGTGCGATCTTCAAAGCTCTCTAAGTAGCGTTTGCCGTCAAAGGTCTTCAGGGTATAGCTGGTGTAGTACTTCCACGCGCCAAGAAACGTCTGGAAACGAAAACCGCTGGCATGCGCGCGTTCAAACAGCTTCACCACAAAGGTGCGGTCGTAGCGGGTCAGCACGCGTTCTTCGTAGTAGCCTTCTTTAACCAGATAGTCGAGACGCTCATGCTGGCTGCCAAACGTCACCGTGTTAGGCCGAACATGGGCGGCAAAAAAGGCGTCCACCGCATCATGGTCTTTACCAAACTGGATGCGCCCCTCGCGGTCATAGAGGTTGAGCATCGCATTTAATGCGTGGTAATCAGGCGTTGCCTGCATTACGCGTTCTGCGGTTGTCGTTGCCAAAATTCGTTCACTCCTTTACGCACGTTTTCTACGTCCTGCTGTGTCCCCATCAGTTCGAAGCGATAGAGATACGGCACGCCGCATTTTTGAGAGATGACATCCCCGGCGCGGCCAAAGGCATCGCCGAAATTGCGATTCCCCGCCGCAATAACGCCGCGGATCAGTGCCCGGTTATGGGGATCGTTGAGAAAGCGGATCACCTGACGGGGAACCGCCCCCGCCGTACCCCCGCCGCCATAGCTGGGCACCACCAGTATGTAAGGTTCGTCTACCTGAATTCGCTCCCGCTCGTTAAGCGGGATGCGGGTCGCAGGCAGCCCGAGACGCTCGATAAAGCGGAGCGTGTTTTCCGAGCTGCTGGAGAAGAACACCAGCCCACTCATGCACCGGCGGCCTGAGCGGCGAGGCGGTTGATCATGTCCGGGCGAAAGCCAGACCAGCTGGTTTCTCCGGCAACGACCACCGGAAGCTGCCGGAAACCTTGCGCGCGCAGGGTATCGGCGGCATCGGGCACCAGGTCGATATTTACCATCTCAAACGCGACGCCGCGGCTCTCCATTGCACGTTTGGTTGCGTGGCACTGAACACAATCGTTACGAGTGTAAATAATAATGCTCATGATTCGTATTTCCATTTAGAATAAGAAAACGGCGCGATTGAACGCGTCAGGTTGTGTCTCTGTTGCTAAAGGAATACTAGATGTAGTTGTGATAATTATCAACCATACAAGATATGGGAAATTTAGATTGATAATGCCCGTGTGATGAGCACAACGGGGCAGGGCGTGCTGTACGGGTTTTACAGGCGTTCGGACAAAGAAAAGCCCCGGAGCCTGAGGCAACCGGGGCTGATAAGTCGTGTTTACTTACGCAGGCTGAGCAGGGCACCAACAAAAATACCGACGGCGGCAACCGTACCCAGTGCACAAAGCGGTTTTTCACGGACGAAGGTATTGGCACAGCTCACCGCGTCGCAGGCCGCCTGCGTGGCGCGAGAGCGACCATGCATCCGGGCACGGGTTTCACGCAACAGAGACTGAGCCTTACGTTTTGCGGCATCTGCTTCATCCTTCGCGTCACTTCCCCAGGACTTCAGCACTTCCTCTAGCGTGTCCGCTAATTGGCTGACATCATTACGAATATCCTGGGCATCATCATTAATATCGTTTCGGTTCGGTCTGTTAAACATAGGATCCTCCATAATTTTGCGTTCCCGTTTAGTCTAGTTCAGAAATTTAATATCTGAAGCGAGTCACGGCTTATTGAACAGTTTATGGAATATTCTGAAAGCCCTGCTAATGCTGAATACTGTAAGGTTGCCGGGCAGGAAAAGATAACGAGGAAGAGATATGTATTTACGACCCGATGAGGTGGCGCGCGTTCTTGAAAAAGAGGGATTCACCATGGATGAGGTGACATCTAAAGCGTATGGATATCGCCGTGGCGAGAATTATGTTTACGTAAACCGTGAAGCGAGAATGGGGCGCACCGCTCTCATTATTCACCCGACCCTTAAAGACAGAAGTTTGTCCTTTGCTGAGCCTGCCTCGGATATTAAAACCTGCGATCATTATCAGCAATTTCCGCTCTATTTAGGCGGTGAGACGCATGAGCATTATGGTATTCCGCACGGTTTCAGTTCACGGATGGCGCTGGAGCGTTTTCTGAAGGGACTGTTTGGCGACATTCAGTAAGTCTGCGACTGGCATGAGCCAGTCGCCCCACCTCATGCTTTTGCCAGGCTGTACTGGCTGACTTTAAACAGACGGCGGCAGTAGTCGAGAAAGTAGCCGTAGACCGCACCCATTAACATCGAAACCACGATATTTGAGCTGACCGCCGCCGCGATTTGATGCCAGTCTGCGCCCACGGTCAGCAGAATAGCCACATAAACCGGTGACTGGAATGTGACATACGCCAGCACATCGGCCAGATTTTTAACCCAACCTGCCGGGCTAATGCGACGGGCAAAGCGCATAATCGCATCGCGATATAATCCATAAGGCCAGGCAATAACGATGTTGACCGGTATGGCCACCAGACGAGATGAAAGTGACTGCTCAAAGGTCATTCCAGAGAGGAAAATTTCAATCAGCATGTTGACGACGGAACAGTAGACGACCATCGCGAAGGTATCCGCTACCGCATGGCGCAGGCGTGATTGCGGTGAGAACATGTCTGAACTCCTTGAGAAGCACAAAAGGTGATGTTTTATCGGTAAATCTTAGTGATTTAGATTGGTTTGTTTGACGCGTATAGCGTATCTCTCTGGCTTTGAACTAACAACTAGTGATAAATTTTTATTTGTTGGCGTTTATTCCACAAAATGCTCTAAATTTGTCTGTTTTTTGCTCGCTTCGTTATTTTCTCTTCTTCATGTATTTTTGTATTTATAAATCAATTAGTTATGTTGAGTCCTTTCAGGGGCCGTAACCGCGTCTTTGAGAGCCGCGTGATATTCTACAATTTGGCTCAAAGGTAACCGTATATTTTGATGCGGCAATTAATTCCCGAGACGCATGCGGTTCTCTCGGCAGATATATAAATTATTTATTTTAAAATATTTACAAAATTGTCCTGTCGCGCTGATGGGTAGATATTGCGTGCAAAATGAATTATTCTGTCGGCTGATTTCCGGTTTACTCCAAAGAAAAGGTTTTTAATTATTATGTCTTTGACGTTACAGAATCTTAATAATATCCGTACGCTGCGTGCAATGGCACGTGAATTATCCGTCGACATTCTTGAAGAAATGCTTGAGAAGGTCAGGATCGTTGTTGAAGAAAAACAACACGAGCAGTCGGAATTCGAGCAGCAACGTGCAGAGCAGCAGGATAAAATTAATGCGTTGCTGGAACGGATGAAAGCCGACGGTATTTCACCTTCCGATCTGCTCGGTACTGAACGCGTGCAGGCGGGCAAACCGGTGAAAAAACGCAAAGTGCGTGAAGCGAAATATCGCTTTATCGATGTGAATGGCGAAGAGAAAACGTGGACCGGCCAGGGCCGCACGCCAAAGGCGATTGCCAATGCGCTGGCAAACGGTAAAACACTGGATGATTTTCTGATTTAAGTCTTGAGCCGGGCGGACGTATCCGCCCGGTTTTACAATCAGCAGACGCCAAAATCACCGGCTTCGGTATATAACGTCACCTCTGCGGCTTTCAGGGTAAATGTCTCGCCCTGTTCATTGCTGGCCTGCACGACCACAATGCTGTCGTCCTTCACGTCGAGCACTTTCAGTTTTGGACCGCCCTGACGCGGCTGCACATAATCACCAACAGAAAACATAGTACCTCCTCTCATTTAGCGATCTTCACCTTAGCCCACGTCGTGCAAAGGGTACAGCATTAAACGGTCTGGTACTGCTTACGAGGTACGACGGTTCCACGGCATGATCTTCAGCAGCCGCGCCATGCCGCAAAAACCGGTCAGACCGGCAAACAGCAGGCCCGCCCCCACAAAACCACTCAGCAGGAAAAAGCCGCCTGAGAGCGTGTAGCCCAGCACCACGCCGAGCAGGATCAGCAGCCCCGCTGCAATTTGTACCTGCCGCATCAGGGGCAGAGGCTGTGATTTATCTTCGACGGTCAGCAGCCCGGCCTGTTTCCAGCCCTGAATGCCACCTTCAATGATGTATGCCTGCGCGGGAGAGGCCGCCTGTACCAGACGCGCGGCGTTGTTCGACGTTCTCGCACCGGACTGACAGTGGAAAATCACCGTTTCTCCTGCCTGAGCCTGAAGTGCGCCGGGTAAGGAATCCAGCGGGACGGAGTGGGCGAGGGCAATATGCTCGCGGGCATATTCATCAGTATCGCGAATATCAATCAGTTTAGCGCCCTCAGCAATAAGCGCAGTTGCCTGCTGTGGCGTAATCAGAGGAAGAGGCATGGCGGCTCCTTACGGGCAATAGAGGTGTTTGAGGGTGCTGATAATCTGGTATACAGCGTCATTCTTAATGGCGTAGAGAATGCGTTGGGCATCCCGCGTACTGCCTATCAAGCCTTCCTCACGCATGCGCGCAAGATGTTGGGACGTGGCGGACGCGCTCAGCCCTGTCGCGCGCGCCAGATCGCCCGCGCTGGTATTCGGTGAGCCGCAAAGTGTGCAGAGGATCAGCAGCCTGTGCGGGTTGCTCATCGCTTTCATTAATGCTGCGGCCTGCTCAGCGCTGGCCTGTAGCTGTTCAAGTTCAGTCATTTTGTTTTAGCGTTTCCTTAATTAAGTAAATGCTAAAGTAAAAGTGCGCGTTAAGCCAGTGTCAAAATCGTAAAAGAGGGTAAAAGAACGGCGGGGCAATGGCACAGCCGGGTAAACTGGCTACGCTTAGAGAGTGTTCTCTTTTTATTCAATTAGTTAGCTTGCACGGAGTCATTATGGGTTTTTGGCGCGTTGTTTTTACGATTATTCTCCCGCCGTTGGGGGTGCTGCTTGGTAAAGGATTTGGCTGGGCATTTATTCTGAATATCCTGCTGACCATTCTGGGCTACTTCCCCGGCCTTATCCACGCGTTCTGGGTGCAAACCAAAAGCTAAGCACGCCAGAGTAAATCGCTGTAGATCCCGGTCAGCACACCTTCTGGACTAAACTGCTGTTTGATCCAGCGCGTCACCTGACCGGTCGCGGCATGCTGCGTGGCGAGCAGCATGCGCGAATCCTGGCGCGGGTTGTTAATGCGTCGCGTCGCCAGGAGTCCATCCTCCACCGCCTCTCTCGCCATGTATTCCGGCAAAAAGCCAATCCCTTCCCCCAGGATCTGACACTGGCATTTGGTGTTGAAATCCGGCACCAGAATCGCCTCCTGCCCGTGCAGCAGCCAGCCAACCTTTTTGTTAATGGTATGCGCGGTATCTTCCACCATGATGTTCGGATACAGGCGCAGCTGGCTCTCCGCTATCGGTTCGGGAACAAAGGCGAGCGGATGTTCCGGCGCGATGGCAAAGACCCAGCGAATAGCACCAATTTCCGTGTAATCAATCCCGCCGCCGTCGAGCAGCGTGTCCGGTGCGCCAATCGCGATATTGGCCTGGTTGTTGATAATAGAATCCCAGACGCCGTTGTAGACCTCTGTAGTGACGGTGATCTGACAGGTCGGAAACTGTTTTTTCAGCACCTGCAGCAGCCTGGCGGTGTGGCGCGGCGTATACAACAGCTGATTAATACAGATGCGCACCCTCGCCTCAATGCCCTGCGAAATGGTATCAATCCCGCGCTTGATGGCATGGAAGTCGTTTAGCAGGTCGGTGGCCTTGCGGTAAAAGTAAAAGCCGGACTCGGTCAGTTCGATGCTGCGCGTGTTGCGCACAAACAGCACTACGTCCAGCCCGGTCTCCATGCGCTTAATGGTGTAACTGATGGCGGAGGTCGTCACGCCCAGTTCGGCGGCGGCTTTGCTGAAGCTGCCAAAGCGCGCCGCGGTGGTGAAGGCCAGCAGGTTCTCTTCGGTAAAGATGGAATTCATATCTCACTCCCGTCAGCCATCAGTTTTGAACATATTTTAACAACGGTGTTACAACGCATTTGAAGCCGGTCACAGTTCTGACTATTTGCTGCAGGCCGCACTCGGTAAGGCTTCGTCAGGCATAAGCATAATGCAGCTTCGCGCGCTAAAACGCGGTTAAACATAAGAAAAAGGTTGCACAGACGCACGTTTTAACCGGTTTATTGAATTTAACTCAACAATGAATTGACTGTCGATGAATCATTTTTAAGCGGATTCTTTTATGACCAGGCTGTTGCTATTCTCAGGTCAACAGAAATAAAAAACATCGGAGTCTGAATATGTCTGAAACTGAACTCGTTACTGAATTTCTGCTGGCGGCAGAAGAGGGCAATAGCGATGCGCTAAAAGCCTGTCTGGAGAAAGGCGTGGATATTAACGCCACCAACCGTCAGAAAAGAACCGCGGTTATTATTGCCAGCCTGAAAAAGCATTATTCCTGCGTGGAGCTATTAATTGCCGCCGGTGCGGATATTGATAAACAGGACCAGACCTGCTTTAACCCCTTCCTGATTAGCTGCCTGACCAACGATATTACCCTGCTGCGCCTTGTGCTTCCGGCAAACCCGGATCTTGACCGCCTGACGCGCTTTGGCGGCGTGGGCATTACCCCTGCCAGTGAAAAAGGGCACGTGGAGATCGTGCGCGAGCTGCTGGAAAAAACGGATATCAACGTCAACCACACCAATTTTGTCGGCTGGACGCCGCTGCTGGAAGCGATCGTGCTTAACGACGGCGGCGCGAAGCAGCAGGAGATCGTCAAGCTGCTGCTGGATCACGGCGCGAACCCGCACATGACCGACAAATACGGCAAAACCCCGCTCGAGCTGGCGCGGGAAAAAGGCTTCGATGCGATAGCCGAGCTGCTGCTGGCGGCAGGCGCATAACGCATTCGGCCAGCCTTTTCCGGCTGGCCGTTAATTCAAAAGTATTTTTAACCGACGTGCATTTTGCACGACGGCGGCCCCCTTTTATCCGCTTTCAGGAGAAAATAATGCCAACGAAAATTGTGATTAAAAAGAATACGTATTTCGACTCCGTATCATTAATGTCCGTTTCCACCAAAGCCAATAAATTGCCGGGCGTCGAGCAGGCGTTTGTGGCCATGGCAACGGAAATGAACAAAGGCGTATTAAAAAACCTTGGGCTATTAACGCCAGAATTAGCCGAAGCCAAAAACGGCGACCTGATGATCGTGATTAAAGGCGACGCGGCGAATGATGAAACACTGGCGGCCATCGAAGCGCTGTTCACCCGTAAAGAGAGCGCAGGCTCCCATGACGCGCGCTACGCCACGATTGCCAGCGCCAAAACCCATCGTCCTGACGCAAACCTTGCGGTGATTTCCGTCAACGGTACCTTCGCCGCCCGCGAAGCGCGCCAGGCGCTGGAAAACGATCTTAACGTGATGCTCTTTTCCGATAACGTGTCGCTCGACGACGAGCTGGCGCTGAAGCAGCTCGCGCACCAGAAAGGGCTGCTGATGATGGGGCCGGACTGCGGCACCGCCATCATCAACGGCGCGGGACTGTGCTTTGCTAACGCGGTGCGCTGCGGCTCGATTGGCATCGTCGGCGCTTCCGGCACCGGCAGCCAGGAGCTGAGCGTGCGCATTCACGAATTCGGCGGCGGCGTGTCGCAGCTGATTGGTACCGGCGGGCGCGATCTCAGCGAGAAAATTGGCGGCCTGATGATGCTCGACGCCATCGACATGCTGGAAGCCGACGAGGGCACCCAGGTTCTCACGCTGATCTCCAAACCGCCAGCGCCAGCGGTGGCAGAAAAAGTGCTGGCCCGCGCCAGAGCCTGCCGCAAGCCGGTGGTCGTCTGCTTCCTCGGCCGCAGCGAACCGCCCGCCGATGAAGACGGCCTGCAGTTTGCCCGCGGCACCAAAGAGGCGGCTCTGAAGGCAGTCCTGCTTACCAGCATCAAAAAAGAGTCCCTGGACCTGCATCCGCTCAACTGGCCTTTGATTGAAGAGGTGCGCACCCGCCTGACCCCGCAGCAGAAGTACATTCGCGGCCTGTTCTGCGGCGGCACCCTGTGCGACGAGGCGATGTTTGCGGCGCTTGCGAAATTCGACGACGTCTACAGCAACATTCAGCCTGATCCGGCCAGGCGCCTGAGTGACATCAGCGTCAGTAAAGCCCACACCTTCCTCGACTTTGGCGACGACGACTTCACCAACGGCAAGCCGCACCCGATGATCGACCCGACCAACCGCATCAGCCGCCTGCTGCAGGAGGCGCGCGATCCAGAGGTGGGCGTCATCGTGATGGACTTCGTGCTGGGCTTCGGCGCGCATGAGGATCCGGTGGGGGTGATGCTTGATGCCATTAAGGAGGCGCAGGCCATCGCGAAGGCGGATAACCGTCCTCTGGAAATTCTCGGCTACGTGCTCGGTACCGACCAGGATCCGCAGTCGCTGGCGCAGCAGTGCCAGCTGCTGACCGACGCAGGCGTTATCTGGGCCAGCAGCAGTACCAACACCGGATTACTGGCACGCGAATTTGTCTGCAAAGGGGAGAAAGCATAATGACGACCTTATTCAACCAGCCGCTGAACGTCATTAACGTCGGCATTGCGATGTTCAGCGATGACCTCAAAAAACAGCACGTTCCCGTCACCCAGCTCGACTGGACGCCGCCGGGGCAGGGCAATATGCAGGTCGTTGAGGCGCTCGACCAGCTGGCCGAAAAACCGCTGGCGGAGAAAATCGCCACCGCCAACAAGCTTGCGCTTGAGCGCATTATTCAGTCCCATCCGGTACTGGTGGGCTATGACCAGGCCATTAACGTTGTGCCGGGCATGACCCGCACCACCATTCTGCACGCCGGTCCGCCCGTCTCCTGGGAAAACATGTGCGGAGCAATGAAGGGTGCGGTCACCGGGGCGCTGGTGTTTGAAGGGCTGGCGAAAGATCTGGACGATGCGGCAAGGCTCGCCGCCTCCGGAGATATTACGTTCTCGCCGTGCCACGAGCATGACTGCGTGGGCTCGATGGCGGGCGTCACCTCCGCGTCGATGTTTATGCACATCGTTGAAAACAAAACCTACGGCAATCGCGCGTTCACCAACCTCAGCGAGCAGATGGCGAAGATCCTGCGCATGGGGGCCAACGACCAGAGCGTCATCGACCGCCTGATCTGGATGCGCGACGTGCTCGGCCCGATGCTGCGCGACGCGATGAAGATTATCGGCGAAATCGACCTGCGCCTGATGCTGGCGCAGGCGCTGCACATGGGCGACGAGTGCCACAACCGCAACAACGCGGGCACCACGCTGCTGATCCAGGCGCTGACGCCGGGGCTGATCCAGGCGGGCTATCCGGTGGAGCAGCAGCGCGAGGTATTTGAGTTTGTCGCCAGCAGCGACTACTTCTCCGGCCCGACGTGGATGGCGATGTGCAAGGCCGCGCTGGACGCCGCTCACGGCATTGAGTACAGCACCGTCGTCACCACCATGGCGCGCAACGGCTACGAGTTCGGCCTGCGCATTTCCGGCCTGCCGGGGCAGTGGTTCACCGGCCCGGCGCAGCAGGTGATCGGTCCGATGTTCGCGGGCTATAAGCCGGAAGACTCCGGGCTGGATATCGGCGACAGCGCCATCACCGAAACCTACGGCATTGGCGGCTTTGCGATGGCGACGGCCCCGGCGATTGTCGCGCTGGTGGGCGGGACGGTGGACGAAGCCATCGACTTCTCCCGTCAGATGCGCGAAATCACCCTCGGCGAAAACCCGAACGTCACCATTCCGCTGCTCTCGTTTATGGGCATCCCAACCGCCATCGACATTACCAAAGTCGCGGGCAGCGGCATTCTGCCGGTCATTAACACCGCCATTGCCCATAAAGACGCGGGCATCGGCATGATTGGGGCGGGCATCGTTCACCCGCCGTTTAGCTGTTTTGAAAAGGCGCTGTTGACCTTCCGCGATCGCTACTTTTTATAAGGCAAGCATCCATGAAAAACATGAAACTGGAGTGGAAAAGAGGTGACTGGGCGGCGTATTTCGGGTTGATGACCAACAACCTGACCAATTTGCTGACCATGATGGGGCTGCTCATTTTTGTCGTCGGCATCCCGAAGGAGATTGTTTATGGGCGCATCGCGCCAGCCTTCGGGCTGGCGGTGCTGGTCGCAAGTATTTGCTACGCCTGGTTCGGCATGCAAATGGCGCGCGCCACCGGGCGAACGGATGTCACCGCGCTGCCGTCCGGCCCCAGCGCGCCGTCCATTTTTACCGTGACCTTCCTGGTGCTGATGCCGGTGTATCAGCAAACGGGCGATGCGGAGTTCGCCATTCAGATTGGCCTGGTGTGGTGCTTTGTTGAGGCGATGATCCTGGCGGGCGGTTCGTTCCTGGGTGAGACTATCCGCAAGATGATCCCGCGCACCGTGCTGCTGTCGTGCCTCTCCGGTTTGGGCCTGCTGCTGCTGGCGATGAACCCGATGCTGCAGGCGTTCGAAGCGCCGACCGTGTCGTTTATCGTGCTGCTGCTGATCTTTATTAACTGGTTCGGTAAAAAGCCCATTTTCGCCAAAATCCCGACCGGTCTGCTGTTGCTGGTTGCAGGAACGGCGCTAGCGTGGCTCTCGGGTCTGCAAAGCCCGGAAGCGATTAAAGCGTCCATGTCATCCTTCGGCTTTAACCCGCCGCAGGTGCACGTAGAAGGCTTCCTGCAAGGCCTGCCGCACGCGCTGCCGTATCTTGCCTCTGCCGTACCGTTGGGGCTGGCGAACTACATCTTTGACCTGGAAAACATCGAAAGTGCCCACGCGGCGGGGGATGAATACCCGACCCGCAAGGTGATGCTGGCGAACGGTCTGGCGTCGATGCTCGGCTGCCTGATGGGGAACCCGTTCCCGGTCACGGTCTACGTCGGCCATCCCGGCTGGAAAGCGATGGGGGCCAGCATCGGTTACACGCTGGCCTCGGGCGTGACCATGTTCATCGTGCCGCTGTTCGGGCTGGGGGCGTTTATGCTCGCCATCATACCGATGACCGCCATCGTGCCGATTCTGGTGTTTATCGGCGTCGTGACGGCCAACCAGGTAGTGAGGGAAACGCCCAAAGTGGAGGTGCCCGTCATCTTCATCTGCCTGTTCCCGTGGATCGCCAACTGGGCGCTGACCATGATGAACAGCGTGATGAGCGCCGCAGGCACCAGCGCGGGGAAAATCGGCACCGACGTGCTGCACAGCAAAGGGATCTACTACGAAGGGCTGATGCATCTCGGCAACGGCGCACCGCTCGCCAGCATGCTGTGGGGCTGTATCGCCATCTTCGCCATCATCAACAAACCGCTGCGCGGGGCTGTCGCCGCGGCGGGCGGGGCGCTGCTGGCGCTGTTTGGGGTGATCCATGCCCCGGTGGTGGGATTTGCCGAAGGCAGTTCGCTGATGTTCGTCACCGCTTATCTGATGATGGGCGGCATGTTTGTGGTGAAACATGTGCTGGATATCTCTGTTAATCCCCCTCTCCCTGTGGGAGAGGGCCGGGGTGAGGGCACCAGAACGCACCTTCTAAAGGAAACAAAATGAAAGAGCTTATGGTCGTCGCCATCGGCGGCAACAGCATTATCAAAGACAACGCCAGCCAGTCGGTTGAACATCAGGCGCAGGCGGTGAAAGCGGTGGCCGAGTCGGTGCTGGAAATGCTGGCCTCCGACTATGACATCGTGCTCACCCACGGCAACGGCCCCCAGGTGGGGCTGGATCTGCGCCGTGCCGAAATCGCCCACGAGCGGGAAGGGCTGCCGCTGACCCCGCTGGCAAACTGCGTGGCGGATACGCAGGGCGGCATCGGTTACCTGATCCAGCAGGCGCTCAATAACCGGCTTGCCGCGCGCGGCGAGCAAAAAGCGGTCACGGTCGTCACGCAGGTAGAGGTGGATAAAAACGATCCCGGCTTTACGCACCCGACGAAACCGATCGGTGCGTTTTTCAGCGAGGCACAGCGCGACGAGCTGCAGCGCGCGCACCCGGACTGGCATTTTGTTGAGGATTCCGGTCGGGGCTACCGTCGCGTGGTGGCTTCACCCCAGCCGCTGCGCATCGTTGAGGCCGACGCCATCAAGACGCTGACGCAAAAAGGCTTTGTGGTAATCGGCGCGGGCGGCGGGGGGATCCCCGTTGTTCGCAGTGAGCAGGGGGATTATCAGAGCGTCGACGCGGTGATTGATAAAGATCTCTCCACCGCGCTGCTGGCGCGCGAGATCCGCGCCGACGTGCTGGTGATCACCACTGGCGTGGAAAAGGTATGCGTCAACTTCGGCAAGCCAAACCAGCAGGCGCTGGATGCTGTAAACGTGGCGCAGATGGCGCGCTACATGGAAGAGGGCCACTTCCCGGCGGGCAGCATGCTCCCCAAAATCGTCGCCTCGCTGGAATTTTTACACCATGGCGGCAAGCGCGTGATTATCACCTCGCCGGACTGCCTGCCCGCGGCGCTGCGCGAAGAAACCGGTACCCATATTGTTAATGAAGGAAGTTAAGATGAGTGAAAATAAAAGCCGCCGCGAATTCATCAGCCAGAGCGGTAAAATGGTCACCGCCTGCGCGCTGTTTGGCGCTACCGGCTCCGTCGCGTATGCTGCGGATACCGCAAAGCCAACCTGCGAGACGGGCAAACTGATGAACATCACCGCTAAGCATTACTATCTGGACAACGTGCTGCTCGAAGCCGGGTTTAACGTTGACGGCAGCGTGGCGACAAGCACCCGCACCGAGCTGAAAACGCTGGAAATCAAAGACGGCAAGATCGTCGCCCTGCGCGACAATAAAAGCCATGCCGACGCCACGCTGTCGCACTATGACGCGGGCGGCAAGCTGATGCTCCCGGCGATGCGCGACATGCACATCCACCTGGATAAAACCTTTTACGGCGGCCCGTGGCGCTCGCTGAACCGTCCGGCGGGTACCACGATTCAGGACATGATCCGCCTGGAACAAAAAATGCTGCCGGAGCTGCAGCCCTACACCCAGGAGCGCGCGGAAAAGCTGATCGACCTGATCCAGTCGAAAGGCTCGAGCATCGCCCGCAGCCACTGTAATATTGAGCCGGTTTCCGGCCTGAAAAACCTGGAAAATCTGCAGGCGGTGCTGGCGCGCCGCAAAGCGGGGTTTGACTGCGAAATCGTCGCCTTCCCGCAGCATGGGCTGCTGCTGTCGAATTCTGAAAAGCTGATGCGCGAGGCGATGCAGGCCGGGGCGCACTACGTGGGCGGGCTGGACCCGACTAACGTTGACGGTGCGATGGAGAAATCTCTCGATCTGATGTTCCAGATCGCGCTGGACTACGACAAAGGGGTGGATATTCACCTGCACGAAACCAGCCCGGCGGGCGTGGCGGCGGTGAACTACATGGTCGAAACCGTGGAGAAAACGCCGGCGCTGAAGGGCAAACTGACCATCAGCCACGCCTTCGCGCTGGCGACGCTCAACGAGCAGCAGGTGGATGAGATCGCCACCCGCATGGCGGCGCAGCAGGTGACCATCGCCTCCACCGTGCCGATTGGCACCCTGCATATGCCGCTGAAGCAGCTGCGTGAGAAGGGCGTGTTCGTGATGACGGGGACCGACAGCGTGATCGACCACTGGTCGCCCTACGGTCTGGGGGACATGCTGGAAAAAGCGAATCTTTATGCGCAGCTCTACATCCGCCCGAACGAGCAGACGCTCTCCCGCGCGCTCGGTATCGCCACCGGCGACGTGCTGCCGCTGAACGACAAAGGCGAGCGCGTGTGGCCGAAAGCGCAGGACGACGCCAGCTTTGTGCTGGTGGATGCCTCCTGTTCCGCCGAAGCGGTGGCGCGCATTTCACCTCGTACCGCGACGTTCCACAAGGGCAATTTGGTCTGGGGCGTTGTGGGTTGACGTGCATTTCTCCCTCTTTCTGTGGGAGAGGGTTGGGGTGAGGGCATCAGGCCGCACTTTTGTACGTCGGGTAAGGCGAAGCCGCCACCCGACGTTACAGATGATACCCCGACAATCGCAACTCCCGGTCAATCCACTCGACAAACTGCTGGATTTTCCACGCGCGTTCGTTCATGTGCGGCATCACCAAATGGTGCGCGTTAATGGCGATCCCCATCTCATCCGGCAGCACCTGCACCAGCGAGCCATCTTTCAGGTGATCGGTTGCCATCATTTTACTCTCCAGAATAAACCCCAGCCCCATGCGCGCCGCTTCAAAGCTCATATAGGAGCGGTCAAAGCTCAGGCTAAAGTTCAGCCACGGTCGGTCAATGTTGTGCCAGGCAAACCATTTTTCCCAGTTTACCAGGGTGCTGGTGGAGGAGATGAGCGACTGTTGTAGTAAATCGGCGGGCGTGACGATGGGATGTTTTTCTGCATACTCCGGTGAGGCCAGCACCACCAGCGTGTCGTTTTTAATGGTCATCACCCGATAGGCATCCCAGTCCGGTATGCCGTGGCGGATATCAATGTCGATATTGTCTCTGGCGAACTGCAGGTTTTCATACGAGCAGGTGAGATTGATGGTGATATCGGGATACTCGGCGCGAAACTTACCCAGACGACGCAACAGCCATGACAACCCGAAGGTGGGCGAGGAGTGCACGCGAAGCACGGCGTTATCTTTCTCTTTGACGATCTGATCGGTAGCACGGCCGATGGCGCTCATTGCCGCTGAGACTTCCCGCAGATATTTTTCTCCCGTCGGCGTTAGCTGAACGCCTTTGCCGCTGCGGATGAACAATTTCTTGCCCATCCAGGACTCCAGCGACGCGATCTGATGGCTCACCGCCGAGGGCGTGACGTTGAGCTGTTCAGCGGCCTGATGGATGCTCAATGCGTTAGCGACGGCGATGAAAGCCTGCAGATTTCTGAGCGAGGGCAGAGATAACGTCTGGCGGTCCGGCGCGGACATGGCCTACTCCTTCTATGATTACTGATAAAAAACATAACATTGAGCCTACCGGCGGGCAATTTTATCCCGATGTTATTTTTTGAGCTGTATCGCGAATCAAATTTATCTCAGCAATAAATGAGTTTTATTGCATGGCGTTTCATTCGTGAGCCGATATATTGACGTTGAACATATAAATAAAACGACTCACGTTGTTCGAATGATGAGGTAAAATATGTCTCGTATAGAACAAGCTGTCCCCTACATAAACACTAAAAAAACCAATTATCGTTTCGTTGTGCTGGCACTGATTTTTATTGTCTATGCCATTAACTATGCCGACAGAACAAATATTGGTGCAGTATTGCCGTTTATCATTGACGAATTTCATATCAATAATTTCGAAGCCGGCGCTATTGCCAGTATGTTCTTTTTGGGATATGCCCTGAGCCAAATTCCGGCAGGCTTTTTTATCGCCAAAAAGGGTATTCGCGGCATGGTGGCACTGTCGATATTCGGCTTCTCCGCGTTTACCTGGCTGATGGGCACGGCGACCTCTGTTCTGGGGCTGAAGTGCATTCGTCTGGGGCTGGGATTAACGGAGGGGCCGTGTCCCGTCGGACTGGCCTCCACCATCAATAACTGGTTTCCGCCAAAGGAGAAGGCCACGGCCACGGGCGTCTACATCGCGGCCACCATGTTTGCGCCCATCTTCGTGCCGCCGCTGGCGGTGTGGATCGCCATGACCTGGGGCTGGCGCTGGGTCTTTTTCTCCTTCGCGATCCCCGGGCTGGTCATCGCCGTCCTGTGGTATCTGCTGGTGCGTACAAAGCCCTCCGAGAGTGCTTTCGTCTCGAAAGCGGAGCTGGAGACCATTACCGCCGGTCAGGAGACGCCGGATGCCAGACGAGACAATATCGTTATTTCACCAGGCTTTGCGCGCCTGGATCGCCTGATCCGCGTACGGGACTTAGCCCCGGTAAGCACGGTTAAAGGCCTGTTCACCTCAAAGAATATTCTCGGTGATTGTATGGCCTATTTCATGATGGTCAGCGTGCTGTACGGCCTGTTGACCTGGATCCCGCTCTATCTGGTGAAAGAGAAAGGCTTTACGTTTATGAGCATGGGGCTGGTCGCCAGCATGCCGTGCATTGGCGGATTTATCGGGGCAATTTTTGGCGGTTACGTCTCCGATAAGCTGCTCGGCCGTCGTCGCAAACCGACCATGATGTTTACCGCCGTCAGCACCGTCTTAATGATGGTCATTATGCTGAATATTCCGCAAAGCACCGTAGCGGTCTGCATCGGCCTATTTTTTGTCGGTCTTTGTCTGAATATTGGCTGGCCCGCTTTTACGGCTTACGGCATGGCCGTTGCGGACAGTAAAACCTATCCGATTGCTGCGTCAATTATCAATAGCGGCGGTAATCTCGGCGGATTTGTTTCACCGATGCTGGCGGGGTATCTGCTGGATAAAACAGGCAGCTTTAATTCTGTCTTTATTTATTTCGGTATTTGCGCAGCGATTGGCTTAGTGCTGATTATGCTTCTGGAAGAACCGAAATAATAAATTAAATCCCTCTTAAAAGAATGGAGTAACGATATGCTTCTGAAAGATAAAGTCGCCGTTATTACCGGCGCGGCTTCCGTACGCGGGTTGGGTTTCGCCACGGCAAAATTATATGCCGGGCAGGGCGCGAAGGTGGTGATTATTGATTTAGATGCCGAAGCCAGCCGGGCAGCAGCAGCGAGCCTGGGGGACGAACATCTGGGCCTTGCGGCGAACGTCAGCAACGAGCTTCAGGTCAACGCCGCCATTGAACAGGTGCTGGGAAAATACGGGCGCATCGACATTCTGGTGAATAACGCGGGTATTACTCAGCCGATCAAGCTGATGGAGATTAAGCGTGAGAATTACGATGCGGTGCTGGACGTGAGCCTGCGCGGTACGCTGCTGATGTCCCAGGCGGTAATCCCGACGATGCGCGCGCAGAAGTCGGGCAGTATTGTCTGCATCTCTTCGGTGTCTGCCCAGCGCGGCGGCGGCATTTTTGGCGGACCTCACTACAGCGCGGCTAAAGCGGGGGTGCTGGGGCTGGCAAAAGCGATGGCCCGCGAGCTGGGGCCGGATAACGTGCGCGTAAATTGCATCACGCCGGGGCTTATCCAGACGGATATTACCGCAGGCAAGCTCAGCGATGAGATGAAAACCGCCATCCTGGCGGGGATCCCGCTTAATCGCCTCGGCGACGCGCAGGATATCGCCCGCGCCGCGCTGTTTCTCGGCAGCGAACTCTCGTCTTACTCCACCGGCATCACGCTCGACGTGAACGGCGGCATGCTGATCCATTAAGGAGACATGAAGATGACGGATACGACAGTTCAACAGGTCGCCGCAGCCGCCTGGCGCATTCGCCGCTACGCGTTGCGAATGGGCGAAGTGCAGGGACAGGGCTACATCGGTCAGGCGCTGGGCTATGCCGACGTGCTGGCCACCGCGTTTGCCCACGCTATGAACATCAAACCGGGCGAGCCGGAGTGGGAAGGGCGAGACCGCTTTCTGCTCTCCCATGGCCACTACGCCATTGCCTGTTATGCCGCGCTGATCGAAGCGCGAATTATTCCGGAAGAGGAACTCGAAACCTACGGTTCGGATGACAGCCGCCTGCCGATGTCCGGCATGGCGACCTACACGCCGGGCATGGAGATATCCGGCGGTTCGCTGGGGCAGGGGTTAAGCATTGGTGTCGGCATGGCACTGGGGATGAAGCACAAGCAGAGCGCGGCATGGGTCGTCAACTCCATGTCGGACGGTGAGCTTGACGAAGGGTCCACCTGGGAAGCGGCGATGTCTGCGGCACACCATGGCCTGTCGAACCTGATCGTACTGGTGGATATCAACCGCCAGCAGGCTGACGGCAATTCGCACACCATTCTCGGTTTTGAGCCGCTGGAGGATAAATGGACCTCCTTCGGCTGGTACGTGCAGCGCGTAAACGGCAACGATGTCCCTGCGCTGGTGACGGCGTTTGACAACGCCAAACGCTACCCGGAAAACCAGCCGCGCGTCATTTTGTGCGACACCCTGATGGGCAAAGGCGTGCCTTTCCTCGAACAGCGAGATAAAAACCATTTTATTCGCGTGGACGCTGACGAGTGGCAAAAGGCTCTCGCCGTGCTGGATGCGAACAAACCAGAAGGAGTGCAGTAATGAGCCAGACCACGGAGAAAAAACCGCGTTTAACCACGTCGGCCATGATTGCCTCTATCGCGGAAGAAGGGCAGGAGACGCGCGCCGCACCGTTTGGCCACGCGCTGGTAAAGCTGGCGGAACAGCGCCCGGAGGTGGTTGGCATGACGGCGGATCTGTCGAAATACACCGATCTGCATATCTTTGCTCAGGCTTACCCGGAACGCTTCTTCCAGATGGGTATGGCTGAGCAGCTGCTGATGGGAGCCGCGGGCGGCATGGCGAAAGAGGGCTTTATTCCTTTCGCCACCACCTATGCCGTCTTCGCCACCCGCCGCGCCTACGACTTTATCCATCAGGTGATTGCAGAAGAGCACCTCAACGTGAAGATCTGCGCGGCGCTGCCGGGACTGACCACCGGCTACGGGCCGAGCCACCAGGCAACGGAAGATGTTGCGATTATGCGCGGTATTCCGGGCATGACGATTATCGATCCCTGTGACGCGATAGACACCGAGCAGGCGGTACCGGCGATGGCGGCGCACGATGGTCCGGTCTATATGCGCCTGCTGCGCGGCAAGGTGCCGGTGGTGCTGGATCGGTACAACTATCAGTTCAGGATTGGCAAAGCCGCGCTGCTGGAAGAGGGGCGCGACGTGCTGATCATCGCCTCAGGATTGATGACTATGCGCGCGCTGGAGGCGGCGAAACAGCTGCGTAAGGATAATGTCAGCGTGGCGGTACTGCACTCGCCCACGATTAAGCCGCTGGATGAAGAGACGATCCTGGCACAGGCCGCGAAGCCGGGACGGCTGGTCATTGTGGCGGAAAACCACAGCAGCGTTGGCGGGCTGTGTGAGGCTGTCGCGTCGCTGCTAATGCGTAACCGCGTGAATGTGGATTTCGATACCGTCGCACTGCCGGACGCATTCCTTGATGCGGGGGCGCTGCCCACCCTGCATGACCGCTACGGGATCTCAACCACCGCCATGGTGGAGAAAATCCGACGCAGGCTCTGATTTATCAGACGGATACGTTGTCAACGGGCGAGGGGTGTTTTACCCTCGCCCCAGTTGCGATAAAGGAGTCCGTCATGGCACAAAACATCTACGACAACCCGGCATTTTTCGAAGGTTACGCCCAGCTTCCGCGCTCGGTTCAGGGGCTCGACGGCGCGCCGGAGTGGCCCGCGCTTAAAGCCATGCTGCCGGATTTAACCGGCAAATCGGTTGTCGATCTCGGCTGCGGCTACGGCTGGTTTTGCCGCGCGGCGCGCGAGCTGGGCGCTGCTGACGTCACGGGCGTTGATATCTCCGAAAAGATGCTCGCCCGCGCTGGGGAGCTTACCGCTGACCCACAGGTTCACTATCAGCGTAGCGATCTGGAATCACTTGAGCTCAACGAGAACAGCCTCGATCTGGTCTACAGTTCGCTGGCGCTGCACTACCTGCCGGCGCTGGATGCCCTGTTTGCGAAGGTTCAGCGCGCGCTTAAGCCCGGCGGCAGCCTGGTCTTTTCCATGGAGCACCCCATTTACACCTGCGCCACCCGTCAAGGCTGGCTGACCGACGACAGTGGCGAGCGGTTCTGGGGCGTGAACCATTATCAGGAAGAAGGCAAGCGCGTCAGCAACTGGCTGGCGGACGGCGTTATCAAGTATCACCGCACATTGGGCACCACGCTGAACGCGCTGATAGGCGCCGGGTTAACGATAAGCGAGGTCAACGAGTGGGGGCCAACGCAGGCGCAGATTGACGCCTGGCCCGCGCTGGCCGAAGAGGCAGAGCGCCCGATGCTGGTGCTGATCGCCGCCCGTAAGGCTCAGTAACCCACCTTATACACGCGTCCGCTCTGCACGCCTTCCACGCTGCGACGGTAGGCCTGCGCCACGGTCGCGGCGGGAACACTCTCAAACCCCGGGAAGAAGCCGTCGTACGCTTCGACGGATTCGGTGAGTACCGTCGGGCTAATCAGGTTGATGCGGATCCCGCGCGGCAGTTCGCAGGCTGCAGCGCGCACAAACCCTTCCAGCGCCGCATTTACCGTGGTGGCATTCACGCCCTGCGCAATCGGCTCGTGCGCCACAATCCCGCTTATCAGCGTAATCGAGCCGCCTTCGTTCAGGTAGTGCTGGCCGGTCAGCGCCAGGCGCACCTGCCCCAAAAGCTTATCCTGCAATCCCCGGTTGAAATCGCTGTCCTTCATGGTCGCGAGGGGGCCAAAGTGAAGGCTGCCGCTGGCGGAGACAATCGCGTCCACCGGACCGATTTTCTCAAACAGCGCCTGGACGCTCGCCTGCGAGGTGATATCCACCTGATAGTCGCCCTGCGTGCGACCCACGCGGATGACTTCGTGACGACGACTCAGCGCTTCCGTTACTGCACGACCGACTGTACCGCTGGCACCAATAATGACGATTTTCATAGCAGACTCCTTATGTTGTGAGACTTCATTCTTTAATAAATAAAAAGTCAGATAAACTGGGCTAACGTTAGAAGATTGCTAACCAGAGGTTCGGAATATGGATAAGCTTCGCGGTATGGAGACGTTTATTGCGGTGGTGGAAAGCGGTAGCTTTACTGGTGCTGCATCACGTCTGGAGATGTCGGCGGTGATGGTGGGGAAGTATATTGCCCTGCTGGAAACCCAGCTCGGCACGCGACTGCTGGAGCGCAACACGCGCCGTCAAAGCCTGACCGACGCCGGGCGCGTCTATTTCGAGGAGGCGAAGCGGGTGCTGGAGCAGGTCTCCATTGCTGAAAATGCAGTCGAGCGGCTGCGTGCGGCGCCTGCCGGAACGTTGCGCGTCACGGCACCGACGTCGTTTGGTGGCTGTGTGATTGCACCGCTCACCGCCACCTATTTACAGCGGTATCCGGAGGTGCGTGTGGAGCTGGATCTCACCAACCGGATGGTCGATCTGGTGGATGAAGGGGTCGATCTGGCCATTCGCATTGGCGACATTCAAAACGACGATCTGGTAGCGAAGTATCTCTGCCCCTACCGGATGGTGATCTGCGCCGCGCCGGACTATTTAGCGCGCTACGGCACGCCACAGACGCCTGCCGATCTGGTGAATCATCTGTGTCTATCGCACACGGTGTGGACCGCGCGTAATGAGTGGCGGCTACCGGGCATGGAAGGAGAAGTGCGCTGGAAGCGGGATGCGATCTTAAGATGCAACGATGGCTATGGATTACGCATGGCGGCGCGGGCAGGTGCAGGATTACTGCTGCAACCGGAGGTGCTGGTGGCGGAAGAGCTGGCAAGCGGCAGGCTGGTGCGGGTGCTGGAGCAGTACACGCCCGCGCCGAGGCCGGTGCATTTATTGTGGCGTCAGGATTTACGTCAACTGCCTAAGCTTACGGAATTTATCGCCCATATTCTGCTAAGATTGGGCACAATATAAAAAAAGAAGGTAATCAAAGAATGTCTGCAAACAAACTCGCCAGCAGCGCGCAGGGCCTGCAATCTTCTGCCATCCGTGAATTATTAAAACATAGCAAAATGGCAGGGGTGATTTCGCTGGGCGGTGGTATTCCTAATCCCGAGCTGTTCGATCACGAAGGGCTTAAAATTGCTGCCGATTCCGTCTTATCACAGCATTTTGGCGAGGCGTTCCAGTACGGCCTGACGGAGGGCGTCCCGGGGCTGCGCGAGGAAATTAAACGCATCTGCGAGGGGCGCGGTATCGCCTGTAAGGCCGATGATGTCGTTATTACTTCCGGCTCGCAGCAATCACTGGACGTGCTGGCGCGTGCGTTAATCAACCCGGGTGACACCGTTGTCGTTGAGCGTCCAACCTATCTCGCCGCGCTGCAGGTCTTCGGCCTGGCGCAGGCCAACTTTGAATCCGTCGGCACCGACGGCGACGGTATGAAGGTGGATGAGCTTGAAGCGCTGGTGGCAAATAAAGCCATCAAAGCGGTCTATATCGTTCCAACCTTTGGTAACCCCGGCGGCGTGACGCTTTCCGAAGCGCGCCGTAAACAGCTGGTGGAATTATCAAAACGTTATGATTTCGTGATTATCGAAGACGACCCGTACAGCGAAATTAATTACACCGACGAAGTGTTCCGCCCGTTGATTGCTCACGCCAAAGATATCGGCAATGAAGAGAACGTGGTGTACACCTCCACCTTCTCTAAAATCCTCGCACCGGGAACCCGCGTGGGCTGGGTGCTGGTCCCCGAGTGGCTGAAACGTGCGGTGGTTAATCTGAAGCAAACCACCGATCTGCACACCAGCACGCTGTCACAGCTGATGACCTATGAGTACCTGAAAACCGGTCGTCTGGCGGGGCAGATTAAGATGATCCGCGAAGCCTATCGCCAGAAATACCAGACGTTTGCCACTGAACTGGAGGCCGAGCTGGGCGATGTGATGTCGTTCCACAAGCCGAAGGGCGGCATGTTCCTGTGGGCGAAAATGAACAACGGCATGAACACCACGCGCTGGCTGGAGAAGACGTTAAGCAACGGCGTGGTGTTTGTACCAGGTGAGTTCTTCTACTGCAATGAACCGGACCATACGACGCTGCGTATGTCGTTTGTGACGCCAACGGATGAGCAGTTGAAAGAAGCGGTTCGACGTTTGAAAATCTCGCTGTAAAAGACCTGCGCATAATGGCGCTCCTGCCGTTATGCGCAAGCCTTTCTTACAGCAGCCCTTTCTGGGCAAATGTCATACGAGTGGCTTCATTCAGATCCAAATCTTGTAAGGACGCCGGGCGAACCCAGGCAATTTCCTGAAACTCTTCGTTGAAGGTCACCTCACGGTTGGCGCTGATGCAGTCGAAGATCAGGTAAATCATATAAATTTCTTCCGTGGTGCCGTCGGCGTAGGTTTTCACCCGAGTGTCATCACGAAATGCCCAGGGTTTTACCTCGGTAATCTCCAGCGCGTCGCCAAGTTCCTCGCGGATTTCCCGGCGCAGCGCCTGTTCCATCGTTTCACCCGGCTCCATCCCTCCACCGGACAGCGCCCACTGGCCGGGAAATACGCCGCGATCGTCGGCCATTTTGCACAGCAGATAGGCCCCGTCGTTCTGAATGATGGGGCAGACAATGGTACGTTGGCGCATGGTTTCTTCCTGAAAATGAGTTTGAGCTACTTTAGCAGATTGGGGGGTGATGGTTATGTTAGAGGTGTTCGATTCTCGCTCCTTGGTTTTCTGCATTTTGTGATGCCCTCACCCCAGCCCTCTCCCACAGGGAGAGGGAGAAAATCATAGCGAATTTTTACTCCATGCGGATGTAGGCCGGGTAAGGCGGAGCCGCCACCCGGCGATTGACTACCGCTCCCTCAGCGCTTCTTTCGCCCGGTTAAACGGCTTGATCATATAATCCAGCACCGTTTTCTCTCCGGTCTTAATGTCCACCGTCGCAATCATCCCCGGCACAATCGAGAAGTGCCTGCCCGCCTTATTCACCAGGTAATCCTGGCTGGTGCGGATAAATACCCGGTAATAGAACACTTCTGGCTTAGCTTCGTCCTGGATGGTATCCGGCGAAATGGTCTCCACCACGCCATGCAGTCCGCCATAAATCGCGTAATCGTAGGCGGTGATTTTGACCAGCGCTTCCTGATTAGGGTGGATAAAGGCGATATCGCGCGGCGACAGGCGGGTTTCAATCAGCAGGTGATCGTCCACCGGTACGATCTCCATCAGCTCGCCGTTGGGCGGGATCACGCCGCCGATGGTGGTCACTTTGATGTTTTTCACAATGCCGCGTACCGGGGATTTCACCGTCAGACGCGTCACCGAATCTTCACGCCCTTTGAGAATGGCGGAAACCATATCCACCTCCGCGTTGGCTTTGGAGAGCGCCTCGCGCGCCTGGACGTAATACTGCGAGCGCACGTCGGTCAGCTTGAGTTCCAGATCGCTTTTCTGCCGCTGCAGACGCAGCACTTCCACGTGGCTGGCGGCACCGGTTTTGACCAGCCGCTGGGTGATCGCCAGCTCTTTATTGGCGAGATCTAATGCCGAGCGCAGCTCGCGCTGGGTATCTTCAAGCTGTGCGCGACGTGAGTTATAAAGGCGCGTTTCGGCCCCGATCAGATCCGTCCATTTCGCCAGCGAAGGCGGGAATTTCAGCGGCAGATCGTTCACTTCGGCATACAACCGGACGCTGGAGGCGAGTGATGCCCGGTAGCGCGCCGCGCTTTCGCCGACGTTCGATTCCGAACGCGTCGGATCGAGTCGCGCCAGTACCTGCCCAGCCTGAACCTGATCCCCTTCGTGCACGTTCAATTCCGTCAGGATTCCGCCGTCGAGCGACTGTAAAACCTGCTCGCGCGAGCTGGGGATCACTTTGCCGGTTCCGGTGGAAACTTCATCAAGAATGCCGAACCACGCCCAGACGCCAAGCACCACAAACAGCAGCAGAGAGAAGATGACAATCCGCCGCGCCCCGGTGTAGCCGCTTTCGGAGTCGAGGGCGTTATCCAGATCGTCCATTGCGGCAACGTCACGCTGACTGATTTTCATTTTTCCACTCCCGTCCGGTTGCTGCCTGCTGTTGCTGCATACGGCTGTTGCTCAGGGCCTGCGCTTTTGGCGCATCCATCACCAGCATCCCTTCTTTCAACACCACCACACGCTCCACCAGCTCCAGCACCGGGACGCGGTGGGTGGCGACAACCAGCGTGCGGTTGCCGAGCCAGGCGTTGAGGCGCTGGATAAATTCCCGCTCGGTATGCTCGTCAAGCGACGCCGTGGGTTCGTCCATCAGCACGATATTCGGATCGCGCAGAAGCATGCGCGCCAGCAGAATGGACTGCCGCTGCCCGCCGGACAGCCCCACGCCATTCTCCATAATCGGGTAGTCCAGCCCCTTCGGCAGCTTCTGCACAAAGCTCGCCGCGCCGCACATCTCCAGCACTTCAAAAATCTCTTCATCGGTGGCGCGCGGCATACCCAGCGTGATGTTCTCGCGCAGGGTGCCGTAAAACAGCCGCGCGTTCTGGGTCATAAAGCCGACGTTACGCCGCACGTCCGCCACGTCGAGATGGGGCAGGCTGAAGTTGTCGAGCCGCAGCTCGCCGCCCGCCAGATCCATCCCGCCCGCCATCGCCTGCAGCAGGGTGGACTTGCCCGCGCCGTTGCGCCCGAGGATCGCCACTTTCTCGCCAGGTTTGATCTCCAGACGGTTAATGCGCAGCGCCATGCGCGGATCCTCCGGGTGATAGCGGAACTGCGCCTGCTCGAAGAGGTAATGGCCGCGCAGCACGTCCTGGCGGATCGGTGTCTCTTCGCGCTGGTTTTCGGTGGGAAGCTGCATAATGCTGTCCAGCCCCTCTTTGGCGGCTTTCACCTGTTGCCAGCGGGCCAGCACACCGCACAGCGTCGCCATCGGAGCGATCATGCGGGAGGCCAGCATAGAGGCGGCGACCACCGAGCCGGTGGTTAACGTTCCGTCGATCACCATCGGTGCGCCCACCACGATCACGGCGGCATACACCAGGCTCTGAATGGTCATCCCCCAGTTGATCAGGTTCTGCGTCAGCTCGCGGGTACGCAGGCCAGATTCCGCGGTGATCTGGATATAGCTGTTCCACTGCTGCAAAAAGCGGTTTTCCGCCTGCATCAATTTGATGTCCTCCAGCCCCTGCACGCTCTCCACCAGCACCGCGTTGCGCAGGGTGGATTCGTGTGCCGACTGCTTCGCCAGCTCCGCCAGCCGCTTTTGCAGCAGCAGGCCCGGCAATACCATGATCACCGCCGCGACCGGGGCGATCCACGCCAGCTGCGGCGCGATGATCGCCAGCACCACCACAAACAGGAGGAAGAAAGGCAGGTCAACAATGGTGGAAATGGTAGAGGAGGTGACCATTTCGCGGATCTGCTCCAGCTCGCGCAGCTGGGAAATGAAGCTGCCGGTGGAGCGGGGGATGGCGCTGTTGCGCAGGCGTAGCGCATGGCCAAAGACGCGATCCGACACGCGCAGATCCGAGCGCTTGCCCAGCAGATCCATAATGTGCCCGCGCGCCACGCGCAGCACAAAACCAAACAGCGTGGCGATCAGCACCCCGATAGTCAGAACGTACAGCGTCGGGTAGGACTGGGCCGGGATCACCCGGTCGTAGACCTGCATGGAAAACACGATCCCCGAAAGCGACAGCACGTTGATAAACAGCGCGGCGAGCATGACCCAGCTGTAGGGGCGCAGATCGCGCATCACCAGCCGGTAGAGCCAGTCCGGGCGATATTTAGAGATATAGGCATCCACCCGGCTGTCCTTCAGGGCGGCCAGGGGACGCAGGGCGATTACATGGCGGATGGCCGGGAGCATGGCCGTCATCGACAGGCGGTTGGTGTGCGTGTTGTCGTCGAAAAAGCTGACCTCAAGCGTGTCCTCGCCGTCGAAATGTTCAATAACGCCGATTTTCCCCTCGCTCAGCTCCACCACGACGGGCAAACGCCAGCTATTGATGGACTGCCGATCTGCCGTCAGCAGCTCAAATGACAGTCCGGCCTCGCGCGCAAGCTGGGTGAGGGCAGGCACCATCGGTTTACCTTTCAGCCACGGCGCACCCGCCATCAGCGCGCCGGGTGAACAGGCTACGCGATAACGCGTTGCCACGTAGCCAAACGCCTGTGCCCACTGTTCCAGCGCATCATCCGTCATGTTTTCACCCTGTGGGATATCGCGTTGCTTCATGGCTGGATCTCCACGGTCTGGATGGTACGGTTATCAAGATCGAACGCGTGACGTAAGCGCCCGGTGTTGTACAGGCAGTTGAGCTGAAGCTGATGCAGCTGTCCGGCGGTTTGCTGCTGGGTGAAACGCGCCTGATAAACCTCCTGTTCGGCGTTTAACACGTCGAGCAGTGGACGCGAGCCGAGGTCGAGATACTGCTGTTGATATAGCTCGCGGGTGCGGGCACTGAGCGCTTCCTGACGCCCTTGAATTTGCAGCGTGGCCATCAGGCTCATTACCTGGCTGCGCGCTTCGAGCAGTTTTTGCCGCACGTCGAGGCGGGTGCGCTGAATGGTGGACTGCGCTGACTCGACCGCATGTCCGGCCGCATTGCGTCGGGCGGTCAGGCCGCCGCCCTGATAGAGCGGCATCTGCACTTTGACCCAGGCGGAGTATTGGGTGCGATCCCGCGTTTCGTTGCCCGCATAGCGGTCGTTAAGGTAGTGGCGCACTTCCGGCTCAAGCGAAATGGTCGGCGTCATCTGCGCGTTGGCATTGTCAAGGTTGGCCTGCGCGGCGTTGGCCTGCGCCCAGGCCGCTAACACGGCGGGCACCAGACGATCGTCCGGCTCGGCGATGTCGCAGCTGCGGGCCAGGCTCTGGGGAAAGTCGTTACTGACGACGTTCAGGCTGTCCCAGCCCAGAAAACTCATCAGCGTGGCGCGGGCGCTGTCGAGGCTGGCCTGGTACTGCATCAGCTGGGCGCGCGCGCCTTCGATACGGGCATCGGTCTGCACCACGTCAGAGAGAGAGGTGGCCCCTTCGTCATTGCGCAGCTTTGTCAGCTTTCCGATAGAGGAGAGGGCATCAAGCTGCTCTTTGGCGGTGTCTACCATCTGCTGCAAGGTCTGAACCTGCACCATGGCGATGGCGGTATCGTGGGCAATGGTGTCAATGCTGACCAGCACGTTAGCCTGCTGCTGGGCGACGCCCGCGCTTTCGGCGCGCACCTGGCTCGCCACTTTGCCGAAGTCGTAGAGCATTTGCGAGAGGGAGAGCACCAGCGATGGCGTGAAGCCGTTGTCGTCACCGTCGTGGGTATAGCCGTTCTCCATTCCGGCATTGATTTGCGGATAGTATTTCGATTTGGCGACGTCCACGTTTTCGCTCTGCTGGTAGAGTTTACCTACCGCTTCGCTGATGGCCGGGTGCCAGGTGACGGCACGGTTTACGGCTTCGCTCAGCTGCAGCGTGCCGGGCGCGGCTTTCGTGGCCACCGGGGCCACGCGGCCGTTCAAAGAGGGGAGTTCCTGCGTTTCGCTGAGTTGTTCGGCATTGATCGTTCCCGCCGGGTTGGCAGCTAGAGCGGGCACAGATATCAGGCAGCACGAGAGCCACCAGTAAGGCATCTTCTTTCCCATGTCTTGTCCCTAATAAAATGGTACAGCTTTATTGTTGTGCCCGGGCGCTGTGCGCCCGGGTCAGGTGGTTCTGCTGCTATCAGGTAATGATGTGCTGCTGGTTAACAAGCTCGTCGTAGGTGGTCTGAACGTTATCCAACGTAACGAGTGCAGATTTAGTGTAGGCGGCCCCTGTACCGTCACGGTCGATGGAGATCACAGTATTGCCACCGCTTTGTGAAACAGTGAGATAGTTACCCAGCGTCGACGCGCTGCCGTTCCAGCCCACCAGCAGATCGCCAATGTCGATCTTGTCTCCCTGCGCCAGTGAGAAGTTGGTCCAGTGGTCGCCCGCGCTGTTCCCCGCCGTTGCGTTGCCTGCCGTGCTGTTCAGCACCTGGTAAATCAGCGTATCGCCGTAAGCCGTACCGGTAATGACGTCGTTGTGTTCAGAGCTGATGAACTGCGGCGCCATATTAATGGTCAGCGAGGCGGTATCCGTTTTACCGGTCGCGTCGGTCAGGGTGTAGTTAAAGACCTCCTTCGAGGTGATGGTTGAGAGCGATACCCCGGCGTTGAGGCTGTAGGTGTAATGACCGTCTGCCGCAATCGCCAGCGTGCCGTAATGGCCAACAATGTTCACCGCAGTGCTGCCGGTGTAAGGATCCAGGGTGGTGGTCACGCCGTTGTAGCCGGTGATGCTCAGGCGAGTATCCACCGAGTGCAGTTGATCCATTGCCCCGGCGGAGTCGGTGCCGTCAAAGATGTTGCCGTTGACGGTATGACCGCTGGTGGAGTCGAACTGGGTCAGGGAGTAGGCGGTGCCGCTGACGCTTGGGGTAATGGTGATATTTCCCGCAGCCAGTGGGCCCATTTTGCCGGTATAGCTGAGCGTATAGGTACCTGCATCCAGATCCAGTCCCGTCAGGTTGATGGTGGCTGTGCCGCCCAGCAGCAGCCCGCCGTTGAATGAACCACTTCTTACGGTGGTCGCGCCATTGGTTATCGTCCAGTCCACCGTCAACCCGCCCAGAGAAAGGAGCGATGCGACGTTAAAGGTCAAGACCACGTTGTGCAGGGCCGTATTCGGATCCACCACGAAGGTACCGTTTCCGCTACCCTGGGTTGATGCCAACAGCGCGGCGTTCCAGCTCGCCGTCCCTACGGTTGTATCCGAGTAGGCCGTCGTATGGTGTACCGAGGTCACGTCCATCGCGGTGCTGACATCGTTCACCGCATCCATCGCCCGCGCGGTTGGGGTGATGTTGAGCGAGGCCGTATCTTTGGCACCGTTCGGCGCGGTAATGGTGTAGACGAAGGTATCCGGCGTGCTGATGTGGTCAGCGCCAACGCCGCTCTTCAGGGTGTAGGTGTACTGACCGGACGCGTTAATGGAGAGCGTGCCGTATTCCCCCACGATGGTGGTGAGGCCGCTGCTGTTTACCGCCACGCCGTTTACTTCCGTCACCAGCGTGCCGGATGGCGCGACGTCATCCGCCAGCACATCCCCGGTGGTGCTGGTACCGACGCTTGCCACGCTATAGACGTGGTCTTCCAGCACGTTCAGCGTGTAGGCCGTCAGCGCGGTGATCCCCGCCGCCGTGTTCAGGAGGAAGAGGTACTCCCCAGACGGCAGATTCAGCGTCAGCGTGGATGAGGTGCCGCCCAGCAGCGGCGCGCGCAGCCAGCCCGGCTGAACGCGCATCTGCTCGAAGGTTTGGGTCGCATCGTTGAACTTATAGATGTACAGGTCAAACACCGAGGCCAGCGCTACGCCCCCCACGGAGGCCTGAATGGTCATGGTGCGGGTGGTGCCTTCCTCCACGCTGTAGATGATCGGATTGCTCAAATCATCCAGCAGATTCAGGCCCAGGGTATTACCGAGGTTAATCCCGACCACGGTAAAGCCGCCCTGCGACGAGGTGCCGTTGTTAATGGCGCTCACGGTGGTGTCAAAGGTCAGCGATGCGGTGTCATCTACGGCCACGATGCCGCTGGTGGCTGTGCCTGTTCCCAGCGACAGCACCAGGTTCGCCGAGGCGCTGGTTCCGTTGTGGGAGATGGTATAGGTGAAGTTCTCCGTACGGCCAATCACCGAGGCGCTGGTATTCGTCAGGGTATAGGTGTAGCTGCCGTCGCGGTTGATGGTCAGCGTACCGTACTGCCCCTGAATTGCCGTGCCGTCGGCGGTGACGCTGGTGGTTACCCCCAGGGCGTTAGTGACGGCGGTAACCGTGGTGCCAGCCGGAGCGTTATCGCTACCGGTAGTCGGGTCAACGTCGAGGATGACGTTGCCGCCCAGGCTGGTTTCGCCGGTGACGGTGCCTGCGCTGGTCTCTTTCACGCCCACATCAATGCTGGTGTAAGAGCCCGTCGCCAGCAGGTTGGTGTTGTAGCTCAGGACGCGATACTGCCCGTTAGCCAGGCCGTTCAGGTTCAGCGAAACGCCGGTCGCCCCGAGCGTGAGCAGATCGGCAAACTGTGGCTGGCCGGTATCCACCACCGTTGTCCAGGTGTTGTTGACGCTGTCGAACCGCTGCACCACCAGTTCAAGGGTATTGAGCAGCGACAGCACCGCACCCGTGGCGTTGGCGTTGACGGTGATGTCCGCGCTGCCGCCGCTGCCCACCGTAAAGCCGACCTGCGCGGTGTCATTGCCGAGCAGCGTCAGCGCGTTACCCAGCGCGCCCACCAGCAGGAAGCCGTAATCGCTGTACTGCGAGTTGGTGACCGTTGCGGTTGTGGTGAGGTCCAACTCTTCAACGTTGCTACTGGCCGACAGCGGCACGACCGGGGCGAGGGCCGCTCCTGGCAGCGAAACGTTACCTGCGGCATCGGTCGCGGTGACCTGCAGCGTCTGACCTTCGGTCTGTTTATTGAGGAAGGTATAGCTGTAGGTACCGTTGCTGCCTGCCGTTGTGGTCACCGTGCTGCCATCTGCCAGACGGATGGTGACGGTGCTGCCCGCTTCGGCGTTACCCGTCAGGACGCTACCGTCGGCGTTAAAGCTGCCGGTTGGCGTGTTTGGCGCGGTGAGGTCGACAATCACCGTCGTGGCGGAAGAGAACGGACCGGTTCCCGAGCCGTTACTCGCGGTGGCAGTAAACGCATGGGAGCCTTCGCTCATCGCCGGAGTGGTGAAGGTCCAGTTGCCTGATCCGTCGGCGACAACGCTGCCCATTGCGACGCCATTATTGTAGAGCGTGACGGTAGCGTTAGGCTGCGCCGTTCCGCTCAGGGTTGGCGTGGTGTCATCGGTCGTTTTACCGTTGGTCAGATTACCGGTGACCGTACCGACGTTGTCGGTAATAGTGGCGATTACTGGCGCGTTCGGCAGCGTCGTGAACGGCGCGGTAACCGATGCGCTCACACCGGCGTTTCCGGCTTTATCGGTGGCGTAGACCACCAGCGACTCTCCTCCCGTCTGCGCGGGGGAGATCGTGGCGTTAAAGTTGCCGCTACCGTCTGCTACCGCCGTACCGAGGACCGTACCGGTGCTGGTGGTGATGGTAACCGTGCTGCCCGCTTCGGCGGTGCCGGTGACGTGCGTCCCGTTGGTGATCACCGCCAGGCCGGCAGGAACCGCTGGCGGCGTCAGGTCAACGGTGATGGTGGTGACTGACGATGGCGCGCTGGTGTTGCCTGCGGCATCGGTCGCCGTGGCGGTGAAGTTATGTTGCCCCTCCGCCAGCGTGGTGTTGGTTTGCGGTAGCGTCCAGTTCCCGTTGGCATCCGCCGTCACGGTACCCACGAGCGTCGTACCGTCATAGATGCGAACGGTGGCGTTGGCTTCCGCGGTGCCGTTGAGCGTAGGGCGCGTGTCGTTGGTCGGGTTGCTGCCCGTCACCGGACCGGTGACGGTGCCCACGTCATCGACAACAGAGCTGATAACCGGCGCTGTTGGCGCGGTTGCGTCAACGTTAATCACATATCCAGTGGTTTGCGCACTGGCGTTACCTACCGGATCGGTCGCCGAGAAGGTCAGGCTGTGCGAGCCGTCGCCCAGCGCCGGAGAAGGGGTAAAGCTCCAGTTTCCGCCGGTCGCAACGACGCTGCCTATCTGCACGCCGTTATCGAAGATTTTCACCGTTGAGCCCGCTTCTGCCGTGCCCGTGAGCGTCGGCTGCGCATCGTTGGTTAAGCCACCGTTGGCGATTGGCGTGGCGGCGTTACCGACGTCATCCGTGATGCTTGTCAGCACCGGCAGCGCTGGCGGCGTGGTGTCGATGGTCAGCGTGAAGGTGGCTGATGACGCGCTGGTATTGCCAGCCGCATCGGTGGCTTGTGCCGTAAAGCTGTGCGGGCCAGTCGCCAGCGTCGTGTTGAGCAAGATACTCCAGTTGCCGCTGGCGTCTGCAGTGCCCGTGCCGACAAGCGTTGTGCCTTCATAGATGTTCACCGTAGCAAATGGCTCGCTGGTGCCCACAAGACGCGGTACGGTGTCGTCGGTGCTTTGCCCTGAGCCAAGCGCGCCCGTCACCGTGCCGACATCATCGATAGCCTGCGAGATAACCGGTGCGTTCGGTGGAGTGGTATCGACAATCAGCGTAAAGGCCGGTGAAGCCGGGCTGACGTTGCCTGCCGCGTCGGTTGCCGTGGCGGTCCAGGTATGGCTGCCGCTGCTGAGCGGGTTAGCAGGCGTGAAGCTCCATACGCCACTGCCGTTGGCCTGAACGGTACCGACCTGCTGACCATTTTCATAAAGGGTAATAGTGGCGTTGGCCGCTGCGGTTCCGTTCAGCGTTGGCGTAGTGTCGTCGGTACTTTGCCCCGAGGTGAGTGGGTTGAGAACGGTACCCTGGTTATCCGTTGCTGGCGTAAAGACCGGTGCCAGCGGTGCGACGGTATCCACCGTCAGGTTAAACGCTGGCGAGGTGGCGCCGGTGTTACCCGCCGTATCGGTGGAGTTGAAGGTGATGGCGTGCAGCCCTTCACCGAGCGCCGTGCCCGGGGTAAAGGTCCAGTTCCCCTGAGCATTCACCACGGCGGTGCCAATTTCAGTGCCATCCACAATCACGTGAACCGTCGCACCGACTTCGCCCGTGCCGTTGAAGGTTGGGCGCGCATCGTTGGTGCTGTTGCCGGTGAGGAGCGTCCCGGTGACCGGCCCGACATCGTCAATGACAGTCGTTACAACCGGCGCGTCAGGGCCTGCGGTATCCACGGTGAAGGCGAATACCGGAGAGTTAGCCGAGACGTTGCCTACGGCATCCGTGGCGTTGACGCGAATGTTATAGTTGCCATCGCCAAGCGCAGTGCCAGGCGTAAAGGTCCAGTTGCCGTTGCTGTCTACCGTGGTGGTACCAATCTCCACCCCATTATTCAGAATGTGGATTGTACTGCCCAGCGCACCTGTCCCGCTCAGCGTCGGCGTATTGTCGTTGGTGACCTGGCCGGCGGTCAGATTACCGGTCACGCCGCCCGCCACGTTGTCGTTAACCGTATCGAGCGTCGGCACCGTTGGCGCCGTCAGGTCGATGTCAACGCTCCAGGCGTTGGAGGTCTGGCTCACGTTGCCCTGCGGATCGGTGGCTTTGACGGTGAAGGAGTGAGAGCCTTCCACGAGGGCGGTTTCAGGCGTAAAGGTCCATGCGCCGGTGACGCTGTCTGCTGCCACGATACCGATCTGCGTTGTGCCATCATAAATAACGACGACACTGCCCGCTTCCGCCGTCCCGGTCAGGGTTGGCGTGGCGTCGTTGGTTGGCGCACCGTTAGGTACTACGGTCGCGGCATTCCCCGCGTCGTCGGTCACGCTGGTGATCACCGGCGTCGTGGAGACGGTGTCAACGGTGATGGTGATGCCCGTAGAGAGTCCGCTCGCGTTGCCCGCCGGATCGGTGGCCCGGACCGTCAGGGTATGATCGCCATCAGCCAGCGCAGGCGGGGTGTAGGTCCATGTGCCCGTTGAGCCGACGACCACGCTGCCTAACGGAGTACCGTTATTGTAAATGGTAATCGTATCACCCACGTTCCCCACGCCGTTCAGCGTTGGACGGTTATCGTTGGTGGTCTGGCCGTCGCTCAATGGCCCAATGCCCGGACCGACGTCATCGATGATGGAGCCGATAGCCGGTGTGTCGGGTGCGGTCAGGTCAATGGTGACGGTTGCGGCAGGAGAGCGTCCGCTGGTTTGTAAATTCAGCGTGGCGGTGACTTCAAAGGTGTGTTCTCCTTCAGTAAGTAGAACCGGCGTATAGCTCCAGTTACCGTTCGCGTCCGCAACCACGTTAATCAGTGGGATCTGTACCCCGTCCTGATAGATGGTGATGATACTGCCTGCTTCAGCTGTGCCGACGAGGGTTGGTGTGGTGTCGTTGGTCGTTTTGTCTTTTACATCCCCCGTGACCGGGGAAACATCATCATTGATAGCGGTGATGATCGGCACGTCAGGGAGATTAGGTAAAGTGTTGGTGACGGTGTAGGAGGCATCAGGACTTAAGTTACCCGCGGCATCGGTAGCCGTCACGGTCAGCACTGCACCATTTGGCTGAGCAGGGCTGAGCGCAACAGAGAAACTGCCGCCGCCGGCAGCAACGCCAGTGCCAACCACGTTGCCGTCAGCATCAGTTACGGTGATGGTGGAGCCTGCTTCCGCGCTCCCGGTCATCGGGGTACCCTGAGCGGCCACGCTGATCCCCGTCGGCGCGGCGGGATCGAGGGTATCGACCGTGACGTTCAGGGTTGGAGAGCTGCCGGAGCTGAGGCCGGCAGGATCGTTCGCGGCGACCGAGAAGGTATGCGGGGCATCCGTTAATGTTACAGGCGAGGTCCACTCCCATGTACCGTCAGCTTGTACCGTCGCGGTCACCGTTGAGGCGGAGCCATCCACGGTGACGGTGATGATCGTTCCGGGCTCACCTGTTCCTGAGAGCGTTGGCGTGCCGTCGCGTGAGTACAGAGTGCCGTTGGTGAGCTGGCTATCAGAAACCGCGTCGATAGCTGGCGTCGCGGGAGCCTGCGTATCGATCGTCACGGTAAAGACCGGGCCTGGCGCACTGACGTTACCTGCGCTATCCACTGCCGCAACGGTAATATTCAGCGGGCCGTCTGTTTGGGCCGTCGGAAGCGTGTATGTCCATTGGCCATTGACGATATCCACGCGCGCCAGTTCAACACCGTTGTTGTAAATGATCGCCGTTTCACCGTCAGGACCGGTTCCGCCGATCGTTGGGGTGTTATCCGTCGTAAAACCACCGTTTTGTGCACCACCGATGGCCGAGATCGCCGGTGTATCGGGCGCGAGCGTGTCTACCGTAATGGTGATGCCGGTTGATGGATCCGATTCGTTGCCCGCCTCATCGGTGGCCGTGGCGGTATATTCATGCGTGCCTTCCCCAATGTTGCTATCAGGGCGCCAGCTCCAGTTGCCGTTTCCGTCTACCGTCACCGTGCCTACGGCTGTCGTCGTTGTGCCGCCATCGCGGCTGTCATAGATGGTGATCACATCGTTTGGCGTACCTGTTCCGCTCAATACCGGGCGCGGATCGTTGGTGGTTTCGCCGTCGGCTACGGGGCCGGTGATCTGGCTCACGCTGTCGGTCACGACCGGCACCGTTGGGGCCAGAGGGGCTTCAGTATCAATGGTGATCGTCACCGGGGTGGACGGGGCGCTTTCGTTGCCTGCGCCATCCTGATTGGTGACCGTCAGGGAGAGATCGTAGGTCCCGTTACCCAGCGGTGGGTTCGGCGTCCAGGTCCAGTTACCGTCACCGTCCACCAGAGATTCACCGATTTTGGTCGTGCCATCATAAATATTCACCACGTCACCCGGGTTGCCCGTTCCACTCAGGGTTGGCGTGGTATCGCGGGTCGTTTCACCCGGGTTCAGTGCGGTACCCGGCGTGCTGCCGTCCGGGTTTACGGTGATATCCGGTATCGCCGGTGTATCAGGCGCGATGGTATCAATGGTGAGCACGAACGGAGGCGAAATCGTCGTATTACCGGCATCATCCGTGGCGTGCACCGTCAGGGAGTGTGGGCCGTTGGTTAACGGGGTGGTTGGCGTGAAGGTCCATGTTCCCCCCGTTACAGTCGCCGTGCCGAGCAGGGTATTACCGTCATAAAGCGTGATGATGGTGTCCGCCGGTGCCGTCCCCTGCAGCTGAGGCTGGGTGTCGTCCGTCGTATCACCGTCCTGAAGCGGGTTCTGCACCGGACCCACGTTATCCAGCGCTGTCTCAATAGTGGCCGCCACCGGTGGCGTAACGTCGACCGTCAGCGTAAAGCCGCCGGATGACGGGCTGGTGTTACCCGCCGCGTCGGTGGTGACGGCGGTCAGGGTATGCGGCCCCTCGCTCAACGGCGTTGTGGGCGTGAAGGTCCACGCACCGTTGCTGTCGACCAGCGCGGTACCAATGGCGTTGCCATCAAGACGAATGGTGACCGTTGAACCCGGCTCGGCGGTACCGTTGAGCGTCGGGGTGGCGTCGTTTGTCGTTTCACCGGTATCGAGCGGGCCGGTGCGTCCAGGGGCATCATCCACGACCTGCGTAATGACCGGTGCGACCGGCGCAGTGCCATCAACGGTGATGCTCCAGGGATTTGAGGATCCGCTCGGGTTACCTGCTCCATCGACTGCCGTTGCCGTCAGGACGTAACCGCCATCAGGCAGCGGTGCGGTTGGGGTAATGCTCCATTCGCCGGACGCCGGAACGGTCACGGTACCGATGACGGTGCTGCCGCTGGTAACGGTAATGGTTGTACCGGGTTCACCCGTCCCGTTGATGGTAGGCGTCCGGTCGTTAGTGAGGCCATTCTGGGCGACAGGACCCGTGGTGGCCTGCACATCATCCACCACGGAAATAATCACCGGCGTTTGCGCAGGCGTGATGTCCGGCGCAACGGTAGGGGTTGTTGGCCCCGTGTTGCCTGCGGCGTCGGTGGCATCTGCGGTCAAACTTTCGCCGTTGGCTTTTGGCGGCGTGAGCGTGACGCTGAAGCTACCGTCATCATTGGCTTTGCCTTGACCCACCGTGACGTTACCTTCACGAATAGTCACCGTACTACCCGGTTCAGCGGTGCCCGTGACCGTTGTGCCGTCACCGGACACGACGACGTTATCCGGCGCGAGAGGTGGCGTCGAATCAGGTGCAGTGGCCGTAGCCGGCAGGCTAACGTTACCGCTGTCATCGGTTGCGATAACTGTCAGCACTTCGCCGTTTGTCTGGGCCGGGCTGATTGGCGTGCTAAAGGTCCCGTCGCCATTGGTTGTCGTTTCGCCGATGACTGTGCCATCCGGGGCTTTAATGGTGACGGTACTGCCCGGTTCTGCCGTCCCGCTGACGCTTTGACCATCGTCGGACACCACGAGGTTGCCGGGCAGGGCTGGCGGGGTGGTATCGGCCGCGGTAGCGATCGCTGGCGTGCTCTGGTTACCTGCAGCGTCAGACGCCACCACGGAGATCAGCTGGCCGTTGGTTTGCGCAGGGGTAAGCGTGGCAACAAAGTTACCGTTGCCGTCCGTGGTCGTACGGCCAATGACGTCTCCGTCGCTGTTGGTGATCACAATGCTGCTGTTGGGCTCGGCGGTGCCGGTAATCTGCGTGCCAGCCGGATTCAGAGAAATGACGGGTTGATCCGGCGGTGTGGTGTCAACGATGAAATTAATCGGCTGAGACAGGCCGCTCTGGTTGCCTGCCGCATCGGTTTCACGCACCGTAATCGAGTGCGCGCCTTCTGCAAGAGGTGATGTCGGGGTCAGGCTCCATGTGCCGTTAGGCTGCACCGTGGCAGTTCCTACGAGCGCGCCGTTATCGTAAACGGTAATGGTGCTGCCAGGTTCACCTCTGCCCGTCAGACGCGGCTGTGAGGCATCCGTAAACTGTCCTGCGCTGATGGCACCTTTGAGGCCTCCGGTATCATCATTAACCACGAATGCAGACGGCGTAGACGGGGCAGTGAGATCCACGGTAAGGGTAAACGCCGGGGAGGCTGGGCCGATGTTGCCTGCGACGTCGGTGGCACGCACGGTCAGCTGATGGCTGCCTTCGCTGAGGTTCACGGAGGGCGTAAACGTCCAGCTTCCGTTAGCGGCTACCACGGCGGTACCGATCGCGATGGTGCCGTCATAAATGGTGACGGTCGAGCCTGCTTCTGCGGTACCGGTGAGCTGTGGCCGCGGATCGTTGGTACTGCTGCCATTGCCCAGCGTACCGGTAATGGGGGCGACATCATCAACAACGCTGATGACGACCGGCGCCGTCGGGGCGACGGTATCGACGATAAAGGTCACGGCGGTCGATGGCGCGCTGGTGTTGCCCGCCGCATCGGTTGCCGTGGTCGTGATGGTGTGGCTTCCGTTGGCGAGATTGCCTGCTGGGGTAAAGCTCCAGTTGCCGTTAGCATCCACTTTGGTGGTGCCGATCTGGGTGCCGTTATCGTAAATGGTGAGGGTGGTTCCGGCTTCGCCAATGCCGCTGAGGGTAGGGCGGGCGTCGTCAGTGCGCTGGCCATTGTCCAGCGGGCCCGTTTCCGTGCCGACATTATCGTTTACGATGAGAAGGTTTGGCGCATCTGGCGCGGTGGAGTCTGGAGCGGTGACCTGACCAGGCTGGCTGGTGTTGCCCGCGGTGTCCGTCGCGGTGGCGGTAAGCTGCTCGCCGTTGGTCAGCGGTTTACCCAGTTCAATTGTGAATGTGCCATCGCTGCCTGCTTTCCCGGTGCCGACCACGTTGCCGTCGGCATCTTTTAACGTGACGGTGCTGCCCGGTTCAGCGCGACCCGTGACGGTGGTGCCGTCATCCGATACCTGCAGATTGGTGGGCGCATCCGGTGCGGTGGTATCGGGCGCGGTGACGTGCCCGGCCTGGCTGGTATTACCGGATGAATCCGTCGCGGTAGCGGTGATCACCTCGCCGTTGGTCAGGGGCTTATCCAGCACGATGGTAAATTTGCCGTCATTGCCCGTTTTTCCGGTGCCGACCACGTTACCGTCGGCATCTTTTAGCGTGACGGTGCTGCCCGGCTCCGCGGTACCCGTGACGGTTTTGCCATCGTCGGAGAACTGTAAGTTGGTTGGCGCGGTTGGCGCCGTGGTATCGGGATCCGTCGGCGTGCCCGGATTGCCGGGGTTGCTGTTGTCATCATCGTCACCGCCACCTCCTCCGCCGGTGCCCGCCGCGATGGCAATCCCACCCGCTACCGCAAGACCACCCAGCACCCATGGCCAGACGGCGGCACCGCCTGCATCACTCCCTGACGCGGCAAGTAATACGTCCGTGGAGGCGATTAATTCGTATGTGGCGGCCCCGGTAGGGTCTTCAATCCACCACAGCGCGCCGTCACTCTCCTCCAGGACCAGCTGGCTCACGCCCTGGGCATCCGTGACGTAGAAGTTTTTCAGGGTGATCACCTCGCCGGAGTGCAGCGTTACCACCAGATCGTTACCGCTACGGGCGAAATGAGAAATATCGGTTCGCTCTACGTGTAGCTCCACGATAGAGGAATGGCTCAGCGTAACCTGGGTGCCCTCTGTGGTGGTTTCCACGCCAGTAAGTTTCGATATAACAGAGATTTGGCTCATTTAGTCATTACTCCAGACGAGTTGTCGTGAACGGCGTGCAAGATGAGCCATCTGTTTATGAAGGGAAAAGCGCGCCCCCGGCGGAGTCACTGCAATTAAGCAGTACTCACCGTATTTTTTTTAGAGCGAACGATGCCCGCCAGGATATAGAGTGGCAACATCAGAGCGAATCTATTTATTTGATGGAAAATATTGCGTATTCTTTTTTTTGTGCTCTAGATAACCCTGTAATTAATAGAGGAATTAATCCGAAACGGTATGAAAATGATATAGTCAGAAAAGTCTCGATATGCAAATTAAGCTGCTGTAAATACTGGTGGGTATTGTGAAGTTGGCATTAATATATTGATGTTAATTATCGGTGCAAATAATTAACGCTCTGTTTTTGAAGGTTTTTTATTAAAGCCTGATATCTTTTTGAACGTTTCTTAAGAAGTAAAATAATGCGGCAGAAAGAAAGTCACCCTTTATTTTAAATTATATTATTTATGGTTGCTTAATTCGTGTTTAAGTTAGGGTAACATTTTTGATGTAAGATATATTATGTTTTTGAAGTAGTAAAATATATTCTGATGCGCAGACAAATTTCTGCTAATTAGAGAGCGCTAAACGTCGTTGAGAGAAGGGTAAATACATTCGGTTGATAGCAACACCGATCTTTTTCTGCGCGCCACGCGGGTATCTTGCGTCTTTGTTCGGAGAGACAAAAAAAAGGCCGCTAACGCGGCCTCTTTGGGGATTACTCAGTGACTTTCTTTTCTAACTCACTGGCACCCTGTTTGGTTTTATTCCAGCCTTTCTCAGCACCTTCTTTGGTGGCATCCCACCCCTTTTCGGTGCCTTCTTTGGTTTTATGCCAGGCTTTCTGGGAGTCTTCGCTGACCTTGCTGCCAAAGCTTTCGCTTTTACCTTCTGCGGCATGCTCGTTTTTCAGCTTCAGTTCTTCACCTTTGTTCTGCTCTTCGTGCAGTTTTTGCTTCGCGTCGTTGGCGTTTGCTTTCGCCGCGGCGACAGTGTCGTCAGTTGCATGTGTGGTCGCAGCAAAAACGGGGGAAGCCAGCAGAATGGCAGATAATGCGATAATTGTTTTTTTCATAATATCCTCATTTAACGTTATCGGTTATGAGCGTGATTCAGCATGTCACAGACGAAGCGAAGCGGCTTTAGGAAAAAACTGTAAAAAGGGAGATGCCATGACGGGGCTATTATTTCCGGGGCAGCAGAAATAATCATGGATGCCGCTCACCTGGCGTGAGACGGCATTTTATTAGTCACGGTGATTAAATATTTTCCAAATCGATACCACGCGTGTTGGGGCCAAAAATACCAATGGTCAGCATCACAATCAGCATACTTATTACAATGAAGGCAATAACCGCCGTCGAGCCGCTATATTGCAAGATAAGACCGATAATTATACTGCTGAATACGGTGGATAAACGGCTAAAGGAATAACAAAAGCCGACCGCGCGAGCCCGAATACGGGTGGGGAAAATCTCAGACTGATAGGAGTGGTAGCTGTAGGTCAGCCAGGCATTGGACCAGGTAATAAAGAAGCCGCAGGCAATCAACAGCAGCGGGTTGCTTTGAAGCGCGAACAGCGAACCAAAGATGACCGTGGTCAGACAGGACAAGACGATTTGCCATTTATTTTCCATCCGATCGGCATAGCGGCTACAGATGAGCGCACCGAGAGGATAGGCCAGCGTGATGAAAAAGGCATACAGCAGGCTGTGCGTGACCGATGTCCCATTGCCGGACAGCAGGGCAGGGAGCCAGTTTCCGAAGCCAAAAAAGCCGATCGCCTGAAAGATATTCATCACCACCAGCATGACAACCCGGCCACGGTAGCGCGGGGACCAGATGTCTTTAAATCTGCCCTTGATGGAAGGCTGGTCGCTGTGCTGCCCGGCACGGAGAGGGAAATCAGCCTGCTCGTCGGCACCGCAGCGTTTTTCCATCTCATGCATGACGTTCCTTACCTCCAGATAGCGCTTTTGCTGCAGCAGCCAGCGTGCCGATTCCGGCAGCCCCTTACGTACAAGCCAGATGACGATGGACGCCAGCGCGCCGGCAATCACCACGAACCGCCATCCGCTCAGGCCAAACCACGTCTGCGGGACCAGCCACCACGACATCAGCGCCACGGCAGGAACGGAGAGAAACTGAATGAAAAAGGCGAAAGCAAATGCGCGGGTGCGAAGGTGAGCGGGTACCCACTCTGTCAGATAGGTATCAATGGTCACCAGTTCAACGCCGAGCCCGATCCCCACCATAAAACGGAAAAAGATCACCCATTCCGCCTGATGCTGAAACGCCATGACGAGGGAAAACAGCCCGTACCAGAGCAGGGCATACATAAAGGTCGCGCGTCGGCCAATGCGGTCAGCATAGGGGCTCAGCAGGCTGGCACCGATAAAGAGCCCCAGAAAGGTCGCGGAAGCAAATGCGGCCTGGTCGGCCATACCGAACACACCCTGCTGCCCGGTATGAAAGATCCCATCAGCAATGAGCCCGGCGCTGATATAGCCAGTTTGAAACAGATCGTAAAGCTCAAAAAAACCGCCAAGAGACAGCAAGGCGATGAATCGCCAAAGCCCGGCGGAAGCCGGTAAGGCATCGATCCTTGCCGCAAGATCGTCCTCGCGGATGGGGTTTTGTGCCCCCCACTGTGTTCCTGAAACTATGCATTCACTCACTGTTAACCCTCTAGTAACATTCACCCTGAGTCGTTATGCTAGTGGGAAATTAGCGGATTTAAATATTTAATTCGTATTCAGAAGCAATAAATAAAGCATAAAAAACCAGATATTTTTCTTTTAGTGCGTGGATATTCACCTGTCGGCTTCTCTCATTTTTCGACGAAAATATATCCTTGCGTCGATGAGAAAAAATATCAACACGCCCTCTTTGCGTTAATAAAAAACGCACAAAGGGCGGCACGCTGGAAATTTTTCACTTGACGCTAGTAAGGACTTTTGCGACTAATTGTCGGGTGACGTTTGCTGATCGGGTGCAGATTGTAGAATGGAAAAAATCGAGAATTTAATTCCGATGGTGGTTTTCGCGCGTGTCGTCGAAACCCTGAGCTTCACCGAGGCCGCACTCTCTTTGGGAATGTCGAAGTCGTCAGTTAGCCGGGATATTTCAACGCTGGAAAAACGTATTGGTGCAATGCTGCTTAAGCGTACCACCCGGAAAATAGAGATTACGGAGCTGGGGTTGAGCTACTATCAGCACTGCTTCAAAATATTGAATGAGCTGCGTTCTGCAGAACGGTTTATACGGGATTATTATGAGGAGCCGGCGGGGACAATAAAAATACTGGCCCCGGTGACGTTCGGAAAAGAGTATGTTGTGCCAGCTTTAAATGCTTACTTAGAACGAAATATTATGGCCAACGTCGATCTCGATTTATCCGATAAAGCGGTGGATATCAAAGAGAGCCCGTACGATTTGTCCATCATCGTGGCTCAGGACACGCCAACGCATGAGCATACCAAATTTTTATGCTCCATCCAGTGGGGGCTGTATGCTACCCCTGACTTTATCTCCCGGATGCGTCCTGTCCAGACCCCGAGCGATCTCCCCGCCCATAACTACATCCTGTTCCGTGGTGTGGCACGTACGGTTTCGCTGCCGTTCAGAAAAGAGAAACAGAAGGTCAATATTGACGTCCATAGCCGCTTCAGAAGTAATAACAGCGTGGCGCTGATCAGCATGGCACTTTCCGGTCTGGGCATTGCCTACTTGCCCAATTACATTGCGCGAGAAAGTCTCGCCACCGGAAAACTGGTCCGGCTTTTACCCGGCTGGCAGATGGATGAATATAAAGTCTGGCTGCTGTCAAAAAATAAAAATACGATGACGTCAGGCATTAAGCGTTTTAGCGACGAACTTCAGCAGCTTATCACCGGAGCTGAGGTCAAAGCAGGCTACTGATATCCAGCTCACCATGACGAAGGATCGAGACGTTGTCATCCAGCAAAGAGATATGCGTGGTGGCGGTACGGCTGGGATTTTTGCAGTTGGACGGGACGACCAGATCGACGCGGTCTCCCATGTCTTCCCGGGCGAGCGTAAAACTCACAAGATCGCCCTCAGCCTGCGGATATCCTGCCGGGATGACCGCCAAAGGCCTGCCTAACCGGCTGATGATGGTTCGCATCTGACTGTTTTTCACGCAGACGACCGGAAGAATATCGCCTGCGCCGGGAAGAAAACCGGCTAGCTGTTTCTTTCGCAGGCTGATTTTCAGGGTGCCGGGCCAGCAGGCCCGGCTGAGCATTTCAATTTTGCTTCTTTGCCACGGGCTGACATCCACCCATTCCCATATATCAGCCAGTTCGCAGAAGCAAAACGTCATCTCTCTCGTACCGGGCGATCTTTTTAACAGCGTCAATTTTTCCATGGCGTCCAGGCTGTAAGGATCGGCCGCCAGTGCAAAATGGGTATCGGTAGGGATCAGTATGATCCCGCTATTACGCAATACGGTAATGGCCTTGTCTATAAATGACATAATTATCGATATCCCTGTGACGTGGTTAAACCCGAAATATTAATAATAATCGCCGTGGCGATAGTCCCAGGTATTAAACTGGGCTGACATGAAGTTAATAATTTTATTGACGTCGAGACCTTTGCGAATTAATACCGGGCAAGGGGTCACTTTTCGGGCGCTACCCTGTTCAGGAACCAGTTTCCCTTCACTGTCTACCATTGACACCATGACGCCTTGTTCATAGCGACTCTCCTGGGTTTCATCAGGCTGAATAGACTTAACGTACTCGTTGGCACAAATAATTACGTCTGCACGCGCTTCGATGCGTTCCCCAATGAACTCCACCATGCCGCGGTTGCCTTTGCCTGACGGATTCGCCGAGCTGGCAAAAGAGAATTTTTGATGTTTTTCCCACAGCTCTTTGGCAATCATTTCACCGGGTTTGCCAAATTTAATCACGAAGCAGCTGGTTTTTCTGCCGTCCATCATCAGATCTTTCAGGCCGTTATCAGGCAATCTGGCGATGGCATCTTCTCGCCACGGCAAAATACAGCCCAGTAATACGTCTGCATCCCAGTGTGCCTGATAAAATGCCTCAATTTCCGGGTTCATTTCCGCCAGCGATTTCAGCTGTTCCATACTGCCGCACAATACCACGCCGGGTTTATTACGGTTTCGCTGTTTCGCTTCGAATTTTCTCTCAAGCCCCTCTTTATCCGAGGTCATAATGATATAACCCACTTTCGTAGGGCAAACAATCATTCCGCCTTCCGCCGATAATACGTTAATCGCTTCCGGCTGAACCTGACCATTCCACGCGACTTTCTTATTCATCATTCATTCTCCCTGCACCACACTGGTGTCATAAATTTAGGGCAAGGATGTCGTGTAATAAGAGGCTTCGCAATCGGCAGAGAAATTTTCACCGCATTGTTTCAGTGTTGGAACAATATCGCGTTATTCCTGGGCAATTCGCCGGGTTGGCGAATTCTGTTACCGGTTTTGCTTTCAATCGGTTACCAATAGAACAACCCACCGGCAAATGCCAACAATCAAGCAGAGGTTAACGCTATGAAATTATCTATTGCAGGTTTATACGACTATGGTTTTCTTACTAAAGCGAACGAATATCATAATTTTGGCGGAAATGGCGATAATGTCTCTCCCGCCTTGTCCTGGGAACATGTCCCGCAGGGGACCAAAAGTTTTGCCGTCACCGCTTACGATCCTGATGCGCCAACGGGCAGCGGTTTCTGGCACTGGGTGGCCTATAACATTCCTGCCAGCCTGACCGCACTTGCGGCGGGAGCGGGAAACCCGGCGAACACACCCGACATCACACATGCGCAATCAGATTTTGGCGCGCCTGGCTACGGCGGTTGCTGCCCGCCAGAAGGCGATATTCCGCACCGCTACATCTTCACCCTGCACGCCCTGAGCTGTGATGATCTGGGCGTGACGCCGGATCTGCCCAACGCGGTGATACGTTTCCTCATCAACATGCATACCCTTGAGAAAGCCAGCATCGTCACGCTGTATAAGCGTTAATGAGGCGTGTGTGATTAACCGAATCAGAGCGGTTTTCGCCCGGCATAGCCTCCTCAAATGGGGCGTGGCGGGTGGCGTGCTGGCGGCCATTGTTCTGCTGTTTTTCGCAGGAATGGGGGTCTCCAGCAAGGAGGCCTTTATCAATGGTCGAATATCCACGGTGCTCTCCCCGCTGCCGGGACAGCTCGTGCTGGCGAAGAACATCGCGCCGGGCCAGGCGGTCCAGGCCCGACAGTCCCTGGGCAATGTGGTGACCACACAGGCAAACGATCAGATCCCTGGCCTGGTGGCCCAGCGCAGCGCGCTGGAGATCCAGCTTGCTGAGCTCGACAAGCACATTTCGGGGATCGATCAGCGACTGCAGGTTTATCAGCAGCAGCGACAGCAATACCTCGCAGAGAGCAGGATGCAGCAGCAGTTAGGTGAGAAACAATCGGCAGCCACGTTTGTGCAGCTGAAGGAGGAGCTGAGCGCGATTACGGCGCAAACCGCATTCTCCCGACAGCAGCTTCAGCGCTATAAAAACCTCTACCAGCAGCGTTTTATCAGCCGCATGGAGTATGAAGAGCGTAAGAACAACACGCAGGTGCTACAGGCCAGCCAGGAGGCGAAAGCGGCCGAGCTGCGTCAGCGTTTACTTGACGTGAATGCCGCGAAATCCGGCCTTCAGCTGACAGGGCCAAGAACGCTGGATGCGCCACAGCAAAATCAGCGCGATATGTCGCTCACGATCGAGAATATGCAGCAGGAGAGGCTGCAGCTGATTGCCCGCAGGCAGGCGACGACGCAAAGCATTCAGGAAGTTGCCGCGCTCCTTCACTCTCGTCAGCAGGCGACGCTCAGCAGCAGCACGGACGGCGTGATCTGGGACGTCACCGAGGAGAATGGCGCAAGCGTTCAGAACGGCTCGCCGATTGTGCGCATTCTGGATTGCCGCACCCGCTGGGTTGAGGCGTTTTTTGATGAGTCTGATGCCGATCGTCTGCGTCCGGGGATGGCCGTCACGGTTCGCCTGAGCACCTCGTCAGCCATGCGCTGGAAAGGAACAATAAGAACCCTCCGCGCGGGGAGTGGACGTGTGGCGGTAGGGGAAAGGGACGTTCAGCCCCCACCTGAAATCGCGCGGCGCCAGTTGCCCGTGAAAGTCCTGACTGCACATATCGATATCGACTGGAAAGACGTGCCGGATCCCGCCAGTTTCTGTCTCGCGGGCCGTAGCGTAACCGTCAACATTTAAACAGGAAAAGAGATGCAGCATATACACAATACGGTCGCCGCCCTCAAGCGCGGTGAGGTGGTTCTGGTTCCCACGGATACCAATTACGCCCTGGCGGCAGACCCGTGGAATATTGACGCCTGCCAGAAAATTTACGATCTCAAAAAACGCGAACGACAGAAACCGCTGACGCTTTTTGTCGCGGAACCGGCACAGGCGTGGGAGTACATCGCTGTTGATAAGCTTCAGCACCGCGCTGCGCTCGACAAGCTGATTGGTGCCATGCCCGGCGCGCTGAATGTGGTGGTTCCGGCATCGGATAAAGTACCGCAGAACCCGTATCTGAAGCCTGAATCTGTTTCTCTGGTGTGCAACCATCAGAGCGTGTTGCGAGAGGTCATTGCGCTGTTTGGCCGCCCGCTGGGGATGAGTTCAGCCAATCTCTCCGGTGTGGAGTCTGACTGCCTGATCGACATTGATGCCGCCCGCCAGACGTTTGGCGACCGTGTGGGTTATATTCTGCCCGCAGCCCAGCGCCCTGTGACAACGGTCTCGAGCACCATCGTCTCGCTGCTGGAGAAGGAGATTAACATCCTTCGTGCGGGAGATATGGACATTATGGCGATGCTGTCGTCATGACGACGCGCCGGTTACATCCCGGATCTGGCAACCATGGCCTGTTCCTGGCCTACCGTATTATTTCCCGTTGCTATTTCCATCTTCCCGTCTTGTTACTCTATTTCTGGACGATAGATATGGGGATGTACCGGATTATTTTCCTGCTGGCGCTGTATGGATTAACCAGTACTTTCAGCAGCGGCATACCCGGCTGGCTGCTGCGCTTCTGGTCTCCCAGACAGACGGTGGTTGCAGGCGAACTGTTGAAGGCGCTGGGAATGGCGCTGATGCTGTGGAGTACCCGGCAAAGTGAGGTCAATCTTACTTTGCTGGTGGCGTCGCAGCTGCTTGGCGGCGCGGGGTTTACCATCGCGCTAACCACGGATGCGGCCCTGCTGCGCCAGCTCACCGCAGGCGATCAGCACCGGTTTATGCAGATCCAGACCACGTCGCAAAGCGGGATGTTTATTGCCACGCTGGTGGCAGGCTCGCTGGGGAGCATTCTGTTTGACTATAATCCCCAGTGGCCGTTTATCGCCGCCATTCTGGTGAGCGTTATCTCCTCCGGATGCGTATTGCTGATTCGCGTGCAGGAGTCAGAGCATGAACCTGCGCGGCCTGTTGAGCGGGTCTCTTTTTCGCCCAGAGGGGATCAGCTCTTCTGGATGCTGTTCTATTCCATCTCAAGAGCGTTTACGCTGGCGCCTTTCATCGGCTTTATTCCGTTCTACTTTATTATGGTGAACGTCGACCCTCTGCTTTTCGGGGCCGTGCTGAGCTGCTTCACGCTCTCGTCCTGGGGGGCAATCAAAATAGCCGGACCTTTCATCGCCCGGTTTGGGGTAACGGCGTTGCTGTCGACGACCAGCCTTTTCATGACGGCGGCGCTGGGGCTTTTTGCCAGCAATGAATGGCTTGCAGCGAAAGGCATGGACTATTTTATCTCCGGGCTGCTGGCGCTGGTGCTGCTGGGGTTTGGCTCAGGGACGATTCGGCCCGTCACGCTTGCTAACCTCGATCTCTCTGCCAATACCCCGGATGAGCGCATGCGCGTGTTTGCACGCATGGAGCGTGATTTCGGGCTGGCCAATGCATTTTTACTGGCCGTCGGGGCGTGGCTGCTGGTGAGCAGGGACTTTACCACGCTGATGCTGATCTTCTGTCTGATCTATATTTCGGTGGTATGCATATCTGCTCTTCTTTACTTAAAGAATCTACGCTGCGGGGACCACAGTTCCACCTGAGGAACAATTCACACGCAAAATGAAACTAACCTGACTAATAACGGATTCCCGTTGAAAGACCCTTCTCTGTACGGTGTAATTTCCTCATCAGATAATAAGGAGAAAAAAATGAATATTCACGAAACTGATGATTATGCGTCGGTAAATATCAATCAGGGGATGACGTTAACCGAAAAAATTATCGCCAAAGCCAGTAACAGAACGCATGTTTCACCGGGTGAAGTTCTTTTCGTGAATGTTGATGTATTGATGTCCCACGATCCCTGCACGCCTGGCGTCGCCAGCGTATTTAAAAAAGAGTTTGGTGAAGAAGCAAAAGTCTGGGACCCGGATCGTTTTATTATGATCCCTGATCACTTTGTTTATTCCGCAGACCCACAGGCGAATCAAAATATTCGGGTGATGCGGGAATTCGCAAACGCGCAAAATATTACGCATTTTTATGATGTGGGTACTCCAGACTATAAAGGTGTGTGCCATATCGGTCTGGCGGAAGGGGGACATACCCGGCCGGGAGAGGTGCTGTTGGGGACCGATTCTCACACCGTGACCGCTGGCGCCTTTGGCACTTTCGCCATTGGCGTGGGGATCACTGACGGGGCGTATGCCCTGGGCACGGGGGCGATCCCGCTGATGGTTCCCGCCACCATAAAAGTGAATTACTACGGAAAGAAAGCGAAAAGCGTCCAGGCGAAAGATTTAATTCTGGTGTTGATGAAAGAACTGGGTGTGGAAGGGGCGACCTATAATGCCATCGAATTTACCGGAAACGTCATCGACGAATTATCGGTCGAAGAGCGGATGACGATGTGCAATATGGTCGTGGAGTGCGGGGCTAAAAACGGCATTATGGTGCCAAATCAGGCCACGCTGGATTATCTGGCGACCAGAACCCGCATCCCGTATACCGTGATGACGCCTGATGAAGATGCTCAATACGTTCGCACGATCGATATTGACGTATCGGGATTAACCAGCGTTATTGCACGGCCACACTCGCCTGATAATGTGGTAGCGGTAGCGCAGCTGGAAAACATTGCTATTTCACAAGCCTATATTGGCTCCTGCACGGGCGGTAAAACGGATGATTTTATTGCTGCTGCAGAAATACTCTGGCAGCGCAAGGTGACCATTCCAACCTATGCCGTCCCTGCGACCAAAGAGGTATTTCATAATCTGATCACCACCCAGGTGAAGGGCCGTTCCGTATACGAAATTCTGACCCGTGCTGGCGTCAAATTATCGTCTGAACCCGGCTGCGCGGCCTGCTGCGGCGGACCCGCGGATACCTTTGGCAGAGTCAGGGATCCGATAAGCGTGATTTCAACCACCAACCGTAATTTTGTGGGGCGAATGGGAAATAAGGGCGCGATGATTTATCTGGCCTCACCTTATGCCGTGGCTGCCGCAGCAGTATCCGGTTTTATTACTAATCCAGAACGGTACTTAACTAATGACTATTAATAACGTAATGCGCGGTACGGTTTATGTGTTAGGCGACAATATCGATACCGACCAGATATTAACGGCGGAATATTTGAAAATTAACCCGGCCTCTGCCGAGGGGCGTGAGGAGCTGGCAACGCTTGCCATGTGCGGACTGCCGGAAGGGGCGCTGCCGTTTATCAATTCGCAGACGCAGCGTGCCGGTTATGACTTTATTGTGGCCGGGAAAAATTTTGGCTGTGGCTCTTCGCGCGAGCATGCGGTAGTGGCACTGGGAGCATCCGGCGTGAAGGCCGTCGTCGCGCAGTCGTTCGCCCGTATTTTTTTCCGTAACTGTGTATCCACGGGGCAAATCATGCCCGTCACGCTGAATGAAGGCTGCGATATCCGTGCGCTGAAAACGGGGGATACCATTGAAATCGATTTAGACGCTCATCAGATCGCTACTGCTGATGGGATTCTGAAAACCGCTCCGGTAGGGGAACTTGCGAACATTGTCGCCGCGGGTGGCTTGTTCGCTTACGCAAGGCAAACAGGAAAGATTTAATCCATTACAACCATAAGACTCAAAACAAGACGCCTTACTTTCTCAGGGTGCAGCGTCTGTTTTGAGCGTACATAAGGCAATCAAACTATGATCACCCAGCTAGAGTTTAACGATCTTCAAAAAGATGAGCTATCAAAACTTATCAGCCGCGTCACCATCAGCCCTTATACGGACTACAAACTTTTCAAGCAGTCCATCACCGAACTCATTGAAAATGGTTTGGTTCCTACTTTTTTTGTACAGGCCTGCGAGCGCGTCAGGCAAGAACGCAAGGATCAGGGGATTAACGCGCATTTATTAAAAAACGTTCCACTCGACACCATCATTCCTGAATTTGATCAGACCAATCCCGTTAACGATAAGTACGCCAAAAAGCTGACCTTTGTTGGAGAGGCGCTGCTGGAGTTGTTCGCTCAGCTCACCGACTCCCCGTTACTGGCCTACCGCACGCGCAACAACGGTGATTTTTTCCATGATGTTTATGCCGACAAAAAATACAGCAACACACAAACGCAAAAAACGGACGGCGAACTTTACTACCACAACGATCGTACCGCTCACCCCGTGCGCGCTGATTTTCTCAGCTTATTAGGCATGCGTTGCAGCGAAGAAAACCTGATTTTTACTGGCTACCTGGACGGTAAAGCGATTCTGGATAACCTGAAAGCTGAATCCCAGGAGTGGTTACGAAAGCCGCTTTTTATTACCCCTTTTGATGAATACTCTCGCGATTCGAACGCCAGCCAGATTGATTCTGAACTGCATCCGATCCTGGAAAATATTCATACTTTCCGCTACTACGACACACGAACGACTTATTCTCCGGACGCGCCAGCAGAGGCGATCAAAGCATTGATTGACCTTAAGGTGTCGATCACCAAAGCGGCAAAAGGCCGCGTCGCGATTAACAAAGGCGACCTGTTCTCCTTCGCCAATCAGGACTCTTTGCATAACCGGGAAATCATCCAGGTGCGAGATCCTTACTCCGCGGAAAAACGCTGGCTGCTGAAAACCTACAGCTTCCGCAACCCTGAGGTGATGAATATGTATCACAATTACTTCGATGCCGAGCTGCCGGGGTTTGTGGTCGCCGAGTAAGGTTGACCTGACGGGTATATAAATACCGCATGCCTGAGGTGTGCGGTTTTTGTCTGTGCGAGAAGACCTGTGCTATTAACATCCTTTAGTTATCATCTCGCTTTCTAACTTATTACACCTTTATCCAGCTCAGCGGATAGCCTGTTAAGTTCCTTGCTGATGTGTTTACGCCGTTGTTTTAACAGTAGCCGGGCAGGAATGATGCGTTCGATAATTGTCGGCTTTCTTTTCAAATACGCTGTGACAAGCCGTTTGATGTCTTCCTCTGACCAACCGTCCATCACCGGCGTTGGGTTGTAAAGCAGATTAGCCTGTAGAGCAGGGGCGACTTCCTCATCCACAATTCTGAAGATCTCTTCCCGGTTTAATCCGGATTTTTTCAGCACCTCTGCCATCCATTGATAGTCATACTCCTGGAGTTCGCGGCCGGTAAAGAGTTCTGATAAGGCGTGCCAGACGGGGACGCGGGCGATCAGCTGAGTTTCAGTCAAATGCATTTTAATTTCTCCCTTGCGGTGAAACATACACGGTTCCGAACAGGAGGTCTGTTCCAATCGACGCAAGAATTCCGCCCACTAATGCCGCAACACCAATACAAACGGGTGCAGTTGCTGCGCACACACCCGTGGCTACCACCGCTGCACCCGCTCCCCATCCGCCTGCAATACCCGCAGTAACTATAGCGCCCTGGTGCATTGTTTCGGTGCTTTTATCTTCTGCCTGATAAATTTCATACGCGGCGACCGCTAAAGAAACGAAGATAACCCGTTTACCAGCCTTACCCAATGTTTTAGCAATACCTGATACCACGCCCCTGTCACGTCCGGCCGACTGGATCATTTCCTTGAATACAGTGGCCTGCTGCCTTTCCGATAAAGACACAAAAGATTGCTGAAACATTTTAGTTGCATAATGTTCGGTAAGGTCAGCCATCGTGCGTCCCGATGGTTTTAGCTTTTTCGCATAGGCTTTGCCTACAGGGCTGTTTCTTAGCCGCGAAAGGTCGAGTATTTCGTTACGCGTTTGGGAGGCTAAAGTTGCTGCTTCTCGGGGAGACATTTTTCCACTCTCCACTGCTTGCACAAACTCAGCAGACATTTTCTGAATATCGCGCAAATATTGCTCTCTGACACGCGAGTCCTGTATACAATGTGCAGCAAAGTTTGACGCCGTTCCTTGCAGCGAAGCTAGAGCAGCAGAAAAGGCTCTCTGATCATTCTGCATTGCTCCAGCAACGGCGGGGTATGTGAATCCCATTCAGCACCTCATCATGACGAACAGCGTGGTTGAGATAATATCTCTGGCTAATTTTCTCCCTATATAAACACTATACAATTTTTTGAATGCAACATTCATTAGTCATCCCTGTAATTACAGAAATGTTTTTATGCTTTTTGATATTGAACGCATGAAAATAGTTTTTAATGTAACGCCTCATCGTATTTAATGACAGGGTCGGCATTGGCTATTGAAGGTAAAAAAATTAGCCCATAAACTTTATACAATTGGCAAACATATAATACCGATGAAAAAGAGTTTACTCGCCAGGCAGAAAGGAGGGTTACTCCTCCTTGCGTAAAAATTTCACCGCCTTCCATGAAACAGACAGCGGGGCCATTCCCAGTATAAAAAGAGATAAAACGATAATTGTTGCGAAATAAACCCAACCATTTCCATAATCATTAGTGATAGTGGTATAGGTGGCAAAAAAAAGTAAACCAATGACAATGATCCAGGACGTGTAGAGGCGTCTTTTTAGCTCAACTAAAAGTGAATACAGAGTCCGATCTTTACGTTTCGGGTCTTTAAGTACGGCACGCAAAGCTATCAGTAAACCCGTATGAACGAAGTTTCGTTTCCTGTTGCGCGTCTATCACTATTCACTCCTGAACGTTGAATGCTCCTGCTTAAATTATATAAAACAATAACAGGTATGGCTGATTAAAAACAGATTCAACAATCGCTGAAGTGATGAATTACGATATCGTGCCTGGCAGTCAGAACATAACTATGCCCTTCATATCTAAGAGATTGCTTTATGGCTAAGCGAGTAAACTCCTCAGGGACAAAACTGCTACTGCAAAAAATATCTGGCCCTTATTTAAAGAGCTCGATAGTCTGTAATGCTTTGTCTTTTTTGTGAACAGGAAAAAGGATGCTAAGTACATTACCCGATTTACACAGAAGTTTTGCAGAGCAACTCAAGCTTAAATTTCAGGCTGACTCGCGAATTCACTCTCTTCTTGCTGGCGGCTCGCTCGTTCATGGCGGGTTCGATAATTACTCCGATCTCGATTTTGTCGTTGTGGTAGACCCTCTCTGCTATGACGAAATCATGGCGCAGCGTACTGAGTTCGCCGGAACGCTGGGGCATCTGCTGCATGCCTTCACCGGGGAACATGTCGGAGAGCCTCGTCTGCTTATATGCCTGTATGGTCCTGAACTCCTCCATGTCGATCTGAAATTTGTCACACTGGACATGCTCACTCAACGCGTTGAGGAGCCTGCAGTGTTATTTACCCGCGATCACCTGGCTCTGGAACAACAACTGGCAAAATATAGTGCTCAATGGCCTGACATGACGCCGGAGTGGTTTGAGTCCCGAGCCTGGATCTGGCTTCATTATGCGGCGGTGAAACTGGGAAGAGGCGAACATTTTGAAGCGATTGGCATGCTGTCATTCTTCCGCGAGCAAGTGTTGGGACCTATGCTGTGCCGTCGTGCAAATCTGCCGCAACGTGGGGTTCGCCGCATTGAATTCCATGGCATTGATCCCGATGGCCTGCTTGCATCCACGCTGGCAACGCACGATCGTGAGTCCGTCAGCATGGCCATCAGAAAGGCTATTGACGCTTATATCAATCTGCGCGCTGATGCGCTGCCGAAAAATATCGCAGACGATGCGGCACGATGGGCGGTTCTTGCCATGCTGAAAGCCTGAACCCGACCCTAAAGGTTTCGGTCTGGTTCGCCCCCAAGTTCAGACGACGATTGCTAAAAAAATGGTCGTCTGAATTTCGGTTGTGACGTTCTTGCTTACTGCTTAGATTCATTTTCAATTTATCGAGAGGATATGGATATGAACTTTGCAGAACTCCACAACCAGCATGAGCCACTTCTTATCGCTAATGTCTGGGATGCAGCCAGTGCTGTCGCAGCGCAAGAAGCAGGTTATCAGGCATTGGGAACGTCCAGCGCAGCAATCGCGTCCACGCTGGGATATGAAGACGGGCAGGGAATGCCGTTTGATGCGTTATTTTATATGGTCACCCGTATCCAGGCTGTCAGCAAGCTGCCATTGAGCGTTGACATGGAAGCAGGGTATGGTGATTCAGCCGAAGAGATTACAGCCAATCTCAGGCGCCTTGCTCAGACAGGCGTCGCAGGCGTTAACCTTGAAGACAGCAGAGTCATGAACGGCGTGCGTCAGCTTGACGATGCCTCTGATTTTTCCTGTACCCTGAGAACAGTAAGCGATGCGCTGAGAAGCGAAAATCATAGCCTGTTTCTGAACATCCGGACTGACACTTACCTGCTCGGGCATGTAGATGCGTTGCAGGAGACGATATTACGGGGTCAAAGCTATAAAGCTGCAGGTGCTGACGGCCTTTTTGTTCCCTGCCTGACGTCAGAGAAACACATCAGCCTCATTGCAGAGGCAACGGGTCTTCCTCTTAATGTCATGTGTATGCCCGAGCTTTCGTCGTTCGACAGGCTGAAGATGGCCGGAGTAAGCCGCATTTCTATGGGCAATTTTGTGCATTCAGCCATGCAGTCAACGCTGACTGATATCATGCTTACGATCCGATCTCGTCAGACGTTTGAAGGACTTTTTGGTGATGAAAATAACCGATAAGAATTTATGTGATATCTGGTATCAGGCATTACTGGAACGTGCTTCAGAATATACTGGCGTGTTTTTTGTCGGCGTCAAAACCACTGGCGTGTTCTGCATTTCGGTATGTAGGGCGCGAAAGCCCAAACGTGAAAATGTCGAATTTTATAAAGATGCCAAATCTGCCCTTGCGGCCGGTTTTCGACCCTGTAAGGTCTGCAGACCCGCTGAGAATGCGCACAGCGCGCCATTATTTGTTGAACAGGCGCTTGAGCTTGTCAGGCGCGATATTAAATCCCGTGTTGCAGACGCGGAGCTTCGCCAGCATGGAATCAGTCCGGAGCGGGTAAGACGCTGGTTCCTGCAACATCACGGCATCACTTTTCAGGCTTTCCAACGAATGCAGCGGGTGAACGTTGCCCTGCAGGAGCTGAAAAGCGGACGAACGGCGACTGACGTTGCGCTGGACAACGGCTATGAATCCCTGAGCGGGTTTGGTTATACCTACAAGCGACTTACTGGTGCAGCGCCGACTCAGGCAACCCAGATGATTGTCATTCACCGTTTTACCACGACGCTTGGGCCGATGTTTGTCTGTGCGACAGAGCGGGGAGTTTGTCTACTGGAGTTTACCGATCGCCGGATGTTAGAAACAGAATTTCGCGATATTCAGCATTTATTTAACGCCAAAATCGTCACCGGAGAAAACAGCCATACCCGGCAGACAGTAAAGGAAATCAGTGAGTATTTTGCCGGAACGCGCCGACAGTTTGATCTCTCAGTAGATGCCCTAGGGAGTGATTTTCAACAATCCGTCTGGCGCGAGCTGCGGGCAGTTCCCTATGGACAGACCTCACACTATCAGGCCATTTCACTACGGATGAATAAGCCAAATGCTGTGCGCGCCGTCGCTGCTGCTAATGGTGCAAACCGGATTGCGATTGTGATCCCCTGTCACAGGATAATTGGAAAAGATGGCGCGATGACAGGTTATGGCGGCGGTATTTCTCGAAAAGAATGGCTCATTGAGCATGAGAGAAATAATGTTTAATGGCGTGATGCTCCAGTATGGTCGGGAAAATTTACGGACTTCGCGGGACAAATTGAGGGCACAAAAAAGCCCGCAGGGCTTGCGCCGTGCGGGCTCTCAGGACTTCATCGGATGACTCTGGTAATCATCGATGGAGAATTTTGGTGGAGCAGGCGGGAGTTGAACCCGCGTCCGAAATTTCTACATACCATTTTTAGTATAGTAAAAACAGCCATTTACTCTTAAAAACAGTGGGTTAGTATTATTCGGTATTCTTCCGTTTTACGCATTTTTAATACCCTGCCGCCAAGCAAAGTCTTACCTCCTACAACATTTGTGTAGGTGAACTACTAAATCTTACTCTGTTATTCACTGGATGGCTCAGTGAGAGACTTTGCAGGCTGTTCGCTTGAATGTTTATCTTCCTGCATAGAAGCTGTCTCAGCTTCATTTATAGAAGTTAAAACCCCTTTCAAGGGTTTTGAACGCGCTGGCAATGGTGTTTGATCTAAAATGAGCCTTGCTTCTTTAGCGCTGTTACGAAAGCTTTTCACTTTATTTATCAAGTCAGGATGGCTCTGTTTAGTAATTCCATATATATCAAGGATTTCTAATAGAACCACGCTAATTTTATGACAAATAAGTCTCATCCTTAACATAGTAATTATCATGCATAATTTTGGGCTTCGACTTTTTGTATCAATTACAGTAATATCTCTAACGTCATCATTTAAATATAAAAAAGCGCATAAAGTTAGCAGGTTTATTCTTATTGTTTTTAGTTCTTCATTGTTTTCATCAACGCCATTAGATATTGTGTTAATGTAATAGTTGCTATCTAATGCCTTGAATGCGTTTATATTTTTATCTAATAATATATTGATTTTTTTATTGTTGAATTAGATGGTGTATATTGTGGCCCTAGTATTGGAGATGAGTCTGGGAATAATCTTTTATACAAGCTGTGAGGTTGGGCGACGGATATAATTAAATTGTTTGCTTGTTCTGTTTTCTCATTTTGAGATTTTACCACTCTCTTGCTATAATTAACCTTTCCAAGAAACTCTACGTGATACTTATTATGAGCATAATAACCATCTGTATGGTTTTTGGTTTCGGCAGTTTTTATTTGAGCTTCTACTTGATAAGTTCTATGAAGATTAGTGACAATAGCGCCGAGCGGTACTGATGATGCTAGCAAAAGTAATGGAAGTTTAGAAATCGCTATGAAATTATTCATTCCTTCGTTGTCAAGTTGTGGCAGATGGCCTATCCATGAAAAAATCCCAAAGTAAAAAAAACTAAAAAGAGGTGTTAATATTGCAAACCAAAAAATCTCCTGAGAGAATAAATTCCTATGATCTAGTTTGTACCATCGTTTAAATACTATAAGAGCAATAATTGATGCTAGAATGATTATGTATACTGCCAATATTATTATAGAGTTTTTAATGTCCATTTTAAAATCCATATAGATTATGCAAAGGGTTTTTTGTAACTGCATCTTCAAGATGAACAGGTGAAAAGTGTGAGTAAATCATTGTCATCTTTATATCGGCATGCCCCAAAATTTCTTTAAGGACGAGTATGTTTCCGCCGTTCATCATAAAGTGACTGGCGAATGTATGACGTAGCACGTGGGTGCATTGGCCTTCAGGCAGTTCAATACCAGTTCTTTTTACCGCCCGTTCAAGGGCTTTTCTGCACGGGGTGAATAGTCTCCCTCCGTTCTTGGGGAGTTCGTCATACGGCTCCTGAGATATCGGTACAGGTCGCTTTTTCTTGCCTTTGGTTTTGGTATAGGTGATCCGGTATTTTGATAACTGATGGCCTTGAAGATTTTCAGCTTGACTCCAGCGCGCCGGTAGCAAAGCATACTTTTGCGATCATCCACAGGCTGGGGCTTTGTAGTTTTGCACGGAGTCCTGACAGGCATTGGATTTCTTGCGAGGCTGAAAATATCTCTTCATCAGGATTAAAAGCCCACGTTGACATACCGGGCAGCGGATTTGAGATTTTCACTGGCTGCAAACTTATCGAATACATCGCCACATTCCGCTGTATCAGGTATCTGAAAACAATAATGATTTTTAACCTAGATGACAAGAAACCATAGTTGGTAGGGATATGATTTTGCTAGTGATTCTTTCGGAAACTGAGGGCACAAAAAAGCCCGCAGGGCTTGCGCCGTGCGGGCTCTTAGGACTTCATCGGATGACTCTGGTAATCACCGATGGAGAATTTTGGTGGAGCTGGCGGGAGTTGAACCCGCGTCCGAAATTTCTACATCCTCGGTACTACATGCTTAGTTTGTCTTTACATTCGCACGCCAGCTGCGGACAGACACGCCACTAACGAACTAGCCTGATTAGTTTTAGCACTTCAACCCCAGGCAGGGCATCCGCGCGATCTCTTTTGGGTTTGACCTCTCTTGATCCCCGTCTTAAGAGCGGAAGCTAGGGAGAGAGGGCTCTTAGCAGGTTATTAAGCTGCTAAAGCGTAGTTTTCGTCGTTTGCGACTATTTTTTTGCGGCTTTTTACGAGGCAAACCGCCCCTCGGCATGCACCTTGGGTTTCGCAAATCCCGTCGAATCCAGAATCAGCCCCAATAGTGTTGAACTGAGTATACCAGATTTCACTTCCTGGATACCAGCCCGAAACGCTAACTTATTGAATAGTACAATAAGTGTGCAGAATCAACGTCCTGCGTTTTTCATGATACGCGCTTTATCCAACTGCCATTCGCGCTCTTTCAGGTCAGTACGTTTGTCGTGCTGTTTTTTACCTTTCGCCACGCCGATTTTCACTTTGCACCAGGCATTTTTCCAGTACATAGAGAGCGCAACAACGGTAAAGCCTTCACGGTTGATGCGCCCGTAAAGAGATTCAAGCTCACGCTTGTTCAGCAGAAGTTTACGCGTGCGCGTTGGGTCGCATACGTAGTGTGAAGAGGCGACGGTCAGCGGCGTGAAGTTCGCACCGAACAGGAAAGCCTCGCCGTCTTTCAGGATCACGTAGCTGTCGCCAATGTTCGCTTTACCCGCGCGCAGCGATTTTACTTCCCAGCCCTGCAGCGCAAGGCCTGCTTCGAATTCTTCTTCAATGAAATACTCGTGGCGAGCACGCTTGTTTTGCGCAATGGTCGCCGATCCTGGTTTATGTGCTTTTTTCTTCGTCATAAGTGTCGTAAAGCCGTCGGTAATCTGATTTCAAAAAGTCACCTCATTGCGTCCCGTGAGGTCTAACGCGCTATATTAGCACGAGATGAGGCTTAGCGTTTTTTTAACAGGTGATAAATGTTATTATTTGTCCGTTGTGTGACCATGGAAAATGCTATGCCTCAGATTAGCCGTACTGCGCTCGTGCCTTACAGCGCGGAACAAATGTATCAGTTAGTGAACGACGTTCAGTCTTATCCTGAATTCATCCCCGGGTGTACCGGAAGTCGTGTTCTGGAGTCCGGCCCAACGCAGATGACGGCGGCGGTGGATGTCTCCAAAGCGGGGATCAGCAAGACGTTCACCACCCGCAATACGCTGACCGATAATCAGAGTATTTTGATGCATCTGGTGGATGGTCCGTTTAAGACCCTGATGGGCGGCTGGAAGTTTACGCCGCTGAGCGCAGATGCTTGTCGTATCGAATTCCAGCTGGATTTCGAGTTTACCAACAAGCTTATTGAGCTGGCGTTTGGCCGCATATTCAAAGAGCTGGCGTCTAATATGGTTCAGGCGTTCACGACCCGCGCCAAAGAGGTTTACAGTGTCGCATAAGATTGCGGTGGAAGTGGTGTATGCGCTGCCGGAAAAGCAGTATCTGCAGCGCGTGACGCTGGAAGAGGGGGCCACCGTCGAGGCGGCTATTCGCGCTTCCGGCATCCTTGAGCTTCGCAGCGATATCGACCTGGCGAAGAATAAGGTCGGGATTTACAGCCGTCCGGTGAAACTTGGCGACGTATTGAAAGAGGGCGACCGGGTTGAGATTTATCGCCCGCTGATTGCTGACCCGAAAGAGTTGCGTCGTCAGCGCGCGGAGAAAGCGGGTAAGTAGCGCTTTCTTATCCCTCACCCTGACCCTCTATCCAAAGGGGCGAGGGAATCAACGGAAAACAAAAAAGGTGCTCATTGAGCACCTTTTTGCATTTCTGACACCTGATTACTTGGTCAGGGCAGGCTTGTTGTCGATGTTGGTTAAGACACCGGCGCTGCTGAAGGTCAACGTCAGGGTCTGCTGGGTCACGTCTTCGTGGCCTGGCTGCTGACGGAATACATAGAACCATGTATTTGTACCGAACGGATCGGACATCATCGGGGTTCCCAGTGCATAAGCGACCTGCTGTTGTGTCATTCCCACACGGATTTTGGACACATCGTTAGGGGTAAGGTAGTTCCCCTGGTTGATGTCAGGACGGTAAACCACTTTCTCCAGAGTGGAACAGCCTGCGGTCAACATCAGAAGAACCGCTGCGGCAGCGG
>Ga0209281_1000352_pt1 | contig 75822 bp, 67 predicted proteins | sample MedtruBG_FD_187514 | JGI IMG/M metagenome (GOLD analysis project Ga0209281, IMG submission 187514) | Root nodule microbial communities of legume samples collected from California, USA - Medicago truncatula BG (SPAdes) (version 2) | ecosystem: Host-associated > Plants > Roots > Nodule | place... | reverse complement strand
GTTCCGCCAGTATGTAAGACGAAATCGCCAAATACATATTGTTTATTCATGCGGGCATCAGTGTAGGATGTTATTTCCAAAGCCTTAATCCTTGTATAATTTTGCTGCTGGAGAGGACGCCTTCGTGAGTACGCCTCACTTGGTATTGCCAGTAAGTGTCTCCTGACTTCAGAGGTAAGGGGTGGAATACGGTACCAGAGCAATGCCCTGAAGATAAATTATCCGCCTTTGTAGTGGTGATAATGATTTTATTCTTTACCTATTACTTTCAAAAAATGTCAATCAGATAGGTATTTTTCATCCGGCCATCATAATTTAAAAAGTCTGTTTCACGTTACGGGTTAATAAGAAAATTGCACGAAATTCATAAGTGTTGTTATCAAATGGTTATTTTCTTTATATTCCGATGATTAATTTCTTAATACACCAAATACTTATGGGTATTCATCTTGTAAATACTTTAAATCTAAGTATGCCTTAAGTTATTCATCATGCTGGTTGATTGGTTGGTATGTTGGAATCTGTAGACTCGTGTCGGTATAAATAAAATTGGCAATGTGATTCATGCTCCTGTAAGTGACCGGCAATAAGCTAATTGAAAATATAAGTCATATCGCTGGACCGGGGGACTGGAAGTATGGATGCAATAATATCAAAACAACAGGAAATTTGAATGATATACACCGCTATGATTTGGAATTCTAGTATTCCAATAAATTATAATGCTACCCGTGTTATCTTTGTTCGGCAAGCAGTCACCCCCTGGATAAGTTAAACGCTGAGAGGATGCCTCAGGAAGTGATAAAGTAGTCGTTTAAGTAAGCGCGTATTGATGGCTATTTATTGGTTAGGTCTACATTCCATGGCTGGAGTTCGGCCACTCCGGTAGTACACTATGGATATGGTGAAAGAAGGCTTCCGGAGCGATGCCATGTCAGTCTGCATGTACCGGTCAGAGCGCTACACCAGTCCCGCTGAAGGCAGCCAGCGGCGGACTGTTCCGGGATGAAGTTTACAGCTAGTTATCTCATTGATTTTTATTGCCAGAAATTTAGTACTCCAGTGGGAACGTTGATAGTCTAAATCACCGGGAGAACGGCTGACAAGCTGTACCAGCAGTGCACAAAATTGCTCAAATAGCCACGGGCGTTCACGGCCTGGACGCAGTGATATCAGCTCTTCAGCGCCACACAGGATAAACTAGTTGAGCCAGCGTACAGCAAAGTGTTCTGGCGACGTCGGTAACACGACTTCCCCGGTGCCGCATCAGCGCGGTTGTCAGCATGCGGGCATGATTTTTATCGCGAGTTTTATGGATAGTGCTCTGCATCAGGCGTCGTTCGGTACGGGATCGGCATCGCTCAGTCCGGTTGGTGATATGTGATTTTTGGCGATTGATCAGATCGCACAATCCGACAGAGCTCCCTTTACGTGATGGGGTTTGAGGGCCAATGGAACGAAAACGTACGTTAAGAGTGTAACTTATTTTTTATAAATAAACATTTACTCTAAAGCGCTAAAGAACCCCAAGAATTGGGTCGTATGTAAATGAATATTCTACCTTAAGATCAGAATCTTAGCGGCTCCTTGCCAAAGCACACCTTACCCGTAACTACCTCAGTAATAAAATTTGTATAAATTTTACTCCTCTTCCTCTTAACTCCCTGCGATGATTATGGTTTTAGTGATTTGACTTAAGGAAAAAGGATGAACATACGTTATCCGGTACGGAAAGCCGACGGACGGGACTATAAGGGGGTTCTACGCCGGAACCGCCGAAATTTCCGTTACCCCAGTTTCAGCCCTGAAACCAGTGCATCCAGGTCCATGATTTCATTGCTACTATGAAAGGTGTAATGTCCGTTCAACAAAATGTGCTGCCAGGCCACCGGTGATATCCGGGTCAGCGCTTCAATACCTTTAGCGTTGCCCTCCGCTTCCAGTCGCTCCAGTAATCGCGACAGGATTGCAGAGTTGTAGTAAACGATCGCGTTGGAGATCAACCGCCCGCACTGGTTACTGATTTCCGTTTCAAGGTCGTTTTTCCCGCTCAACTCTTTCTTTCCACCGACTTTAGATACTGCGGCACGTAGCTGGTGATAAGATTCAATCCGGTTCTGGGAGCGGCGGATATTGCGTTCCAGTTGTGGATCGCGCAGATACTTCAGCGTGTAAATGCTACGAACCTGCCGATCATATTCAAATATCGCCTGTCTTGTCGGGTTGGTTGTTGTGTACGTACATAGCTTGCGCATCAGAGTTCCCTGCGTCATCTCCTTCAGTCCCAGCGTAGCGACAATACGATCGAGATTGCTTTTTTCGCGGATGATAAGGTCCTGATTAATCTGCCCAACTGGCTGAATCAGACATTTTTTATAGGCCGACAGCTCCCTGGTACAATACAGCTCCTTCAACTGTTTGTTCAGGTCGGTGAAATGAGGTTCAAAACGAAGCCCAAACCAGTGCAGGATCGCAAAGTTGGCTTTATTGATGCTGTGCATGTCTCCGGTAATGGCTGTGGGTTTCACTTCTGAGGTGTTACGGTACCAGATATCAAAAACATGGTGGCCTTCATACTCGTTTGTGCCTATCAGATAACCGTTGATCGGGATGTGGTTACACAGCAGCGTGTAGGCCACCATGCCTTTACCACGGCCAAAATATTTACGTGAATATCTGGCTTTTACCGTTGGCCGCTCAACGCCAAATTTTTGCCCGTCAACGGCACCATAAAGCGTCTCCGGATCAAACGAATAGAGCGGGAAAACCGGCAGAGCTTCTATGGCATCAGTGATGCAGTTATTGGCTGTGAGAAGTGACGCCAGACGAAGGTACTGTTCGTACGTGGTCTCCAGTACATGGAGTGGGATATCGCTGGTTCGGGCCATCACATGATGGCCATGGTTCATCGCCTGAGCAACGATGACCGCCATCAGACTGTCTGCGTCGGCATATTTTTTGGCATAACGGGGCTGCAGCGGCTTCATCGCCGGGAGAAACCGGCACTGTTCGTTAACAAAGCGGAAGACGTCGGTTATATCGCAGAACGGTAGCTGTTCATAAAAACGCTTCTTCTGTGCCTTGTGACGACTGAACACCGATTTATGCCAGGTCAGTTTCTGCGTTTCTTTATCGTATTCCAGCTGCTTCAGCTTCCCCTGCTTTAGTTCGCGATTGAACGCTTTCCACTGTCGATGCAGTTCGGACTCCAGCGCTTTAAGCTGCGTTTTTATCGGTTTCTGTAGAAAGGGAATTTTCATGTCAGCCAGCACCGCGGCTTGTTCCTCTGCAGATACCAGTTCATCAGAAAGATGGCGGTGCCTGAGGCTGTCGTTGAGGTGGAACTCTCCCGACTGAAAGCGCTTTCTTATCTGCCGATAGAGCCAGAACTCATAGCGTCCGGCATTAAGCCCTGTGGGCTCGCCATCCTCGTCAAACTCAAGCAGGTACGGTCGCAGCCGTTCCGGTAACGTTTCCGGTGGACATTCCGCCAGTGGCCGCTGCGAAAGCGTCATCTTTTTGCTGAACACCATTTTTAGCCAGCTCAGGGCTTCGGCCCACGGGCTGTCCTGGACTACGCTGGTAAGATCGAGGGACAGATATAATGGTCGCAGATGGCGTCGGATTAATGCCGTCATACCGTCTACAACCTGCCATTGTAGCGCCAGCCTACTGACGGGTTTCACGTTCATGCGTTGTGCGGTGGTTTTCAGCGTCTCCCGCGGCATGATTTTCCAGGCCCGGCGACGGACTTCGCCAAAGGTAGTGGGATCCGGAACGCTGTCATCAACGTAAAGCGACAGCAGACGTCCAATTTTAGACGTTTCGCGACGGTGTTTTTCCTGCACGTCCGCCATAAGCTGTTTAGCCCCGCTGCGGCTCTCATCCTCAAGCTGCTTCATATGGAAAAACATCGCGTCCACCAGGTTGTCGCTGAACTGGCGATAGCGGATCCAGACATAACACAGAAGGTAAAGGCGGGACTGCTCAGACTTCAGGTTACGTAGATCGTAAACGGTATAGAAATTTACCAGGCTGGCGTAGTACAGCATATTTTGCTGAGAAATATTCAGTAAGGGTAAGAGATCACATGCCTTACGGTGCAGCGGCTCCAGAGTGGCTCGTTTTTCCCGTTCGTGGACCATCTGGCGCCAGCCAAAGTCACGCGCATCCTGCCTGAGGATCGCGAGCCGGGAAAGAGTATCATCGCGCTCAATCAGTTTATCCAGACCGGCAATGGTAGCGTCATCAAGTTGCTCCAGCAGAATACGTCCCAGCCGCTGTCTTTCACTGGAAAGTGCCTGGCTCACCAGCTCCTGGAGCGTGGTGTAGCCGGGGCGGATGATTTTATGTTCGTTGAGCCAGATAATCAGTTCTGTGGCGACAAATCCGGGTGTCACATCGCGGTGAACAATATGCGCGGCCTGTAATTGAAGTTGTGATGCCAGCGCTGATGACCATGGCTGGTAGCCATATAGAGCACAGATGTTGTTTCGCTGCGCATAACGCTCGTGCTTAGAGGGCAATTTATCCGGAAGGGACTCCCCGTGAAAATAACGGCTCAGGACAAAATTGCAGTCATCCTTAACATCATCCCACCCGAAGCGGAAAAACAGATGTTTGGCTTTGAAATAAGCGATCTGGAGGATGCAATAAATTTGAGCATGAAGCCCCTGCCAACTACAGGCCAGCGTCAGTTCGGACTCATCCAGAGCCAGAAATTCCAGCCGCTGTGCATCATCGAAATCGGGGAGGCCATACAGCGCTTCCTGTTCGGCATTGTTTAAAACCGCCAGCCGTTCACTTTTTCCTGTCGCTTTGCCATGCGTTGTCATCCTGACCCCGATTAATCGTGTCCGTAAGAGGATCGCTCTGCGGACGGTAAAAAATTAAATTTGCGCTTCAGAGAAAATCACTGCTGACGTTGTCTCATATAACTGGTACGGTATCAATCTCTTTCATGGCCCCTTAAACGTACACTTTATGACTGAAATACGGATTGGTTATGCCCGTTGCTCTACCGACAGGCAGGATTTAACCGCCCAGCAGGAGGCGCTTGTGAAACTTGGCGTTTCTCCGGAGCGAATTTACACCGATAAAGGACTGACAGGGTCAAACCGGCAGAGACCAGGACTGGATCAGGCGCTGGCCGCGGTGCGCCGTGGTGACACCCTGGTTGTACCGAAACTTGACCGTCTGGCGCGCTCGGTACCTGATGCGCGTGAAATTGCGGATTCATTACAGGACAGGGGCGTGAAGCTGGCGCTGGGAGCCAGCGTCTACGATCCGGAAGACCCGGTGGGGAAAATGTTTTTTAACGTGCTGGCAACGTTTGCTGAGTTCGAGGGCGATCTGATACGCCTGCGTACCCGGGAAGGTATGGCGATTGCCCGGGCTAAAGGGAAACTGCGGGGGAAGCAACCCAAACTGTCTGAGAAACAGCAGAAAGAGCTGTGCCGGATGCATGAAACCGGGCAGTACTCGATTAGCGATCTGGCAGAGTTATTTTCAGTCTCGCGACCAACGGTCTACCGGACACTGTCACGTAACCATAAGGAATAAATATGCGGATCCAGGAACAGGTTATCCTGTCTGCCCTGCAAAAAGGCGCATGTATCAAAACCTTTTACCGGGCATCGGCCCGTGTTGCTGGTTCAACGGACCGTCGAATCCCCGATGGATATGTCCTTGAATCGCCAGGTGAGCGAAACGAGGTCATTCTGAGCCATACAGATTTTCAGTCTGTCGAAAAACGGCTTGCAGAAACAGAAACCTGGGAGCAAATCGTGGGAAGCGTTCTTTTCGGTGGCAGTACCTGGACGCTTCGCCCTGATATGAATGATTCATCAATGCGAAAACTGGACTGAGTCTTATGAAAAAACCACCATCAGGAAACACCGGACAGACTATCAATCTTGCCGAATTAATTGATGATATGCCTGAGGAGGTGCTGATAACGTTACATAATCTTATTGTTAACCGTCTCAATATGTTACAGCGCCAGCGAACCCGGCAAAGCATGGAAGATTTTCGGCCCGGGGATGTGGTCAGCTTCCGGGCAGAAGACGGGCAAACGGTGACGGGGGTTCTGGTCCGTCTGAATAAAAAAACGGTGACAGTCCATACAGAGAGCGGTGCCCGCTGGAATGTTGCGCCACAGATATTGACCAGAATTAAACGCCAGTTGGGATCTGAAAACCTGCCAGATAATACCGTTGAAAAAAAGCTTCATTAAGGTCCGGCGCTACAAATTCGGGGATAAAAAATGATCGACCTGACAGCAGAACAGCGACAATTAGCGAAAATAGTTCATGACTACACCAGCCGGTTTCCTCTGACCGAGGACGGTGATGCACAATTATTACAGGGTTGTTATGACTACATGGAGGCGTTTAAACGAGTGATGGACAGCACATCAAAGGTGCAGATGGACTACATCTGCCAGCAATACCCTGGATATTTTCGCTTTGCAAAATGGATGGAGCGACTGGCCCAGGGTATTGCGGATGGAGTTATCGAGGTTCCGAAAGATCACTAAAAATAGTAGGTCGGAAATTTCGGCGGTTCCGGCGGAGAACCCCGTTATGCGCCTGAAATGGAAAAACGGCTGCGCTGGTACTGGCGTAACCCTTCCGATCTTTGCCCGTGGCATACGGATGAAACCTACGTGAAGGTCAATGGCCACTGGGCGTATCTGTACCGGGCCGTCGACAGCAGGGGCCGTACTGTCGATTTTTATCTTTCCTCCCGTCGTAACAGCAAAGCGGCATACCGGTTTCTGGGAAAGATATTCAACACCGTGAAGAAGTGGCAAATCCCGCGATTCATCAACACAGATAAAGCGCCCACCTATGGCCGCGGGCTTGCCCTGCTCAAACGTGAAGGTCGGTGCCCGTCTGACCTTGAACACCGGCAGATTAAGTACCGGAATAACGTCATTGAATGCGATCATGGCAAGCTGAAAAGGATAATCGGCGCCACGCTGGGATTTAAATCCATGAAGACGGCTTACGCCACCATCAAAGGTATTGAGGTAATGCGTGCACTGCGCAAAGGCCAGGCCTCAGCCTTTTATTATGGTGATCCCCTGTGCGAGATGCGTCTGGTAAGCAGAGTGTTTGAAATGTAAGGCCTTTTAATAACACAAAAGGCCGCCTCATCGTTAACTTTGCAACAGTGCCCCGGTAGCCAATTTTTGCAAGTGACTCTTTATTGAAAACTGTATAGTCAAATACCACAGATTTTATTGGTACAGGCCGGAGATAATTTTCCCCATGAAAGAAAAAACAATTACCACATTAACCTCACCAAAGTCATTAGAGAAAAAAGATTAATAACATGACTGTGTACAATAAAGGAATGCAAACTCATTAGCTACTAGGTGGTGATGATGTCGGGGTTTTATAGAAGATGAAATAAAAAACACCAGGCATTATATTCTTATAATCAAATGTTTAGTTGGGATATATGAAGGTAGAGCAAATCAATTTAATTAATACGCCACACAATGACTTTAAAGAAATCGATGTTATTAACCAATGGGTTAATGAGGCACCCCACGAGAAAAACCGAGAAACGGTTTCAAAAAGAATAATAAAAGCCTGCCAAACAGGGATTCTAGAACTAGATTATGCTGCAATGAATAAGGTTTCATCGCTACCCCCGATCCCTGAAAGCGTATCGTCGTTAAAAATATCAGGTGCTGGCGAATTACGTACCCTTCCTCTCCTACCTGAAAGCCTGAAAAGAATAGAATTAGAATGTTGTTCGAATCTCGCTGTTACTAGCCTTCCTATTCACATAGAAGAAGTAAAGATTGGCGATATAAGGGAATTATCCAGGTTACCTGACGGAATACGCCATCTCAGCCTTAGTGATACAGTAGTTCCTGTACTCCCCAAAGATCTATTGACACTCCATCTTTCTAAGTGCGAAGGCGTGTTAGCGATATCTGATTTCCCTTATGGGTTAAAAACCATGCATATTTTTTGTTGTGATAAGTTAAATATTCAAGAGTTTCCATTAAGCATCGAGAAAATACATACTCAAGGCAATGGGTCTTTTCCAGCGTTACCATCTGGCTTATTAGAATTATCGACGGACAATTCTACTTTTAGGGAGTTCCCAAATGGGCTATTGAAAATGTCCATTTTTAACTGTGAAGAACTTTCGATGATACCAAAGCTACCGAATACGTTACAAGAATTAAGGCTATGTAGCCTCAGTTCTGTTACAGACTTTGTTAGCAACCTTCCAGAAAACTTAAATTCTCTGGAAATAAAATTGTGTGAGAAGTTAAAAATACCTAATCATTTACCTGAAAACTTATCAGATATAAAGTTTGTTTTTGCACAAAATAAAGAGTGGGATATCTCTGCAAAAGATTTACCCTCAGGCATTAATATCAACATGCATAATGTAACACTATCTTCTGAGTGTTATGATAGAAAAGACATAACATTCAATGGGGTATATATTGAGTCAGCCCGGAACTTTAATTATGGTGACGTAGTGTACGGCACAGCACATGGACGATCACCTGTAAGCTCAATGATTAAGAATATAAACCACCTCTCCGATAAAGATGTTGTTATACAAAATACACTTACTGACGCTGTGTGGAATCGCAATTATTTTTGGACTTTTAACTCTGATGAACACATAAAAGATTCATTAAATGATGCTGATCGTGGGCGTGAGTTCAAAGCCTTTCTTGAAAAGCATGAAAGATACAATGTCACTGATGAAAAATTTAAAGACCTATCTGATATACAGCGCTGGACAAAAACGAGCAAAGCCGGTTTGGAATTCCAAACAAAAATAAGAGAGAAACAGGTTATTTTTTGTGTTGATTTACTCATTGATTCTATTTCCGATATTGCCAGTAAAGGTGGCGTACACGGTGATGCTATTACGGCACATGAACTTAGATGGATTTATCGCAATCGCGATGATGGTAAAATTAAAGAAAATGTGAAATTCTCATTGAAAGGAAATATCATATCTCACGATGCCGTTTTCTCTCTGAAAGGTTGGGAGAAATATCAACCAAAACGGATAAAATCTGCTAATATGGATTGATATTCGATTCTTCCGCATTAATTTCCCGTCGGGTAACTTAGTTCTTTTATGGTATTTTCCTGACCCTTTTACGGTCAGGAAAATACACTGATACCCTGCACCACTGCCTGGGCTGTGTCCCTTATAACTTTTGTGCTCTGGAATAAGCAGTGCCATTTTCTCCCAAAGCTCATTGCTTATCCGCCATCTTCTACTTACTTACTTGTCATATTTTCACCTTCCGCAATTATCAGTTATGACATTCTGACAGTTCCTGCTGGGCCTGCATTATCCTGCCGATATTATCGCGCAGTGCGTACGCTGGTATCTGATCTATGCCCTGAGCCTGAGCAATCTTGAAGAGATTATGGCAGAGCGCGGGATTAGCGTTGACCATTCCACGCTCCATCGCTGGGTCATTCGTCTGGTGCCGTTACTGGATAAGGCCTTTCGCCGGCATAAACGTGCCGTGGGGCACCGCTGGCGCATGGACGAAACCTACATCAGGGTCAGAGGGCAGTGGAAATATCTGTACCGCGCGGTGGATACAGCAGGCCAGACCATCGACTTCCTGTTGACCGCCAAACGGGATGCCGCCGCCGCGCTGCGTTTCTTTCGCAAGGCCATCCGTCACCACGGCGAACCTGAAGTGGTGACGATAGATAAAAGCGGCGCCAATACCGCCGCCCTGGCAACGCTCAATGCCGACAAACCCGCAGAGGAAAGCATCACCGTCAGGCAAAGCAAGTATCTGAACAACCTGGTTGAGCAGGATCACCGCAATATCAAACGCCGGATACGACAGATGCTGGGATTCAAATCGTTTCGGCGGGCACAGACGATATTGGCAGGCATCGAACTGGTCCACATGATACGCAAAGGGCAGTTTCAGTATCCAGTCGGAGACGAATTGACACCGGCGGGACAATTTTATCTGTTTGCTGCCTAAAAAAACAGCAACGCAATTTCTGCTGACTTGTCGTCGTTAATGCGACAGAGCCCTTTTTGCAGGACCCATGTACTACGTTGAAGAGCTATCTTTTTAAATGTACAATTGAACTGTACATTTAAGCTTTTTTTACAAGAGGAGCACACTTCATGCAATCTATCAACTTTACTTCAGCCCGCGACAAACTGGCATCAGTCCTGGACAGTGTGGCTGCAGGTGAGCCAGTTATGATCACCCGCCGTTCAGCAAGACCGGTGATAGTGGTTGATGCTGAGCAATATGAAAAAATGCAAAAAATTCAGGCTGAGTCCGATTTTGACTGGCTTTTCGCAGAACATGGTGAAACCCTTCAGGCCCTGAAAAACCGATGATAAATTTCCTTACCACGAAAGATGTCATCAGCATCCACGATCGTATGATATCAGCATATGGAGGACTTGAAGGTTACTCCGATGTCGGCCGGATTGAGAGTATGATCACCAGAATCCTCAATCGTCATGTTTATGAGGGTGAGCATGATGTGCATGTCTTAGCTGCTGCCTACTTACTTGCGATAGCTAGGGGACACTGTTTTAATGATGCAAACAAAAGAACAGGCTTCGCTGCAGCTATGCTTTTCTTGCGCCGTAATGGTGTTCTTGTTCATTTTTCTGAAGAACATGAAGAGCTGACCGTCAGGGCAGCAGAAGGGAAGATGGACGTGTGGGAGATTGCAGGCAGGCTAAAAACATCTATCTAAAGTACTGTTTTTTTTATAAAAACACCACTAAATTTAACATAATGCTGATTATACGAACTAAGTGTGTAGTAGCAAAGTTGTAATGTCCGATAATGGCTAAGTTAAGATGTCCGGCGTGTATAATCAAGTAAGGATTACCATGACGGCTCTCGCAGCGGAGTTTTTCACTTTGGATGAAGTTAACAGACTCAAGATCATTCAGGACGTCATCGACCGGCGTCTGACAACACAGATGGCAGCTCAGCAGCTTGGTATCTCCGACCGTCAGTGCCGCCGTCTGCTTGCGCGTTATCGTGAAGATGGTCCGCTTGGCATGACCAGCCGCCGTCGTGGTAAATCCAGCAACAATCAGCTGCCTCTGGGACTGGCCGCATACGCGCTGAATATTATTCGCGAGCGCTACAACGATTTCGGTCCGACACTGGCCTGTGAAAAGCTGTCTGAGGTTCACGGTGTTCATCTTTCTAAAGAAACCGTCCGTAAACTGATGACTCAGGCCAGTCTTTGGGTCCCACGTAAGCAACGTGCGCCAAAAATTCAGCAGCCGCGTTACCGCCGTGCCTGTGCCGGTGAACTCATACAAATCGACGGCTGCGACCACCACTGGTTTGAAAACCGGGGACCTAAGTGTACGGCGCTGGTTTACGTTGATGACGCAACCAGTCGTTTAATGCAGCTTCTTTTCGTGAAATCTGAGTCTACTTTCACCTATTTTGAAGCGACCCGGGGCTATATTGAAAAACATGGCAAGCCGCTGGCACTGTACAGCGACAAAGCCAGTGTATTCAGGATCAACAATAAAAACGCAACCGGCGGCGACGGCGATACCCAGTTTGGCCGTGCGATGCATGAACTGAACATTCAGACCATTTGTGCAGAAACCAGTGCTGCCAAAGGCCGCGTTGAACGGGCGCACCTAACGCTTCAGGACCGCCTGGTCAAGGAGCTCAGGCTCCAGGGTATCAGTTCCATGGAAGCTGCGAACGCATTTGCCGAAGAGTTCATGAACGATTACAACCGTCGTTTCGCAAAAGCGCCTCGCCAGGCGTTTGATGTTCATCGGGAACTGGATGTCGATGATGATCTTGATATGGTATTTAACTGGCGTGAAGCTCGTAAAGTGTCGAAATCACTCACAGTGCAGTACGACAAAGTCCTTTATCTGATTGAAGACAGCGAATTCAGTCGTCGGGCGATTGGTAAATACATCGATGTCTGGCATTACCCGGATGGACATAAAGAGCTCCGGCTTAATGGCGTGTCACTTCCCTACTCCACCTATGACAAGCTTTCTGAAATCGATCAGGGGGCCATTGTGGACAACAAACGTCTGGGGCGGGCCCTGGAAATGGCGCAGCTGGTCCAGGCCGAGCGGGATAATAACCGGTCGCAGTCCGTTCCATCCGGCGACGGTCCTTCACGCAGGCGTAAAGCCCCCACAACGAAGAAATCTCAGCGCTCCCTTGATCAGGACGATATGTTCAATGCCCTGGTGAAACTTCAGTCACGCTCTGAAGAGATATTTGGAAAGAAACCGATTTAAAGCCCGGTAATCCATCCGGGCATGCCTGGCTGTCAGATTTTGGCCTGATTGACCCGTGCCGCGAGCTCCTGATGACTCTCTTTCCTTTCGCTGTAGCGGTCGGACAGGTAGGCTGTGTGCCCTTTCAGGAGTAACGTCATTTTGAACAACTCTTCGGTAACGTCGACAATCCTGTCATACCAGGGTGAGGGTTTCATGCGCCCTTCATCATCAAATTCCTGCCATGCCTTTGGCACTGACGACTGATTGGGGATGGTGAACATCCGCATCCAGCGGCCAAGTATCCGCATCTGATTGACCGTGTTAAACGACTGTGAACCACCACAAACCTGCATGACGGCCAGCGTTTTACCCTGGGAAGGACGAACAGCACCTTCACTCAGGGGTATCCAGTCAATCTGGGCCTTCATCACCGAGCTCATGGCGCCATGTCTTTCCGGAGAACTCCAGACCATTCCGTCACACCACCTGACCAGCTCGCGGAGTTCAAGCACTTTGGGGTGACTTTCGGGCGCATCATCGGGTAACGGCAGACCGGATGGGTTAAATATTTTCACCTCAGCCCCCATCTTTGCCAGCAACCGCCCGGCCTCTTCCGCTGCAAAACGACTGTAGGACCGCTCTCGTACTGAACCGTACAGGATGAGAATTCGCGGCATGGTTTCGTTGTTGCCCGTAAGTTTGCTGGCAAGCGCATCATCAAAATAAGCCGGTTCGATTGCTGGTAAGTCGGTCATAAAAAATCTCCATTTCATAAGCTATGCTTTAAAAGTTATCACATATGAAATACCATATGTATTGTTATTTTTTTACGAGGTTAAGCATGCTACAGCCTGTTCAGCTTTTTAAACTGCTCGCCGACGAGACCCGTTCAACTATCGTGATGCTTCTCAGGGAGTCCGGTGAAATGTGCGTCTGTGACATCTGTGCGGCAACCGCAGAGTCTCAGCCAAAAATTTCTCGCCATATGGCCCTTTTACGTGAAGCCGAGCTGGTCATCGACCGTCGCGAAGGAAAATGGGTGCATTACCGACTGTCGCCACACATGCCAGCATGGGCTGCGGGTATTATTGATACAGCCTGGAACTGTGAACGAGAAAACATACGCAACAAGCTCAGTAGCGTGGCATCTGTCTCCTGCTGATGGCGATATATATATCCGAATAAACAAATGTGAATGGAGTTTCTGATGTTACTGGCTGGTGCTATCTTTTTATTCACGCTCGTCCTGGTTATCTGGCAACCCAGAGGGCTGGGGATTGGCTGGAGTGCCTCACTGGGCGCAATTCTGGCATTGCTGACTGGCGTCGTTCATCTGGGGGATATTCCGGTGGTCTGGCAGATAGTGTGGAATGCGACCGCCACCTTTATCGCCGTGATCATCATCAGTCTTCTGCTCGACGAATCCGGCTTCTTTGAATGGGCCGCGCTGCACGTTGCCCGTTGGGGGAATGGCCGGGGGCGGCTGCTCTTCACCTGGATCGTCCTGCTTGGTGCGATGGTTGCGGCACTGTTTGCCAACGACGGTGCGGCACTGATCCTGACACCTATCGTTATCGCGATGCTGCTGGCGCTGGGATTCAGCCGGGGGGCAACCTTAGCGTTTATCATGGCCGCAGGGTTTATCGCTGACACGGCAAGCCTGCCACTGATTGTCTCAAACCTGGTGAATATCGTCTCGGCGGATTTCTTTAAGCTTGGTTTCTCAGAATATGCCGCCGTGATGGTCCCGGTTAACCTGGCCGCGATTGCGGCTACGCTGGTGATGCTGCATCTGTTTTTCCGTAAGGACATTCCCGCCGTTTACGACGTTTCTCTGTTGAAAGAACCGAAAGACGCTATACGTGATGTGAATACCTTTAAAACCGGCTGGCTGGTTCTGGTGTTGCTTCTGGTGGGATTCTTCGGACTGGAGCCGCTGGGCGTACCGGTCAGTTTGGTCGCAGCCGCTGGTGCATTGCTTCTGTTTGCTGTTGCGAAAAAAGGGCATGCCATTAACACCGGTAAGGTGCTGCGTGGTGCGCCCTGGCAAATCGTTATCTTCTCGCTGGGGATGTACCTGGTGGTCTACGGCTTACGAAATGCCGGTCTGACCCACTATCTCTCTTCCTTGCTGAATCAGCTGGCAGAGCAGGGATTGTGGGCGGCAACGCTGGGTACGGGCTTCCTGACGGCCTTCCTGTCATCAGTGATGAACAATATGCCGACCGTGCTGGTCGGGGCGCTGTCGATTGATGGCAGCACAGCGACCGGTGTTATCAAAGAAGCGATGATTTACGCCAACGTCATCGGCAGCGACCTGGGGCCAAAAATTACCCCTATCGGCAGTCTGGCAACGTTACTGTGGCTGCACGTTCTGTCGCAGAAAAATATCAAAATTACCTGGGGATATTACTTCCGGGTGGGCATTGTCATGACAATCCCCGTGCTGTTTGTCACGCTTGCAGCACTGGCGCTTCGTCTGTCTTTCACTTTGTAATGAGATACTGATATGAGCAACATTACCATTTATCACAACCCGGCCTGCGGCACGTCACGCAATACCCTTGAAATGATCCGCAACAGCGGTACAGAGCCGACCGTTATTCATTATCTTGAAACCCCACCATCACGAGCTGAGCTGGTAAAACTCATTGCGGATATGGGGATCACGGTACGAGCGCTGCTGCGTAAGAATGTCGAACCTTTTGAAGCGTTAGGGCTGGCGGAAGACCGCTTTACTGACGAGCAGTTAATCGATTTTATGTTGCAGCACCCTGTTCTGATCAATCGCCCTATCGTGGTAACGCCGCTGGGTACCCGGCTATGCCGCCCTTCTGAAGTCGTGCTGGATATTCTTCCCGATGCGCAGAAAAGCGCGTTCACGAAAGAGGACGGTGAGAAGGTAGTTGATGAAAAAGGTAACCGGCTGAACTAAACGTGTTCTTGTGACGAAGGGCGAGAGAACTCGCCCTTTTTTATTTAAGATAATCAGTGCTAACGGAGGATAAGAAGCGGTTGTTGCGTCTTTTGCAGCATTTCGGAGGTATGACTACCGATAAAGAACTGCCGCAACCTGGAATGACCGTAGGCCCCCATCACTATCAGATCGACAGCATTTTCCTCGGCGTAACGAATAAGCGCGTCCCCGACTGATTGCCCGGTAAGATGTGTTGTGCTGTTTTCTATATCCGCGTCACGTAAAATTTGCTGTGCGGTCAGCAGCTCTTCCTTCTTACCGTTTACCATGACAAGGTGGCACTCCAGCCCCCTGAGTAAGGGACTCATCGTCAGACGTTCCAGGTTACTCCTGCTTTCTTCACTGCCATCATAAGCCAGCATGACTCTGGAAGGCACTGAGTAGTTCTCCGGAACAACCAGTAGGGGTTTCTTTTGCAGACGAATAACGCTTTCCAGATGAGAGCCTACCGGATGCTGGCTACCCCGACGCCCCAGCACCATGAGACGAAGGTCGCTCAGCTCTGCCAGAACTTCATCCGGTGTACCGTGTTTTTGCATCAAAAGCACATCCGGGCTTCCCTGTTTTTGAAGCAGTTCAGCACAACTTTCCAGTATTGCTTTCCCCTGGGCCATCAGCAGGCGATTACGTTGCCCTTCAATTTCTACCAGCTCATCGGTCAGCAATTGCTGACTGTCTATGCCGAGAGTGCCGGTCAGGTCTGACACTACCGGGGTGCTGTCTTTTTCGATAACGTGCAACAGTGCTAGCTGTGATTGCAAAGTGCGGGCTGCCCACGCCGCATATTCACACACTGACCGCGTTGAAAGTGAACCGTCCACACAGGCTGTAACAGTATTATTCATAGTTTTCCCTCCAGTCTGTTAATGACCGCCCATCAGTTTTTCGACTTCTTCAGGTTTATCGTGAACACCAAACCGGTCAACGATGGTGCGGGTGGCTTCATTCATCCCACGTATTTCAACCCCGGCGCCCTCTCTGCGGAACTTAATGACCACCTTATCCAGGGCGCTGACGGACGTGATGTCCCAGAAATGGGCATGTGAAACGTCTATCACCACATTCTCAATCGCTTCACGGAAATCAAAGTGGCTCGTAAAGCGGTCTGCTGATGCAAAGAATACCTGGCCGGTGACGGTATACGTCCGGCTCGTCCCCTCCAGAACTGAGGTTACACGCATGAACCGGGATACTTTAGTGGCAAAATTGAGCGAAGCAATCAGTACACCGGTCAGCACACCGAAGGCCAGATTATGTGTTGCCACCACAACCGCGACGGTGGCAAGCATGACCACGCTGGTTGAAAGGGGGTGTGTCCGCAGGTTGGCAATGGAGCGCCAGGAGAATGTCCCGATGGAAACCATAATCATCACCGCGACCAGCGCTGCCATCGGAATTTGGGAGACCCAGTTGCGCAGGAACACAATCAGGCAAAGCAGCACCACGCCCGCCGTGAGGGTTGAAAGTCGTCCGCGTCCACCGGATTTTACGTTGATAACAGATTGCCCAATCATCGCGCAGCCTGCCATTCCTCCGATAAAGGATGTGCAGATGTTCGCGATGCCCTGAGCTTTGCACTCCCTGTTTTTGTCGCTTGGCGTGTCGGTCATGTCATCCACGATAGTGGCGGTCATCATCGACTCAAGCAGGCCAACCACCGCAAGCCCCGCAGAATATGGCAGGATGATGAGCAGCGTCTGAAGATTTAAAGGCACGTCCGGGAGCAGGAAGACCGGCAGACTGTCGGGAAGTTTCCCCATATCCCCGACGGTTCGCACATCCAGATGCAGCCACATGGCAATCCCAGTCAGCACCACGATGCACACAAGCGGTGAAGGAATGGTTTTGTTGATATAAGGGAAGAGATAGATGATCCCCAGCCCTGCCGCAGTCATGGCATAAACATGCCATGTCACATTGGTCAGCTCAGGCAACTGGGCCATAAAAATCAGTATTGCCAGTGCATTAACAAACCCCGTGACCACTGAGCGTGAAACAAAACGCATCAGCCCGCCAAGCTTCAGATATCCGGCTATCAGCTGGAATACCCCGGTCAGTATGGAGGCAGCCAGTAAATACTGTAAGCCATGATCTTTCACCAGCGTCACCATCAGGAGAGCCATTGCACCGGTGGAGGACGAAATCATCGCCGGACGTCCGCCAAAGAAGGCCATAACGAGAGGAATACAGAACGCCGAGTAGAGGCCCACCTGGGGATCAACACCGGCGATAATGGAAAAGGCGATCGCTTCTGGAATGAGTGCGAGCGCGACAACAATACCGGCCAGAACGTCACCACGGACGTTACCCAGCCAGTCCTTACGCGTCGAGGACAGCAACATAGTAATTTCTCAGTTTTTAGATACAGTCAGCCCTGGAGGGCTACATTTTTACGTACGATAAAGCACATCCGCAGACGGGATGTTATTGAGTGCGTGCTGAGGCTTGCTCAGTACGACAGAGGAAGGAAAAACTCAGGGTGGCGTAATACGCATAGCGGTTGTCAGATTCTCCATAGCGGATGTGTATATATTGTCGGCTCTGTTGTCAGGAAGAACTTACAGAACACGTCGCGTTTGAACATGAAACACTTCAAAGCAGCCCAATACTACAAATAAAGCGAATACGGGGTCAACCCAACAAGGTACTCAAACGAAGAGGTTAAGATGCGATTTTTATCCAGGAATTCAATATTATCAAAGGACATTTGAACTTTGCCCCACCCCGGACATCTCTACTTAGCCTTGACAAAGTGATTGATATGTAAGGGTTTTTTGGTGCGTGTTTTTTGGCATTATATTAGCGCATTAGAAATGTCACCTTACAGGAAGCAGTTCTAAGGGGGTTAACGTCTGTTGATGACCATGTCAGATAAAGAACTCCACCGTTTACCGATGATTCAGGTAGTCTGAGAAAACGTCTACTCCGACGTGATGCGGCATCACAGCTTGGCAATTCAGATCGGCAGGCTCAACGACTTATCAATCGTAACCGGGTTTCTGGTGCTGAAGGACTTGTCAGCCGTAAACGCGGCCAGCCAAGCAACCGCCGGTTGACCGAATCTCTAAAACTACGCGTGCTCAAACTGATACGTGAAAACTACAGTGACTTTGGACCCACGCTGGCCGCTGAAAAACTCAGGGAACGCCATGATATCCGGCTTTCAATCGAGACCGTCCGCAACTGGATGACGTCTGACGGACTCTGGGTCCCCCATGCACGTCGCAAGTCACGGGTTAATCAACCCCGACATCGACGTGATTGCCTGGGTGAGCTTATCCAAATCGACGGCTCCCACCATGACTGGTTTGAAGGCCGTGCGCCAAAATGCTGCCTGCTGGTCTTTATCGATGATGCAACCGGTCGTCTGATGCATTTGCGGTTCAGGGAGTCAGAAACAGCCTTTGACTACATGCTGGCAACCCGGGAATACATTGAGCAGCATGGGAAGCCGGTATCGCTGTACAGTGACAAACACGCAATATTTCGCGTCAGTGGTCCGGAGAACCGCAATACCACCGTTACCCAGTTCGGACGTGTGCTCTATGACCTGGCAATCGAGCTTATTTGTGCCAACAGCTCTGAAGCTAAAGGCCGCGTTGAACGTGCGAATCAGACTCTTCAGGATCGACTGATCAAAGAAATGCGTCTGGAAGGTATTACCGGCATTGAGGCTGCAAATGCCTGGCTTGCCACTTTCATTGCAGACTTTAACCACCGATTCTCACGTCCGGCCAGGTTCCCGAAAGATTTGCATCGTCCAGTGCAGGAAAGCCCCGATGAGTTAAGAGACATCTTTGCCTGGCATGATGTTCGTACCCTGTCGAAATCACTGACATTCCAGTACGATAAGATCCTTTATCTCATGGACCCAACAGAAGAAAATAGCCGTCTTGCCGTTGAAAAAATTAAGGTACTTGACTATCCCGATGGCACCCTCGCCTTTCACTATGGACACCGGAGCCTTAAGTGCCAGGCATTTGATAAGCTGGCCTGTGTCGACCAGGGGCAGATTGTCGATAACAAACGTCTCGGGACTGTACTCAGACTGGCTCAGGTAAAACAGCACGAGCGGGAAAGCGAAGGCAAACGGGAACGAAGTAAAAAATCGCCCAGCCGTAAGGCTCAGGTGCGCGTCCAGGAACAGCTCCGGGCTATCAATCCCGTTCTGGCAGACCCGAGCTTGTTTGTGGCAAGTTCAAAGCGGTAGAATCGACCATCAGTGCTGCAAAGTACCGGAACAGTGAGCGCCCAAAAGGATACTTGAGATGATTAAATTCCCGACTAAAAAGCGCGTTGATTTGTATAAAAATGCTGTCAGTTCTGAGCAATTACATCTGGATCTGGCTGCGGCTCAGGAGTTTATGTTCGATGCCTGGGAAACTGATGACCTGGACGTTGTGCTGAAACTCATCAGAAAAGCTATCAAGAAATCCCCGCTCTGTGCTGACGCATACTCATTCTACTGCGAGATATCTCAAGAACCTCCTGAGTCAAAAATCGGGAATCTTGAGACGGCTTTGTACGCAGCCAGCATTGCTCTTGGCGAGCATTTTCAGGAGTTCGCAGGACGTTTCTGGGGATTTGTCGAAACACGTCCATATATGAGAGCAAAAGCAGCTTTGGCTGAGGCCTTATGGGAGTCAGGTAATTTTTATCCGGCTATGGCTCACTGCCGCGAAATGCTGAAGCTCAACCCGAACGATAACCAGGGGATTCGTCAATTATTAACTAGCTATTATCTTGAACTGGAAATGGTGGACGAGCTGACCTTACTACTGGATGATTATTCAGAAGATGTGCGCCCGTATCTTCAGTATACACGTGCCCTCCTCGCCTACAGACAGTCATCCCCTGATGCTGATGACATCGCTAAAGCTGCGGTTGATTCTAATAGACATATCCCCGGTTTGTTATCGAAGTGCCGATTGCAGCCTAAATCTAACAGTGGATATATAACGTTAGGTGGAATGGATGAAGCTATTGATTATGTTAACCATAATATCAAACCATGGCTAAGAGTTCCTGGTGTAATAGATTGGATTAATGAATTATAACACAATGATAAATCTATGAACTTACGAGCACGCTGTAACGGTAATACCCACAGTTAATCATGTCCGTTTTTCAATCAAAGAAAAATAATCACCCACTGCCTTTAAAATATATGCTTTCCGCTCAGTGTCATGCATGTGAGTTTCAATTAAATTAACAGCTAAGCCATCGTTCCTAACGAATGATTTAATAATTTTGTCCATCCCGCCCTGAGGTCCATTATGACCTCTGCGTACTGATTCTCTTATCCGTTCTTGTGAAAATTGCGGAGCCAATTTTGATAATTCTTTAGGGTCTGCCGCCATAGCAAGTGCATGGCCTAGGAATTTCATAATAAAATCGAACTCACCGAAGGATTTAATTCGTAATTTTGGAATGAGGTTGAAAAGATTTTTTCCACCATTATCAATGAATGACTGAAATATAATACTCATCTCATCCTCGACTATACCTGCGGATATTGTGCTGGAATAACCATAATAGAATGCGAATGGTAATTTTTTAACGTTTTTGGGTAAGTGCTTAATGAGTTCAAATGAATGGCAAAAACCAGAAATTATTGTGCAATCTCCATTACATTTTTTGGTTAACCCGTCAAACAGTTCAATCAATTCAGACCATGTTATAAATGAATGGTCGGGTAGTTGCAGTCCATGTTCTTTGTCTCCATGAGCATGGATTAGGATGATAGGCTTAAAGCCAGGAACATTGAAACGTTGCATGAGGTTTTTAAAGCAATTTAAAAAACCTTGTTTGTTACCACAGGTTATCAATTGCAAATTTTGCTCAAGTTTTTCTGGTTTATCTTTCCCTATTAACTTTATGCGTAGATCTTCATAACTTCGTCTCGGGGAGGAAAGATCAGTGACAGGATTGAGACAATCCAAAATACCAATAAAATTACAACTTGACGTATTTGATGTCTTTAAAGTGAAAATTGGAATGCTCAAACTCGCTATCCTTTTAGTATTTTTCTTTAATTATTCTGATCGGCATTTCATCGATTTCAAAAAACCTATCATTATATTATGAAATGGAGGCAGTTAAATCAATGACAAATAAGGAGGCCATCCAAACGTCATGAGCCAAGAGTTAGATTAATGGTGAGAATGTTGCATGGATAGACAGAAAGTGCCCTTTCTAACTTGCAGAAAGAGGTGACACTTTAAAACTGCATTGATATATAAGTCAATGGGTTACAATTTTACGTGGTTCATTATACGCACTAGGTCATGTCTTGCGATAAGTACAACTTGGCTTAAGTACAACTTGGTTCTAGGCGGTTAAAGCAGATCGACGACACTATCAGGCGGCGTTGATGTGCCAGCCGTGGCATCGAAACTATAGTTACTTAGAGTAAACGGACTGCAAATTCCGGTTTTCCCTGAATAGCATTCTCCAATGCTGATTTGCAGGCTTCAACGCTAATAAAATTGTGTTACTTTGAAAATTCAAGTAATTGAGAAAAATCAGTGTCTTCAGAAAAGTAATCTTTAAACACTCTCAGATGAGAGTCAGGTATGCCAAGCTCATATCTAAACTTATCGGCAACTTTCTCCGGTTGAGGATCTAATATCGTCACATAAGGTATATCGCTTCTATTCATAAATGCATCAACAAAAAGCTGATTGCTTTTTAAATCAGTTCTAGGGAATGAATAACCAATGATAATTATATGCTTCGCCTTCTCAATTCCACTTTGGGCGCTTTCCCATAAGTTATCGAACAACATGCCAAACCCATGGTAATTTTTTTTCTTCACCGGTGGTATTATTAGAGGAATGGAGACTAAACCTTTATCACTCGCAGTTCCCTCTGGCATCCAAGGTAACTTCATTTTAGCACGAATAATAACACGCCCCTCATCAGCCTTCCGCCCACGGTCATCTAGAATATTTGGCGGATAGTAACCATAAGAAAAATCCTCATAACCTTCGGTATATCTTCCTGCGAAGCATGGATATGGGTGTTTAGTGGTTTCATAGATCCACACTGTGTCCGGGGCAGATTCTTGAGTTAGAATAACATCATTTTTTGGGCTCATAGGATGACTACTCAACCAGTTTACTGACCCATGTAACTTAATTAACATTGGAGCTTTCGATTCTATATCATTTGGTGCAAGCCATTCATTGCGATAGATACTTTTAGGGCGGAAACCATAGCCATTATCAGTATTCCATTCGGACTCATTTTTTAATGCCCGATCCATTAGCGTATCCCAATTGAATGTGGCTATCATGTCATTTTGTGTTAGATGTTTAGCTAATGAAGAGTGCGGGCGAGAAACCGGTCCATTTTGGATTGAATTTATTGTTGCGGAAAAAATAAATATAAGTTGGGTGAAGGATTTGAAAGCCCTAACTCTATCCAGAGTGCTTTCCTCACCTATATGTAAATTTAGGTTTTCTTCAATTTCCGTATATAGTTCTTCTATATCTACATCTCTTGAGAAAAATTCCGCAGGATTTTCACCTTTCACTCTTACTATGAAATCCATTAATCCATCAATAAGCACCCATGGGTTGTTTGATATTTCTAAACGAGAGAAGGTTGAGAAAAAATCTTTGGCAATTGGCATTCTTACACCTGTCGGACTTTCCGAGTAGGCTTTAGATGCACCAGCGCCAAGTAATAGAAATTTCACTTTTGACTTACCTCATGGACCGTTTTAAATTAAATTGAGTGCATTAATCATTTATTTTGCTATGGATTGTTCGCTTACATTCAGGTTAATAACAGCACCGTATATCCCTTATTTGATGGTTGTTTCTTTGTTCTGAGTTTGCATTGTTCCAGTAATGGGAAAATGCCGTCAGGGATTCCGGTTATGCGTAATTCGAGCGGAGTGGTTAATTCACCTTTTTCTGTAAATGAACGTTGTAGTTGTGATTTTTGGGTATAAACTGCGGATATTTCTGCACCAACTTGCCAGCCATTTTTCCAGTCATCATCGGATAAAAGATAATCTTTCCAGCCCATTGAGCGGAGGGTATCGATCATGCAGGTAAAACGGAAAAGTACGCTTTGATTGGCTAACTCACCAGAACTTGCCAGCCAGATATACTCCACCTTGCTGTAAAGGCGTGCTGAGGGCCCTTTCAGTTTCCCTTGTTCCTGTAACCAGATAATGTCAGGCGCCAGTGATTTAGGAAAAACCTTGCGCTTCTGAGCGGTTGAAAGCCACTGCATTATGAACATGTGTGTTTGAAGAGACGTGAGAGATCTTCCCTCTTGCCGTGCAAGCTTTACCGCTACGATGATGCACCAGGCAAGATGAGCCAGTTCAGTGTCAGGGCGCTTAGTAGTTAGCTCAGTCAATACTTTCTCCACGACTGTTAAGGAAAAATTTTAAGGCCGGAGATTATCATGAAATTGGTTGTTGGCGAACCGGCGAAATGAGGTCAAGTTTCGAGTTTCGAAATAGTTAGAGGTGAGGTGTATGAAGCCAAACCGGCGTGTCTTCATCATTACCTGGTATGTCTAAACTCAAAATCTATTTTTGGTTGTTTGACGTGGCCATGATGTAGGAGTTATTCAGTTGCCTGAGCTGTAGATCTGCCCGGTTGAGCAGGTCTCGGGACAGCGGTTGATCTTGCGGGGAATTTTGCAGTTGCCGGATTAATTCTTCAACTGGCACGCTTTCGTTTAAGGACTTTGATATTGAGAACACAGCCGTTTTAAGCTCACTAACGGTCAGGTATTTGCCCTTCTTCTCGTCGAGTTGATTAAGTCTGTCCTGAAGCGCCTGAAGCTCGGATACTCCCCTGTACCAACCTGAGATGGCGGCATTGGGCAAACTGTTGGCTCGCAGCTTTGACCGCCAGTCTGCCGACAGCTCCTCTGAAAATTTGGCGTTAGGGTAAAGATGGCGAGTTTGTTCTACCAACTGATTACCGTATTGCAATGGCCAATACGGTGGAAGAGTGCTCAGTTCGTGCAGACGGGAAGTTAATTGTTTTGCGTAGGTATCACTGGATTCAAGCCACGCCGGGGCGTCCTGGCGTAGCTGATCGACAGCCGGAAGAGGCATGCTGTTCGGTAAAGCTGCGAGAGAGTTGTTCAACGCATCTTCTCCGGGGTGGCTGAATACTATAGGTGTAAAAATATAGGCGGCTATGCCCAATACGGCAGTGGTTAAAATACCGCCGAAGTAAGCCACTAATGGAGTGACCCTGGTGGCTGATTTTCTGATTACTTCAACTTCAACTGCTGGTTCAGAATTCACCACATATACCCAGCGCTGACTATTCTGCCTTTCTGCCCTAACTGGTAGTGCTACGTCTGTTAGATTGCTCGCTGTCTGGCTTGAGGGGACATCGCTATTCTCCAGCCTGATGGTTGTATTTTGCAACATCTGACGAAGCGGCTCAAATCCGCTTGCATTGTGGAGTTCGAGCCGTTGCAAGGCTTCACCTGTTGAGCTCAAAAGCCTTATGCCCTGGTTCAGGCCTGGCAAATCTTCCCTCTGAAGGGAAAAAGTCCGGAACAGCTGCTGAAGACGTTTACTCAGGCTGCTGAGTATTTCTATTCTGGCATGTGCAGAAGCTGGCCACATTACGGACCATTGATAGCGTATCAGGGCATCCAGAATCGCCATACCTTCATTGAAACCCTGTATACCCGCCTGTTGTGCCCTTGCCAGGGTATACCACGCCGCCGACTGAAGCTCGACACCATTGGTATCGAAAAGGTTTAATGCCAGGTTTTCAACATTCCCCCAGTTCACATCCGGACGGGCAGGATGGGCGAGTTTGGCAAGCTCATCACGTAGCGCTGAATAATCAGGCATTGTGCGTGGATCGTTTCCGGTCTTAAGGTGGCGTTCGGTAGTGTGGGACATTGTGAAATCCGTATCGAATGAGGGTATGAGTTGATTAGATAAACTGGTGGTTTTCCAGATGCTGCTGTTGTTTCAAATGCCTGATCATCACCTTTCCCTCTGGCATAAACTCGGTCCCATACCGTACAAGTCCGATACCTCTTAGTTCCGCATCGATGGCGTAACGCAGCTCCCCGGGCACTTGCTGTTCGAGTAAAGTTACATTAAGGGACTGCAAACGGGGTTCATACTTGAGCAGAACACCGGCCAGCGTTTCGATTAGCTCGTGGGCTGTCCCGGGCATGCCTTGCAGAATTTTGGTCATATCGGGCAAGCCATAATCAGGTAGATGGGATACGGTACCGGCCCGGGCGTTCAAAATTCGCTGGATGTTATCCAGCACGGATAAAATGACCTGGTCTTCTTCGTTTACCGCTTCAAGGGGAAGATCCCCTGTAAAGTTGCCAGTAAGAATTTCATACAATGATGGGGATTTTCTATCGGGCATTTTGACCTCAGGAATCTTGCTGAAATAATCGACTTCTATTTTTAATAAATGTCGAAGAGTTCATGTATTGAACTCTTTCATTACAATGCCTACTCAATAAAATAATGAGTAAAAAACGCTCCACCATTTTTTGTTTTTTACTGGGATTGTGTAACCTTCGGTAAAATCATTAACACCGTTAAGAGATAATGATTCTTCTGCTCCATCCGAATCGTCAGGGAAAAGTATGTCATTTCCAAAGATAGTATATTGGTCTGTAAATCCAAATGGTGAGCTTTGGCCTAAATAGTTGTTTTTTGAATCATACAGCACCAAATAAACATCACCTTCGAAAGCCCATTGAAAAAATGATACTGGGGTAGTGGGCAAAACATAGTAAGCCACAGCTTTGTATTTCCCATCCTCACTGATTTGTTCGTGTGTTTTGTTAAAATCTCCAAAGAAGGCTGTGGGTGATAGAATCATCCACAACATTACAAGTGGTGTGATTAATAGCCATATTTTCAACTTTTTCATTTTGCTCATATAATCACCAAACCAAAAATTCAGTTTAACTCATACGATTCATAGCCATTCACCCCTGGATAGAAGAGATAATGTTTTTCATTATAAACATATTCAATCCCATCAGATGCGCCTAAGTCTGAAGTCCCATAAAACATAGACGGCTTAAAAACTATCTGGTTGTTCTTTCCATAAAGGATAAAATAATAACTTTCGTTTTTTAAAAACTTATAAAATGAATATGGAGAAATGATTTTGGTTCTGTATATTACAGTTGTAAATTCTTTATCAGGGCTAATATGTGAAAACACTTTATCCTTATCATTTAAGAATAAAGTTGATGGAAGAAACGTCCATAATAAAAACAAAAGAGAGAAAATGATGACTATTTTTAATTTCATAATTTAATCACTTTTTTTTGAGGTAGTGGAGTTGTCCAGTACACGTCTGAAAAAACAATAAAATCACCTCCGGAGTTATGTTTAGCTTGCCACTTACGGAAGTCCTCATTAAATACTGGAACAAAACCTGAATATTGACGAGCTAAGTTCCCCCAAAAACCAGACAGATAAGATGATATATATATAGATGATTCCGCCTTGCTTAGAATTCGATCTCTACTCCAAACTCCTAAAGGTTCAGGATATCCATCATCAATAAAGTCGTATGTATCTTTCAAATAATAGCCAACTGATTCAACATTGAAAAACGTTTCTTTATTTCGATTTTCAACACATCCACGAACACAAATTTTTAAATTGGCACTGCCGATCGCACCGTACCATTCATTAACAGTATCGGTTTTTTTACCAATTAGTGTCATATTGACTTGTGCTGTATCTTCCAGTTCCCTGATATCATTGGAATATCCAATTGATATATTGTTGTTTTTATAGTCGCCTTTTTTCGACAACCTCTTTTTCAGCTGCTCCCTTCCTTTTGGGCTGTCCCATGTTTCACTTAAGTATTTGATTCCATTTGTTACTTGTTCAAACTGAATTGCCCATGCCATTTTAACAATATCACAACTAACTAGAGTACTAGGAATATCTAGTGCATTCCCTTGTTGATATTGATCTTTGGTTTCTAAAGTAAAAGCCAAGGCGGGTTTAGTGTTAAACCAATGCCGCATTAATTTTGCAGCTACCGGCCATTTCATTTTATCCATGGCATCCGGAATCATATCAATGTGGAAGAAATCAACACTGACCTTCTTTTCCTGCTGCTCCTGCTCTTTTGTGGTGGTTGTTGATGAAACTGCCATTACCTTGTCCCCGCTCTTATCTGGAAAACATAATCAAGGTTTACGTTTTCTTCGGTATCTGAATTTACTGCATGCGTCAGGGCTGAATCAGTTCTCCCTACCACTGTACCGGTAGATGTCTGTACTTGATAAGCAAACTCCATATCTTCAGATCCAGTTAAGGAATCCAGGACCCTGAAACACGCGGTATTTGGACCACATGACAAATCTGGTAATGGAGCGGGCATTTCAGCCGGTCCCTGTTCCAGGGCACTACTTCCCGCAGCCATCGTCCGCTTCACTTTGCGCATATACGACGCCGTCGTACCATACTCGACCTTCCCTGCCTCAAGTCGCAGATAGCTTCCGCCGCCGATCAGCGTGATACGTTTTTTCCCGACAAAGGAGATGTCACTCGCTGAGCTCAGCGTCAGCTTCTTCTCAGCAAATAACCGCATGTTAGCGTTTTGAGCCTGGACATCGATTGGCCCTTCTCCGGATTTCAGGCTAAGTTGACCGGTGCGGGCAAAGAGCCCCAGTTTCTCTCCGGCCAGCGTGGTCAGATTGCCCATCGTTCCGACGCTGATATCGCCCCCGGCGTTAACCGTCAAGTTCCGGCCAGCTGCCAGCTGCATATCTTCACCACTGGTCATGGCCATGCCTTCCGGCGCCGAGAAAAGTACCGCTTCATTGAGCGGTTTCAGCCGCTGCTCAAACATTTGTATCTGGCTGTCGACATCCCCCTTCAGCGCCTGCGCTTTTTCTGCGGCCATTTCCAGCTGTTGCAGTTGCTGATTGAGCCTGTCGATTTCCTTTAGCGCGGCATCCATGTCCAGAGCCTCACCCTGGGCTTTCGCCTGCGCATCCGCAGCGACAAAGAGTCCCTTCCCTGCTCTCAGGGTTCCCCATTCATCGGTGCGCAGTTCTGTGCCTTTACCGCGAAGTTGCCCTTTGCTGTCCACCAGGTGTCCGCTGTTGAGCTGCGACTTCCCGTATTCCGTGGCGAGTTTGATGTGCTCCTGACCGCGCTTGTCTTCCATCCGCAATTTTGAGTTGGCAGGCGTCCGGAGGATGTTCCGGGTGTGATTATCCCGGTTCACGAGGTCCGGATGTTCGGAGTCGTGCAGCGCACAGGCGATGTACGGCAGATCAATATCACCGTTGCTGTACGCAATCGCCACTTCGGTGCCATCGATGAGCGGCGTATGCCAGCCCAGCGTTTCACCGGCATAAGGTTTCGCCATCCGCAGCCACAGGTAACCGTAACCGGCTTCCGTCCCCTCCCGGTCGAAGTCCAGCTTCACCCGATAGCGCCCCTGCTCGTCCAGGTGTGCGTAGGTATCATTTTTTTCGCGACTTTCGATCCGGGCCGGGAGCGTACCCGGGATGACCGGGCGAGGGATCTCTACCGGACGGAAGCAGTAACGCTCGGTGTAAGGCTGGCCCCAGACTGACACATGCAGACGGGAATCACGGGCGCCACGGAAGGTCACCAGCGTGAGGATCACGCCTTCTTGCAGGGCCGTAATGACGTCGCCCTGCGGCTCCAGCACTTGCCCGGGAGTGAGGTGTGCAGCATTGCTGAACAGGTGAATGCGGGCCGACCTGTTGAGTTCCCGCTCGTGGTGAAGTCGGGCGTAGAATGCGCCAGATTCGGTTTCCGCCTCCGGGCTGGCGTCATCACCCGCTTCAAGATAGGGAGCTGCGTAGCGGTAATGCTCCCCGGTGGTGACCGCATCATTACGCACACTGACCGCCGCATTCATCGGCGTGGAGGCTGACCGGTAATTGTAATCACGCGTGGCGACGGTGCCGGTGGCAATGTTGTGCCAGGTCCGCACATCCCAGACTGATTCTGCTGCGCCGTCAAACAGGCCCGATGGCTCGCTGTACGGCAGGCGCACATCAAACTGGTAGTTAAGCTGGCTGTCGGCCAGGATGTAGGTATCCAGACCGCGCTCATCGTCCATCATCGTGCGCCAGTAAATGCCCACCTCTGACAAAATACGCTGTATGAATTGCAAATCCGTTTCCTGCCACTGAGTGATAATTTCACGCGGCGGGTACGTATGCTCCAGTCTGAATTCAAAATCTGGACCTTCCAGACCGTGTTTACGCAGCACCTGCTCAACCACCTCAGGAACGGACTGGTTCTGATATACCGCGCACTGTCGGGTGTATCCCAGGAGCGCCAGGCGCGAACTGAGCGTAAGCCGGTAACGAGACTGGTCCTTTGAGGTTGAAAGCCATTCGAGGCGGGTCACCATGCCGTGAACACTTTTACCGCTCCGCATCCGGAAGGAGGCATATTTCATCAGCACCTCTTCCGGGGGGATGTTCGCCTGAAGCGTTGTGAACTCGATGTCCCAGCTGAACGGTTCGCTCAGTGCTTCCCTGCCGTAAAAACGCAGAACATCCGGCTTCACTGTACTGTCATTGATATCCAGAAAATATCGGGTCTGTCCGTCAAAAAGCGCTAACCAGTTATCCATCACGTCACTCCTTCACCGGCACGAGGCTGAGCCAGCCATCACCCAGTTCAATCGTACGGGGTTTGTCCGGGTCCAGGTCGTCACGGGTCAGCACCAGGCGCCAGCGGTTGTCCTTCTGATCCGGGCGGTTAAACAATCCCACCACCGCCACGAACTGAGCGTCTTCATCCATGGGCATATTGAGTGTCACGCTGCCTTTGGGCATCACCAGCAGCGATTTTGACGCCAGTACGTCGTCTTTAAGTACCGTATCGGCATTACGTAACAGTGTCTGGTAATCGGCAGCATCAACCGCTTTACGATCCTTGAGCTGATAGACTCTCACCATCGTCGCCAGCGGTGTCTGTGCGCCATCGGCGTTAATGGCCGTACGCGGGGTAAAATCCAGATGCAGCGTTTTAATTTTCTTGTAGAAGATGGATTTCGTGATGCTGACCGTACCGTCCGTGACAGTCTGAGTCAGACCGCAGCCAGCGAGCAGGCTACAGGCAATAAGCGTCAGCGCCCACCAGCGGGTTACTGTTGCCATTCAAAAGTTCCTTTATTGAGAGTGGGAGTACGTAATTATTCGAAGCGGTAGTGTCCGTCTTCAGCGGACGGTAACGCAGAACATTGCAACCCTTCATAGCAGCCCAGATTGACGGTCAGACTCTCCCGACTGTTGCTGAGCTTGCCAGCTTTCAGGCCCAGCAAACCGGTGCGGCCCAGCTGGATACGTCTGCCTTTCCCAAGGCGAGGCTCAGGCAGCAATCGTACGGGTATGGTGAGACGCAGTCGGGCGTCACTGCGGTAGCCGAGATAAACGCGCAACAGGACCAGCAAATCGGTATGGAGAAAACCACCAGGTAACCACCCTTCTGCTTCCTCCGGATCTTCTGTCTCAAGTGTCACCAGTACCCGACTGCATGCTTCTTTTGCCGTTTTACCCAGCGTGGCTCGCTGAGAAAGACGGATCCGATTTTGGGCACCCAGTCCGCTGCGGTTATCGATATGGACCTTAACCGGGTCGGGTTCGGTGATAATTGCCCGGGTATTCGGTGCCAGCAGACTCACCAGGGCCCGAATGCCTTCTGCATTGCGGGTGGGTAATCGCATTGTGCCCAGCAGGGCCAGAAAGCGGGAAACCGGCGTTGCCACCTGCTCAGCCGTGCCCGGTATACCAAGGCCGACCAGCCCCAGCAGACACTGAGATGTGGCATCGCGGCCACCTGCCTCGAAGGTGGCCGGATAGGCGTATTTTCGCCAGATCCGATAGTACTGGGTGGTGATGCGGTGGCTGAAAATATCCAGAAACGAGGTGACCGCCTCGTGCCCTTCGCGGCGCTGCGCAATGTCGTCCAGATAGGACGTTGGCAGAGGGGAGTCCACGCCATACATCCCCAAAAATGTCGTACGGACTGTTGGGGGCAATGTCGGGTTGTCTTCGTCGGTCTCCACCGCTTTGAGGGTACTGACCGGAAATCCCATACCAGGCCAGGGCCTGAATCGTACCGGATCGTCGGCCGGATGGCTGGTGGTGCCCAGTTTCGGCGCGTCCGGATTTTCCTGCTCCAGCAGCTGGCAGAAACGATAAAAATTGGCCCGCCAGATATCTTTGTTCAGGACTAATGTTAGCCCGGTACGTGCTGGCTGTGATTCTCGCGCCATCTCAGTCGTTTTCCTGTCGGTTGCAGCACCAGCGTGAGCTGGTTAAAGAGGTGAATATCCGCGTAGAGCGCGAAGAAGCGATGCAGCATCTCGCCGAAGAGATTCACATCGCCTTCGCCTGCAAAATTGTCCATGTTCAGCGTGACTTCTATGTCCACGCCCCGAAGCATAAAGCCCTTCTCAAAGCGTCGGATCAGGGTGTGCTTCACCGCGACGATAGCTTCGAGTCGACGGCGGTTCATTTCATCATCGGTCCAGTCGTACAGCGCCAGTGTTCCCCGCAGCACCTCAGGATTGTCCATCATGCTGAGGAAGTTTGAGCCGAGGTGGCTCATCACTCGCCAGTGAAAACGGTCGTTGGCGGGCGGATACAGCGGCATTGTCGGCGCGGAGACGTTCAGTACTCTGACGGGCACCTTCCCGGTTTTGACCACCCTGTCCAGCAGGGTACTTTCCAGTGCCTTACGCGGAAGCTGACCATTGGTACCGGTGATCCGCATCGAGAGCGACTCTGGTTTCTCAGACAGCTGCTCCAGTTCGAACGAGCGGCCGCCGAGGATCAACCAGGTGTCATACAGCCCGGAGGGACCCCGCTTCACACGGGTATGGAAATAACGCTCTGGTGCATCGTGGCGCATCATTCCGCCACGGTGCCGGAAGCTGGTGAAGGGCACATAGGGGTGTTTGCCATTCTTCACCGCGCCATGGATATTATCGACGCTGTAAATCTCGGTGTGACCATCCTGAAGACGCAACGGCCTGAGCAGGTATTCGTTATCCAGCGGGTTAAGCGTCAGCGGGTCGGCTTCCAGGGTGAAGAGGTTGATGACCGGCGCACAGTACAGGCGGAAGTTTTCCGTCTCAAAAGGCAGATCGGATGACCAGGGTTCACTGAGCACGATGTCGATTTCAAACCAGGAGCTGGCTTCAGTGAGTCCGATGGTGTCGAGACCGCGCAGCTCAACAAACATAAATTTCGGACGGAAGCTGAAATATTCCAGCAGCAGCTGGTAGCCGCTGAAGGCTGTATCTGCTTTCTTCCACAGGCCGTCATTGTCATCAAAGCCCATGGGTTTGCACCAGCCATCAAACTGATGGCGTTCGGTGTATGTCCCTGCATGGCGGGCATACATGGCGTGGACGCGACGGGTCATTGCCAGATGCAGTGCTGAACTGATCGGACTCTCTGCGTTGAGGAATATGGCGACTTTGTCGATCCCGGCTTTACTCCAGTCCACTTTTTCCGGGCATTCGAAGCGCAGACGGATAGCAGAGCGGCCATCGGTTTCAGTATGCAGGCGGGCGTCCGCAAGATGCAGTGGTTGCAGCTGAACATCGCGGGTCGTCCGATACTGACAGGCTGTTTTATGCGGCCCGACAGGGCGTGAAAGCACGGAGAAGCCTTCAGCCAGCATTTCGGCCTGACGCAGGCCACGCCAGTCTGGCGAGAATTCGACGATGGCCAGCGACGGGATGGTCCGCATATAGTGCGGCCACAGCAGACTCACCAGCCCTTCGGTCAGTTCCGGCAGGTCATCATCCAGCTTTTCACGCAGACGCCCCATCAGGAAGGCAAAACCTTCAAACAGACGTTCTACATAGGGATCGCGGGCGCCGGGTTTATCCAGATTAAGCATCGCTGCCCGATCAGGATGGGCTCGGGCGAACTCTTTACCCGCCTCACGCAGGTAGCGCATCTCAGCTTCGTAATAGCGTAGGGTTAAATCATCCATATTTTATTAATTACCCCGAGCAGAACGTAGAAATTTTTGAGTGAATGCATAAACATCTTCTGCATCTTCGTGAGTAAAAGGTGTATTTTCATGTGCGGATTTATTCCCAAACAACCTGGTTAGCTGTGCCAGGTGGTATATATCAGGGCGATTCTCACCACGCTCCGCCTCCGGAGGGAAAATATATCGAATTTTAAAACTCAATTCTTTACCCTTCAGCTCATCTAACGAAGATACATTGTCCGTCTTTGGTTTTATTTTGCTATTTGATACTTCAACATCAACAATATCTATCATTTTATTTATCGTAATTTCAACAACCTTCCTGCATAGCAATGCAACTGCGTCATAGCAAGCATGGCTCATGCAGGTATCGACCTGGTTCATAAATTTATTAATTTCAGACTCGGGAGGGGAAACACTCCATAAATACCATTTACCCTCCCCCTTCCGGTCAAATTCAATATTATTCCTAAACAACACCGAGACATTCCCTGTTTGATCTGCGTGTTTTTCGAGAGTATTTTCATCCATTAATGGGCCATCCTGTGGATAGGTAAGGTTCCCACTGACAAAACGCCTGCAATTTGCACACTGGACGGCAAAAGACGTAACACCACCATCACCATAGCGATCATACAAAGGTGCCCAACCCACGATGTTTAGTCGCGTTGCCTCATGGCACATTGGGCAGTTTTTAATAATGTGATATGTCATTAACTTTCCCAGCTATAGATAGCATTGGCTCATTTCTTTTTATCCGCACAACACCATTGCACGCGCCGGATCGATGGCAATCAGACCCGCCAGTAGCGTATCCATCTCAGGCATCAGACGAGCTTTATCGGATTCGCTGCGACCGGCTTTCAGGCGCAGCAGTTTCAGGCGGCGAGCCTGGACTTCAAACAACAGAGCGGGTTCCCAGTCTTCCAGTGTCAGCTGTGGTGCGCTGGTGGTCAGTTCGCCAAGCAGATGAAGCGCCATATCGTTTCGTCCATACTGTTCTGCCACCCGGGCCATCAGCAGGCGTATCAGCCAGCGATGGCGTGGTGTGTCCATCCCCGGTCGGGACTGAAGCCAGGCAAGCGCCGCTTCGGGTCCTTCCGCGTCACCTTTTTCCATCGCTTCGGATTCAAGAAGCAGCACATCGTCAGACTGGCTATTAACAACGGTGGCCGGTTCATCACCGTACAGCAGGCCTTCCTCATTCACTTTTTCAGCGATCCAGGCGGTGGTGACTTCATCAGCGAAGGGAGTTCCGTCATTCCATGCCAGCCCTTCAAGGCCCGGAAGGCGCTGAAGGAGGAGCCGCAGATCGAGAAGAACGGAGTCTGTCCAGGCATCCCACGGGTGACCGGCATGACTGAGCCCCTGCCAGAGATACCACTGGAGATCGAGCCAGAAATGATTCACTCCCTCGCAAAACATCTGGCTGGCCTGCTCAACCAGTTCAGTCCAGTTTTTCTGAAGGTAGAGCCGCTTGAGTTGAGCCCGGTACTCGGCCTTCGGCGGTACCAGACGGGTGCGCCCGCTACTGTCCAGCGGAGGGATCTGATCGACAGTGTCCCATCGCACAGTCTTAATCAGCCGGTGAGAGGCAAGCCAGCCCTGCGGCTGTTCACTCAGCCAGCGGGAAAGTAACTTTGCCTGGTCGAGCAAATCGCGGCCAGATTTTACGGCTGACAGCTGCGGTGAGTCTGAATGGGCCGGTTCACGTCCATGCTCCTGAGTGCTGCTGTTCTGGGGGACCAGAGCCTCCATACCGCCTGAACGTGCCAGGCGGTTTTCCAGTGCAGTACACAGGCCAGCAAAAGACGGCTTTTCAGCTTCCGGCCAGTTGGAAACGGCAGACTCAAGCAGGTTTATGGCGCCGACCGTCAGACCGGCATCATGACTGTCGACTTCCGGCCATAAAGAGAGAGTGTCGATAATTTTTGTACTGTTCAGCCATTCCAGAGCTGCCTTACGGGCAACCGGGCGTTGTGGATGGCAGGCCTGCCCGAAGCGGGTCAACATCGCGACAAGAAGCAGTAAGCCCTCAGACAAGCCTTTTTCGCCGTCGCGGCTGAGTCGGGCCTGCACGTACCAGGTGACAACACGAATATCTTTGGCGCTTTCGCAAAGACACTTCTGGGCCAGTTCGCACAACCGTGCTGAATCGGTACCCGAAAGCTTATTAATCTCTTCACGCATCAGCTGAAAATTATCATCGTATGCGGGATCGTCGCCGGTTTCAGGGCCGGAGGTGAAAGGGTGCAGCCAGTTATCCCAGAGTGACAGGGCGTCATTTGCCCGGGAGATGAGACGCTGCCTTTCTTCTTCGCTGGTGGCGCAGGCGGTTAACAGATCTTCCGGTGAACTCATTGATTTCCCCATTCATTACTAAATGAAAAGTTAAACGCTTCCATTGATCATTGTTCCGGACAGTGGGCACCGTAATCGGTTACTGTAAAATCATCCCCCATTGTTATGACATTCAAAGAGATCCCACCTTCACGTTGATAATCGAAGTTACAGAATCCAAATCCAGTTCCAGAACAAGAATCCACTTCGGTTATTCCTTCGGAATTTAGCTCTTTGGCAATGGAGTCGCTCTGATCCGCTTCGGTATTTTCAGGCTTCCATCCATAATCTTTGAGCAATTTTCTGGCGCTTTTAATATCTTTTCCGTAAATGTTTGGTACAGGTGCTATCCCATTACAGAATGGTTCTATCGGTGCAATTGGCTGAACACGAGCAATATTACCGTCATAAAACAAATCAGCAACTGCGGCCATACCCGGGAAAAATTCTCTCAGACGAAATGTGTTATTTAAATTGGTTTTGGAAACTGCACCCAAAGGCGAATTTGAGCCATCGGTGATTTTATCACCATAAATTAAAGCCTGGAGAGAACCCTTGCTATAAATTGCCACATTTCCATCTTTGACAAAGCAGGATCCGCTTGTCCCATCCTCACCTTTGCTGAAAAAACCAACGATAGTCAGATCACCGTTAGAGATTTCATTAATCACTCTCCATCCCAGAGATGAAACGGCTTTTCCCTCGATAGTCCTGGGTGGATCTCTATCACAATTTAATACAGGCTCATCAGAAGGTGTTTTCTGAGGCGCTGCTGGCAATTTATTAATGGCGACAATATGCAAGCCATCTACCGTTGATGATACTTTAGGTATATTTTCCGACGCACTGGATGAAAAGGTGGTTGTTAAAAACAACAATTTGCAAGCACATATTAAACAGTGTGTAAATCGACTGGTATATTTTAAAATCATAGATGCCACATGGTTTTTAAAAGCATAACGTTTCGCATGTGAAACGTTATGCGGAAAGAATATTAACATTTAATTTATTTTGCTGCTTACTCTTAATATCGCATTATCGTAAACAGGGTTTTGCTTTTCATTTTTTGCCGCCTTATAATAATTAAGGGCTTCATTATACTGGCCTTCGCCTTCGTATATTTTCCCTATATTATAATTTGCACCAGCCCGGATTGTTGCTGCATTTTTACCAGAGGCCAGTGTAATAGCTTTGCGGTTTGCCCATATAGCTTCAGCAGTACGACCAACCTTCTGATATACCAACCCGAGATTGCCATATGCCTTGCCATTTTCTGAATAGTTATTGACTGACTCTGTGAAAAACGAAATTGCATCCTCATATTGCTTCCGACGGTATGATTCTTCACCCTTAAGATTCAGCGCATTTGAAATATCAATTTGCTCAGCTCCCCAGTTTTGATGAGGCAACGTTGCGTTGCTATTCAAAAGTGGCGTTAAATCATTATCGATATCACCGGCACCGACAGAAATACCTTTTATATTGTTCACATCTTCGATGGCACCATTCTCATTAACTTTAAAAACAGTCCATAAATTCCCCGACTGGTTTTTAGGAACATAATATGTCCGAACTAACGACTCCCCAACATAAACAAACACTTTTGCTTCACTGTTGGAGAGATTCTTGGTATCTGGATCAGACTTATCACTATAGTCGTGAACAGCATAAACATAGGGCTTCCCATTCTCTCGTTTGGTTAACGTAATAGTCTCAGGTCCATAGCTATCTGTATCATCAACGTCAAGATTTCCATTATCGCCCAACTTATGGTCGAAGAAGATATGATTTCCCGGATATACCATATGTGAATCAAGATCAGAAGGTGAACTTCCCCACCCCAAAACCACGCGCATACTATCTAGCCCTTTCATTGTTGGGCTTAATGCATAGCTCATCCCACCACATGGACATTTCGCCACCAGGGTTGAATATCCACTTTTTTTGATAATTATCAGACTGTCATTTGTATCGGATGCATTATTCCCAATCTGGGCATTCCCAGAGCCATCACTCAAAGACGAAATGGATTGTTCGCCGTTTCGCTGAATAACAACCTGCGCTCCAGGTATTTTTTGATCTTTAACGACAGCACTTAAGACCTCTACAGATTTACTTTCTGCATAACCAACAAAACTGAATGAGATTGATAAGGCCAGTAAACTTAATTTAATTACACCCTTCATGTTTATCCTTAAATAACTTCTATATTTCAATATAATTAAACCGACACATCTTAATTCAGGAGGATTTGTCGATGTCTTTCATGAATCTGATGACGGCTTCCAGAGAATCGTCATCCTTACCATTGACGATTTGCGGTGGCTTCCATTTCAGCAACATACTTTTCTCTTCACCCTGAGTGGGTTTGCCCTTCCAGTAGCTTTGCCAGTGGGCCTTTCGGACATGGGGACGAAGGCGCCGATGGGGCGCGGAGGATCTGTCCCCTGAGGTACTTGCTTCCGATACTCGCGGTGCCTGTCTGAGCGCCGAACCGGCCCGGACACCCGCAAAAATTTGCACGGGTTTATCCGGAGGAATGAAGCGCTGATGCTTTCCGACGCGTCTGGGTGCTGGCCGGACGGGTTTCCCCTGCCTGCCCCATTCACTGTTTTCAGAGCAAAGCCAGAACAGCACTGGCAGTACCGCGTTCCAGAATCCACGAATCCCCTCCTCCTGCTGACTGATGGCCGTGGCGACAGGATCGGTTAAGGCGAGATACTCCATCCCCATCGGAATGTGCTCCCGGGAAAGCGGATCCTGAGCCAGCGTCAGGGCGAGCAGCGTATCCGTCTGGTTATCATGATCGGCAAGGGTGAAAAATGCGCCCATCAGCGCCCCCTGGCCTTCAGCAAAGACTGTGTCAGCCGGGAAATCGAGCCAGAATCCCCAGAATGGCAGGCGGCGAAGCATTTCTCCTGGCAGTGCGTCGGTCTGACGGGTTTCACCCAGCATCCGAAAGAGAGACTCATCGCAATGAAGCAGGGTTTTTCCGGTTCGCCAGGCCGCAAGCGTCATATAAACGATATGCGGCGGGATGCGTTTCATAATCACGGGACAAAGGAATCCTTCCTCTGGGGCCGGATTATGCTTCAGCCAGTCACTGAGCCATGCCCGACACTGCCGAAAGGTCATAAACTGCCAGGGAGCGGGTGACTCAGGCTCCCGCCATTTATCCACCTTGCTGAAAATGCCCGGGGACCAGCCTTCCACCTGTTTTGCGAAAGCGAGTGCCGGATGAAGTTTCCCGCCCATCGTTACTGGCGCTCTTCTGCGCCAGCGGCGACGTTAAAGATAGCGCTGGGCAGCGTGAATCCCTGTAGCTTCAGCAAGGCAAGCGGCCCGTTGCCCAGCTCACTTCGCATCACAAACTTCAGAGGGTTGCCGTCGGCTGTGATCCATACCAGTTGCGTCCGGCTGGCATCCAGCGGGGTAATGAGGGCCTTGTCCAGCAGGCGGATGAAACCCCAGTTACCCTGATTGTTAGCATAGAGCTGCATACCGCTGTTCACACTCCGCGAGCTGAGCGACACGCCTGGATAGTAGGTATTCCCCGGCCAGGTGAAGCTCTGCCAGCTTTCCATCTGGTTGAAGTAATCCAGGTTTTGCTCATCAAGGGTAAGCTGAACTCTGGCGACATCCCTCGAAGGACGCGCCATCAGTTCGAAGTGAACACCTGCATCGCCCTGAGAGAACACAATATCTGACAGTTCTGCCAGCTGGTTAATCGCCTGAAGGAAATCCGGGCTCACCACCATTCCCTGGCTTGCAGAAGGGTCAACGACCCAGCGATTTCCCTCCTGATGGAGGATCCCGCCAAGATTAGTTTTCAGGAAGGTCGTGATTCGACCTGAGTCACTGCGCAGGAACTGTGCCAGCAACGGCAGTGAGGCATCGCTGCCGGTGGCTTTAAACGGATACCGTCCCGCAAAGGCCTTATTCCACTGATCGACAATGGTTGTCTGCCAGCGGGCATTGAGACTACCCGCCGCCGGGGCAAGCACCTGCCGCCAGGCCAGATCCAGCGGTTGCACAAACAACGACTGGCCAAATCCGTTCCACTCCTGCCCCAGGCTTGCTGCAACCAGACTGCCGTAATCGCGGGTGTCTGTCAGGTCGATGGCTTTACCCTGGAATACGGTCTGGGCCAGCATCTGCGACATCGCCTGCGGATCCGGGGCGCTGGTGACCTGCTGAAGCTTCAGCCGCACCTGGGTTACACGGGCGAGCCAGGACTGGAAGCTGAGATTACCGTTGCTACCGGTCCCCTCTTTACCTTCCATCAGACCCATCAGCGGTCCAAATACACCATCGAGCGGACCTTTAGGGCCCTGCGCCTGTTCGATAAACTGTCTGGCATTTTTTTTCTGGCCGATCAGCTTCTTGGCTGAGTCCACTAACGAATCAGCCAGTGCCTCACCCTTTTGCCCTGTTTTTCCCTGCCAGGCCAGCGTGTTCATCAGAGCAACCAGCGGTGACTGGCGGACATCGCCGATCAAATTGAGCTGAGCAATTGCTTCAGAAAGTGACGAGGCTTCCTGCCACTGAATGCTGTTGACCATGTTCAGCCAGGCATTACCAAAATCGGTAAAATAGCGTTCTATCAGACGGGCTTTCAGCGCCTCCGGGGAGATGTCGCTCCCTGACTGGTGCGTCTTATCCGTGAGTACCCAGTCAATTTCATCGCGACGGGTTTTGACAACCTCGTTAATCGCATCCTGAACCTGCTCTTCCCAGGCCTGACGCGTAAACATTCCCGGGACGACTTCGTCAGTGCTGAATACCGTTGAGGCATCGGTGTCGCCGGTCATATCGGCAAGGGTCAAATCAGGCCAGTTGCTGGCAACGCGCTTCAGCATGTCCTGGTATAACCCGGATTCAGCGTTACGCTGGCCTATCTGCTTGAGCAGGATCTGACGGACCGTGCTGATTAATTCAGCGTCGGGCTTAATTTTCCATTCCGGATGAGCCGGGAGGTTCTGTGCGTAGAAGCCCAGCAGTTTCGGTGCCAGGTCCTGCCATGTGCCATCCGGAACATTCTGACGTTTCGGCCAGGCGACCAATACGTTTTTTGCCAGCCAGCCTGCGTCCGCTTTATCCGGACGGGCCAGCATCAGATAACTTTTCAGCATATCATAGGTGTGCTGTGTGCCCTGCGTACGGGCATCACTGGCAGGAGGAAGTTGCACAAAGGCATTCAGCTGCTGCCTGAGACTCTCTGCGGTGGCATCCCTCATCAGCTGTGCGTTGTTTTTCGCATACAGCGGCCAGAGCGCGGCCAGCGTGTCGCTGTCCTGATTAAGACCAAATCGGGTGTACCACGGAGCGCCGGTTACTTCACGATGTTGCAAACGGGCGATAGATTGTTGTAGTACGAGCTGGTTGTGCAGGCGTTCAGCCAGGGGTTTTGCAGTATCCGCTGCCTGCCTTGCCGTCTCCTGCGCCTCATAAATCTGAGCCCGGTTAACGACGAGCGACAGCAGAGTACCGGCTCCCCATAAAAGGATCAGGGAAAGCAGGAGTAATCGCAGAACCTTCAGCCAGTTGAAGCCCAGCTTTCTGCCGCTGACGGCATCACAGTCATCAATGACTGCCTTCCATGTCGGGGTGTCGAGACGTGTGTTCGGCACCGTTCCGGCAACGACCAGTTCCGGACTGAACATGACCCCACGTAAACGCCAGGCCGCAGATCCCTGCATCAGCCCGCTGAGTAACACGGTCAGGCTTGCCTTCAGCTCGTGTCGCAGGCGCGAGGATAACTGAAGCAGGCCGTCATGTGCCGGATTATTCAGTATCTGTGCCATTCCGAATTTTTGCAGGCGGTGTGCCAGTGTAGAAAACGCTTCACGCGCCCCTTTTACGGTACCTTCAGGGCCAAAAATAACCCCTGCTGGCGTTGTTTCCGCATCCGGCTGAGAGCCTGTCGCTTTGTCAGTCAGCCACAGCCAGACAGGGGCCTGCCAGCCAAGCAGATGGTCTGCTTTCTGGCGGCAACGCAAAAAGGCATCCCGTTCGCTATCCGTCGGGAGGGTTGAAGTATTCATCACCTGAATGATGCCATCAAGCGGGTGATCGGGGCGCAGGCGTTTCAGTTTTGACAGGAAGATCTCATCCGGGAGTGATTGTGCGTCACCGCCATAAATCAGTACGTTGCCGTCGCCTTCCTGCCAGAGGTCATGACACAGGCCCGGGGCAGCTTTGTGAACGTCGTCCTGGTTGCCCATAACCAAAAGGAGACGCACTTTACGCTTCCAACGACGTCCATAGCGAAAGCGCAGGTGTTCGGACACGACATCTTCGCTGAAAACGGGTTCATCGTCGTCTTCTTCACTGGGAATTGGGTTCGTCAACGGAGCGGCAGTCTCAGCCTTTTTCTGCCCCCACTGGAAATACAACCCGGATTTGCCCGCGTGGTCGAAAGCCTTCTCTATCAGCCAGCCGAGTAATAATATCGCGGCAACCAGTATGGCGCAGAATGTGAGTATCCGTTGGCCGTCATACGGTCCGAAGCCGGTGGCTGAGGCCACATTTTCCGGAAAGGCATAAAACAAAAATGCCACGATGACTGTCAGGAAAAAGGCGACAGTCACAACGGAGCCGATGAGTGTTTTTACTTTTACCTTAGACATTCTTAGGCGATTCCTTGCGAACTTCTTCTTTGGTGATGACGGTAACCCAGATGTCGTCCTTGTCAGCGACGGGTTGTGCGGCGATAACCTGCGGCCCGCGTTGTTCAACGTCAGCATTGGCAAGCGTGATAGCCAGCCATGGAGCCGCATGGCCTGTGTATCCCAGCACTGGATCGATACTGAAGTTGTCCTCAGAAAGACTAAATTCCACTCCGCTCTGCTCGCAGGCATTATTCCAGCCGCTTCCAGAGGTCAATGTTGGGCCGGTGACCCAGCTTCCTTTGAGTTCATCGGGCCGGGTCTTCGCCCAGAGCAGCGCCCGGGTGAGTGTCTTAGTGAGCGTTGTTTCTGCTCCCCTTTCGGGGCGATGAAGGCGGAGTGCATCCGGCCAGGCGTGGGCTTTGCGGTTGCTCAATACCACCATTGAGACGGCATCTGCGTCATCTTCCCGGGGAGACGCCGGTAACGACAGCGTGATGGCAACCAGAATGCCCGGATTGTCCCATCGCTTGTCCAACCAGGCATCGAATGCGCTCAGCCCTTTTCCGGACATCAGGCGGAAAATCCTGCCCGTCTTGAGTGAGAGATCGGCCTTAAGCTGCTCTTCAATCAGGTGATAAAGGTCGTTATCACAATCCAGTACCAGCCAGCATGGCAGTTCTGGTGGAAGTGGCTGAACGATCCCTTCGACACGCGTGGTCAGTTTAGTCACCGCCGCCGTCAGGGCCTTTGTTAAATCAGCCTGGTATTCTGTTAATGCCGCGTATCTGACCGGTTTGTCGCATCCTCTTGGGCGGGAGAAGTCGATAGCGGGGGCTGCGACTTTCATTGCCTCAAGCAGGTCATCGGTTTTGTTTCCGGCCGGGGCCTGAATGTATGTACCGAGGATCCAGGCGCAGCGCTGACCGCGAAGAATTTCACTGTCGATGAGAGCTTCACGGTCGACATTACGCGACTCAGCTCCGACCTGCTCTGCTTTATAGGCACCCCTACGTAAACCGAAAATAAGCCCCCAGGTGCAAAATGGAAGACCCAGAGCGGTGAACCAGAAGACAAATCCGGTTCGCTCTGATGTCCAGCACCACAGTGTAAGAGCTATGCCTCCTAGCATGACAAACGCGAGGAAGAGCAGCCAACGCCCGGTACTGGGACGCACTATCTTAGGTGCCTTTTCAGGGATGGCATCCAGCCAGACGGGCATAATCAGGCAACCTTTGCTGCGGCAAATGAACTGATCAGCGTGCAACCACAGGCGCATTTGTGACCGTGAAATGCAACCGGGATACCATGATCAAGATAATCAGGATTGCCTTCTACGATGGTTGTTGGCCCGTGCCCCTCGACCGGGCAGGACACTTTGTCGCCTTTGCGGGCAACACCAATACCACCGAATTTCATCGTTTCAGAAGCTGTCAGTACTGAACCGCCGTGAGTGGTTTTATCGCCTTTACGGATAATCTGGAGCATTACGTTTAACCTTTCATGAATATTCAAATGATAGCGTCAGTATAAAAACATAAGGATATTTTATTAGCATTGAATTTATTTCAAAAGTCGTTTAACTCATTGAGTATTGAAATATTTGTGTTATAAAACCACGTTCCATCAACTGATGGAGGTAATTAATTATACAATTGTGGCAATGCTGGGAAAACATATCAAGTCGACCAGTGATTATAATAAGTGTAGCTATTTTAGCTTCGCGAGCTTGTTGTCTTTAAATATCCACACCTCAGAATTTTTAGAATCATTACCATCTTGAATATTAATTTTGACTTTATCACCGTCATTATTAACCACAACAGACCCCATGCAGTAATCTATTGGTTTATGCACCTGGATTTTATTTTCAGAATCCATGGAGATGATTCTTATTGCTCCAGCCTCACAAGCATTTCCCATTGGGGAATCTTGGAATATCCAAACTCCAGTCCAAGAGTCAGCAAGGAGAGAGTAAGATGTCAAATAGGAAGGAGATTCATACTCACACTCATGCCTCGAAACAACTTTATCATTAAAAGATATTTCACATTGGGTTCCATTTTTTATTGAATGAACTGTGGGCAAGTCGAAACTGTTGGCTATACCATACATAGGAAAAAGTGTAAATATCAAAAAAAGATTTTTTCTCATGTTAACCTCTATATCCTTCTTTCATTCCTAATTTTAATTTCTCTCTTACTTTAAAACCTGCTTCATATTTTGTTATTGCATTATCTTTATTCAGATCTAAGCCTTTATTATCTTTATAGCTTCTCCCTTCATCATACAGAATGTAACTATCTGGTTTCCCTACAGCCCTAGGGCAGAATATAACCATATAAACATCTTCAATTGTTTTAATCTTTCCAGTGTACGGTTTGAAATATTTTTCCACATAATCCATTTGTTCAACCGAGTTCATACCAGCCAATTCATTAGTTGTCGTACCTAAAGATCGCGCAGTATTTGACATAAATTGTATCAGGCCAGTAGCACTTCCATTTGGATTTTTAACGCTTGGGGAAAAGGTTTCTCCTGTTTCAAATGCCATACATGACATCAAATAATCTGGGTTTATTTCCAGTCGATCACAAACTTCAATAACTTTAAGCTTAAATTCTTTTGAAACTTTAGCACCCCATGCGATCTTATCAAGATTTTGGTCCTTTAATGAGCCAAGGAATCTAAGCGGGTGCATATGCCACAATGAAGGGCCAAGTTTCTCAGACGTAACATCCTGCATCCATGCCATTTTATCGATAAAATCTTCGCTGTATTTCTTCCATTCTGGCGCATCTTTTTTCAACGCATTCAGGAACGGTTGCCAGATAGCATCGCCTTTTTTGAAGTACCAGTCGCTGGGATGTTTTACGATTGTTTTCTGAATAACGTCACGATAGTCGGGATTGTGAAGTCCTCTCCAGTACTCCATTGGCGAATAGCGGTCGCTTCCGCTGTCAATTTTATCCAGCAGGCGCTGATAATTATGCTTCACGAGAGCATGACTGGTCCGCGTGTCTTCGGTCGCGGCCTGATAGAGTGAGTCGATGAGGTTACGGAAGAATCCAGCAGGCTGGTTTTTCCCATCCAGATAATCGAAGCTGGAAGGTTCTGCGGTTTCAGTTCTGAAGCCCAGCTTTGCCAGATCATACTGCGACAAAAGTTGAGGTTCCGCCTGGCCTTTGGGGACATAGGCATTTTCTGGTCGCAACTGCCAGTATTCCTGTTTGGTCGACTTATCGACTTCCGTTTGCACCTGACTCAGTGGAAAGGTACCCGTTCTGGTTGTTACCCTTGTATCCTTTGTAAATGTTCCTGTTGCAACATCTTTTTTGTACAACGCAAGGCCCGGCGAGTACTTCAGCCAGAGCGGATTCTTCTCCCCCACCTGTTCGGGGTTGGTCAGGAATTTTTCCAGATTGTCGTCCATGCTCGTGCATTCGATATGCACCTGATAACGCGCCTCATACCCACCATCTTTTGGTGCCTGATAATACCCCATGTGACCAACAGGGTCACCGGCGCAGATGGCGTAGGGGGTCGGGCACACAACCTCATCGAATTTCATTGCCTCTTTCGCTGGTGGCATTAGTTTTTGCCACCAGGAAGGCTGGGAGACACCGCTGGTACCCGGAGATATATTGTTCTTATCAACCAATATCCAGTATTGCTGACCGGGCTTAAAGGATGTTTTCTTGCCTTTCTTCACAGCATCTTCTGACAGACTGACAAAGGTCACCAGTCCGTACTCGCGGTTATTGAACGCGACGGTATGGAGACTTCCGTCAGACTTATTCCATTCTACAATTGCACCTTTCGGCATCGTGCCTTTTGAATAGCTGTCGCTGACTTCTTTGTTCTTTGTGCTGGCAGACATTACCCACTCTGGATCGTAGGCTGAAAGTGAGTCCTGTAGAGTCCACTTTGTTTCAGCCGGATTGACGGTGTAAGCAGAATATGGGGCCAGGTGCATGTACAGGGTATAGAAATGTAATCCGCTCGTTTCTTTTTCACCAGGCTGGATATAGTGTTTCACCAGAACGAATGAACCTGAAAAACTCAACGGGCCGGATTCCCAGCCCAGCGTCAGATAATCCTTGCAGATCCGATAAGCAACCACTTCACCGTCAGCCATGCATCGTACAGCTTGCTCACCTTTAAAGGGAACCGGGAAATCTAATGCTTCAAGATGAGATTTGCCACTAAGAGCACACCACGGGGTCGTTGCATGTGTGATATGTATACCGCCATGCCACATCCCGCTACGGCCAATAGCGTACTGTCCGGTTGACTCCCCACCCAAATGCGAAAGGATATTCTCCTGACTACCAAATTCACTTCCACGGTTGTTAGAGGGGATCGGCCAGACAATGTTGATCTTCCCTTTTTGGGTTTTAGGAGAGCTTTGGGTTGCACTATTGTTGTCTGAATAACGGTATAGTTTGTAGGCTATATTTTGGTCTCGGTATACCTGAGCAGGATAAAACCCCCTTTCCTGGACAAAATCAGATACCCAGTGTGTACCATTAAACATCGCCATATGACCGTGTACATGATGTGGTGCTGCCTGGATTACGACAACATCCCCCGCTTGCTGATCAGAAATTGTGAATATACCGCCACTACGAACTGTTGTGACGTTATCAACCACTTTAAAGTTATTTTCAAGCAGCCATGGACCATAATTTTTAGCTGATTCAATTCCTGAGTTTTTTACAGAGGCCCCTCCAGCAATTAATGCTTTTTTTACATAGCGGGCACATTTTGACTCGCCATACTTAAGCTTTTTATCTATGCCATTTTTAAAATTTTCAGCGTTAATTTTCGCTCTGGCCAGGGCTTGAGTGTTTAAAACACTAACTGCTACATTCTTGTCCAGCATTTATTCTCCCCCCTCTGCTTGTCGAGGGCAATAAATACTACTATGGGATATGGGCTTAACAGAATCCATTAACCAGTTCCCGTTTTCTTTAACCAGGTTAACGGCATACAGGTTTACGCCCTTACCATATCCTAATGTTAGCTTCACTTGTGCGACCTGGTTATACTCTGAAACAGTTTCCACATTAATGCTGTCTTTCCATTCTTCACATATGTCCTGAGCATCGACAAAATAATCAGCACCCGATTCATCATTATCCCGCAGGCTTCTGAGATGCTCAGTTGTATATTCAAAAATAGCTTTTTGAGTCAGTTTATTAGCTGATTCCATATCAGGTACTTCAGACGCGACAAGGTAATCATGATAAAAATTTGCAACAATTTCCCGAGGCATTGAACTATCGTTTGCTGAAGCTGAGGCTATATTGGCCACGCAGAATAAGCAGCAAGCAAAAATAATCTTCTTCAACATGAACGTCTCTCCGTAGATATGTTGGTGTTTGTATAAGTAGTCGAGGTGAGAAATTTAGTAAGTGACCACGTTATTATTGTTCCGTTACGCTGGTGATTTTCCACTTCCCATCAATTCTCTTTAGCGTAACTTTAAATTTAACTTTAGGCTCGGATCCCGCTCCTAAAATAACGTTGACTGAAGAGTCATTCTCTTTCTGAGATACATCAAAGGTACTTATACTTGCTTTCCATGAAGGATAAATATCTTGTGATTTTGTAAAATAATCAACGTCAGTATCAACCCAGGCACCATGCCAGTTACAAATGTAACGCTCTTTAAACTGCTGGCATTCGCGCTTTTGTGAACATTTCCCTTCGAGTTCTTCTGCCGACACTGAATCATCAGAATCATAATTACACATCATTGAGTCGTTAATGCTTTTCATTAATTCATCAGAAACATATTGGCTGAGAAGTCGACTGTCGTCCGATGATTCTTCTTTCAAATATGACTTATAAAAATTGTACACGATGCTTTCTGGGCTCGTTTGCCCGGATGCAAGTGTAAAATTTGATAAACAAAGCAAAAATGCAAACAAAAAGACATTACGCATATGAGGAATTAATGGATTCATCATCAGCCCTTAGTCGTTAAAGGATTTGCTGCTGATTTTGCTTTCCTGAGTGATATCCGTCAGGCTGAAATTGGGTGTTTCGTTGGGGAGATTTGCGCCCGATCCTGGTACCAGATAGTCCGACGTCTTCATAATGAACTCACCTGATGAACCATGCTCAATGCCGTTCTTACTCAGCCTCAGGTAAGACCCGCCACCGTTAAGCGTCAGCGTTTCCGGGGTGCTGATAATAATTTCATCTTCACTACTGGTCACCGTCAGCTGTTTTTCAGAAAACAGTGCCATCGTGTTGTGCTGAGCCTGAATCTCGATGTCTCCCTGGTTAGCAACCAGCTTAGCCCCTTCTTTATGTACAAACATCCCCAGGGCTTTTTCTACCGTGACAGACAGATTCTTCATCGCACCGATATCAAGATGCTGACCGGCATTGATCATGGTATTGCGGGTACTGCTGAGCTGAAGATGTTCACCTGAGGTAAATGCCACACCTTGCGGAGCACTACCCAGCAGGACCGAAGACTGGAGGTCTTTGATTTTGTCGGTCACGAGACTAATCTGGGTATTGATGTCGCAGACCAGCGCTCCGGCGGCAACAGCTGCGCTGTTCAGCGCCTGCATCTGACTGTTGGCCTGGTTAATCTGATTAATGGCAGGGGCCATTTCCAGCACCGGCCCCTGGGCTTTGGACTGGGCATCAGCTGTCAGGAACAGCCCTTTTGCAGCCCGAACTGCGCCATGCTCGTCTGTACGCAGTTCAAAACCGGCGCCGCGCTTTTCTCGCTGGCCATTGACCAGGTGTCCCATGTTCAGTTGCGTTTTGCCATATTCCGTCGCGAGCTTGATATGCTCTTCCTGGCGCTTATCCTCCATCCGCAACTTATTGTTCGCCGGGGTACGCCACACGTTCCGCGTATGATTGTCACTGGTGACATGGTCCGGATGTTCTGAGTCGTTCAGGGCATAGGCGATATAGGGGCGATCCGGGTCTCCGCCGTCGAAGACGACGGCCACTTCAGTTCCGTCGATAAGCGGGGAGTGGAATCCGTAGGTATCACCGGCATAGGGTTTAGCCAGTCGCAGCCATAAATAGGCATAACCCTGTTCAGAACTACTGCGGTCAAAGTCCAGCTTCACACGGTAGCGCCCGTCCGGGTCGAGCCAGGAATAGGTGTCGCCTTTCTGTGCACTTTCGACCCGGGCAGGCAGCGAGCCGGATATCACCGGTCGATTGAGCAGTGCCGGACGATAACAGACGGTTTCACTGTAGGGGATACCCTCAAACGTCAGCGTAAAGCTACTTTTGCGCGAACCGCTGGTGCGCACCGTGGTGATGACGATGCCTTCTTTTACGGTATCGGGAAGCGTTCCGTCAGTTTCCAGTATCTGACCTGGAGCCAGATGAGGGCTGGAGGAATGCCCGGAGACGTGATATTGCGCATTCAGAATGCGTTCGTGACGCAGACGGGCGAAATACGCTCCGGTCTCTGTGCTTTCAGTATCACCCTCTGTCAGAAAGGGCTCCGCATAATGGTACGTTTCCCCGGTGGTGATCCCTTCCTTACTAAAAATGCTTTCGGAACTGTCCTGAGGTTTAAGTGCTTCACGGTAGTTGTAGTCACGGGTGGCCACACTCCCGCTCACGACATTGTAGCCAGTCTGAATATCCCAGATACTCTCCTGCCCGCTGTCGCTCATCCCGGCCTGATTACGCAATGGCAGGGTGACACCAAATTCATACTGCTGCTGGCTGTCCTGGAAAATAACCACATCCTGTTCAAGACGGCTGTCCATTTCATAGCGCCAGTAAATGCCCACTTCTGCCAGCAGACGCTGGATAAACTCAAGGTCGGTTTCCCGCCACTGGGTGATGAGCTCCCGGGATGGATACTCCCGGGAGAGCCGGAACTCAAAATCAGGACCTTCCAGACCGTGCTTACGCAATACCTGTTCAACCACCTCAATAACCGACTGATTGAGGTAGATCTCGCTCCCTTTCGTATAGTCCAGAAGAGCGATACGGGGAACGATCGTCAGCGCGTAGTGGGTATCATCATTCGACGTGGACACACGACGAAACGACGCCACTACGCCAAAAACCGTCCGGACCGGCAGAGCCGGTGCCCCATCAAACATCGGGGTCTGGAAGGTAAATGACGCGGGTTTCAGCAGTAACGTGTCACAGGCGATATCTTTAGAGGAGCAGGTGACCGCCACGTCATAGCGCCATGGCTGGCTAAGTGATTCAACGGCGTTGTAGCGCAGAACATCAAGAAAATCGCTGCATTCATGCACATCTACCCGGTAACGAGACTGCCCTGACAGCTGTTGCACCGCGTCGGTTGCCTTCCTGATAAGTGTTCCGCTCATAACGCCTCTCCTTCTGCCTGTTCATCAAATTCCAGTACAATGCCCTGTTCGTCATCCCAGGTCAGCTGTAGTGAGGACGGTTTTTGTTTCGCCGCCATATGGCTTAACAACTGTTGACTCAGAACCGGCAGGATCTGCTGGTTAAGCAGACTGTCCACGTTGCGGGCTCCGGTATCCGGCAGCAGACAGGCAGCCGTCAGGGTGTCGATGAGGCTTTCGCCAATGTGAGTGGAGATCCCGTAGTGCCGTTGCAGACGCGTGCTCACCTGTGCCAGTTTCATGCCGACAATGGTACGCATGGCATCCATTGCCAGCGGGCGGTATATCACCGTCTGGAAGCGAGCAAGCAGTGCTGGCTGGAAATGATCGCGCAGAATCGGACGTAACAATTCATGCAGATCGCTCTCCGTGGCTTCTGGTTGCTCGTCCAGCAGCTGCATCAACTGATCACTGCCCAGGTTGGACGTCATTAGGATCACGGTATTGCGGAAATCAATTTCACGCCCTTCCCCGTCGCGCATAAAGCCCCGGTCAAAGACCTGATAAAACAGGTTCATCACATCCCGGTGGGCCTTCTCCACTTCATCCAGCAGCACCACGCTGTACGGCCGCTTACGGACCGCCTCGGTGAGAATGCCGCCCTGGCCATATCCGACATACCCCGGAGGGGAGCCTTTCAACTGCGAGACCGTGTGCGGCTCCTGGTATTCAGACAGGTTGATGGTAATGAGCGATTTCTCACCCCCATACATAACGTCAGCAAGTGCGAGCGCGGTTTCGGTTTTGCCCACCCCGCTTGGACCCACCAGTAAAAATACACCCTGCGGTCCATTCTCCGGCGTCAGACCGGTTTTTGACGCCCTTAGTCGTTGCGCTATGGCATTCAGGGCTGGACTTTGTCCGACGACACGGGTTGCCAGCTGCTCTTCCAGCGTCAGTAATTCGGTTTGCTCATCTTTCATCAGCGAGGAGAGAGGAACCCCTGTCCAGTCGGCGATAACGGTCGCAACGGTGCGGACATCAACATCCAGACCCAGTAATGGGCTGTTATTCTGAATCTGGGAGAGCTCCTGCTGGAAGGCGGAGATCTCTTTCTGGCGGCTGATGTCTTCCCGGCAGGCTTTCAGCGAGTCGGTAAGCTGCTTTTCGGTCTCATATTGTGAGTGAAGAGCGGCTTTTTGCTGATTGAGCTCCAGTGTGAGTCGTTCGATCTGCGGCAGACGGCTGGCATCAACGGTGTTACCCAGAGAAATATCTTCCAGTAACTCCTGTTGTTCCATGGCAAGTGCAGTCAATTGGGCCTGCAACCGGGTAAGCTGTTCAGGCAGCGTGTCCAGGCTCATCCGCACCCGTGCCGCTGCGGTATCCAGCAAATCCACCGCTTTATCAGGTAACTGGCGTCCGGTAAGGTAGCGACGGGAAAGTGTCACCGCTGCACGGACGGCCTCGCCTGTAATATGTACACCATGGTGTTCGGCATAGCGGGATTTAAGACCGCGCAGCATCAGGCAGGCCGTATCATCATCGGGCTCATCAACCTTGACCATCTGGAAGCGGCGTTCAAGGGCGGCATCACGTTCGAAATACTGCTTGTACTCACTCCAGGTGGTGGCCGCAATGGTGCGCAGTTCGCCGCGTGCCAGAGCCGGTTTCAACAGGTTGGCGGCGTCTGCCCCGCCCGCCTGATTACCGGCCCCGATGATGGTATGAGCTTCATCGATAAAGAGCAGCACCGGCACCGGGGACTGCTGGACGGCGTCGATGATATTTTTCAGCCGCTGTTCGAACTCCCCCTTTACACCGGCGCCCGCCTGAAGCAGACCCAGGTCCAGAGTCCTGACGATGACAGGTTTAAGACTCTCGGGCACATTGCCCTCAGCAATACGTAGCGCCAGGCCTTCAACCAGGGCCGTTTTTCCGACGCCAGGCTCACCCACCAGTATTGGGTTGTTCTTACGACGTCTGGAGAGAATATCCACCATCTGGCGGATTTCGTTATCGCGACCAAAGACCGGGTCAATCTTTCCTTCCCGGGCACGGGCGGTCACATCAACTGTAAATCGATTGAGAACGGACTCTTCCTGTGAAACGGCAGGCTGCGCACTTCCGCCTTCAGCCTGGTTTTGTGCTTCATGTTGTAACGGTGCCGCCCGGCCAATAATGCTGACATTGCCAGCCTGTTCGCTGAGCGCAAGCTCATGCCGCTCATCTGACTGGGTTTCCAGTAAGGGGCGTAGCCTCTCCAGCTGGCTGGTGGTCAGGGTCATTAAGGGCCAGAGGCCATCGCAGCGCGTCAGCCCTGACGTTTCGACCATGGCCGTAAGCAAATGTATGCTGCGGATCTGCTCATCTCCCGCGAGTGTGGCGGCAAGCCAGGCCTGTTTCAGCAGCGTCTGGAGAGAAGCAGAAAGCTCCGGGCGTGTGCGAACTGAACGAGGCTGTGCATCCAGCCAGCTCAGAAGTGACTGCCAGACGGCATCCATATCCCATTCATAGCGGCGAGCGAGAACGGTCAGGTCACCTTCACCCTGCTCCAGCAACTTTAACAACCAGTGCTCAGGAGTGATTTCTGCATGCGCACGGGTCTGACATAAGGAAGCCGCCCCCTCCAGTGCTCTGGCGCAATAAGGGTTAAGTCGTCGTAGCAGGACTGCTGAATGATGTTCCATGTCGTTCCCTCTTGTTCAGGCACGCTACCGCCCCTGGCCGTCAACCGATGCCCATAAGGTTCATGCCGATAAATTGTGAGACTGCTCTGCAAAGCGTCCGTCTGGCAGGCGCTGTGCGGAGCAAAACAAAAAGGCGGACAGAAGGGATCTGCCCGCCAGAGTCTTATGCTGTGGTGCGTTCGTTCCAGGAATCGGAATGAATGATGTTGCCGTCTTTGTAGGTCCAGGTGATTTTTTCGTAGCGCAGCTCGATCTGCTCAAGGTGGTTATGCTTCTCGAAAGAAGGATCCTTGATGTCGTGCATTTTCGGCGCAACTTTAACCAGCTTCACGTTTTCCAGTTTGGTGTTGAAGTACTCAACTTCCTGACCTGCGTCGTTGATTTTGTACCACTTGAACTCAGCAGATTTCAGGGTCTGGCCAGTGGTCACCGCTTTGTACAGATACGGGCTGGAAGAGTCGATTTCTTTGGTAAACAGGAACGGCGTGTGAATACGGGTTCCGGTCAGCTTGCCAGTGTTGTTATCAGTCGGGATGTACAGGTTGTGTTCCTGAGCAACAACTTCGATGCTTCCTTCGCGATCTTTCACATCTACAGAACCCTTGATGTCAGCGCCGCCATCGTCTTTCAGCCACAGATAAACTGGGATTGCCATGTTTACTTCTCCATTTCTTTAGTTGAAACGTCACGTACATCCTGTGACGCGTGTTTTGCGCCTGGCAGACGACAGGCGTCAGCCTGCGGTACCAGACTGATCTCGACACGCCGGTTATGCGAACGGCCATCAGGCGTGTCGTTTGATGCAATCGGTCGGCTGTTACCGTAACCCTGCACGGCAAAACAACTTTCCGGTACGTCCCCGGTATCACGCATCCAGTTACGAACGGCCTCTGCTCTTTTCAAAGACAGAGTCTGATTTAACTGAGCGCTGCCGGTATTATCTGTGTGGCCGCTGACCACGATAAGCCAGCCTGGTCTGGCTTTGATTCCGACCAGCGAGTTGACCAGCATTTTGGTGGAGCCCTGTTTCAACACGGACTTACCGGAATCAAACAGCGACATGCTGTCGAGACGAACAATTTTCGGTACTGGTTTTGGTTTAGGTGCTGGTGGAGGCGTCCAGGTATCGATAGCCTGTTGCAAGGCCAGCCACAGTCGTTGGCCCGGGTAATAGCCCAGGCTGTAACGCAAAGGCTCACCCTGGCGCTGCCAGCGTTCAAGCAGGAGCGCATCCTGCTTCAGGGCGGCCAGTGATTCTGCCTTAGGGCGATAGTGGTTCATCGGGATTGCATTCCAGCGCTGTAAATCGGTACTCACCTGACGGATCAGGTCACGGTTATTGAGTGCAGAAATACCCAATGCGGTCAGGGCACACAGCCACATCAGCAGGATCAGGCGACGGGTACGGTGACCCCCCTGCACAGTCGATGCAAAAGGAGCCAGCAGCGGCAGAACCGCATCCGGAAACAGACTTGCCGGATCTGTCTGCCCTGGTTTTCGGGAAAACTGCAAACAGGTGCGGGAATAGAGCCAGTCGGACCAGACTGACTGTGCTTCGGGAAGGACGGTACCGAGGCGCATTACCACGGAAAATGCTCGTTCAGGGGGCGTTAACCGATCTGGCTTCTCAAGCTCATCAGTCAGGGTTTTACGGATAAATGAAAATGCCTGACTGATCGCGGGAAGCGCCGTAATATTGTCATCAGTCTGCTGCCAGTCGATGAATGCCTGCGGCGAATCATTTGCCGGACACACAATCGGCTTGTCACCCCGAACAATTATCCACGGTGTCTCAGGTCCGGAGAATTCGGCACTCACCACCACCGGCAGTGTAAAACCCGTCAGGGATTTTATCTGTTTACTCTGCTGGCGGAGCGTCTTCAGTGTGGAGCGCAGAACCGCTTCATCCTGATGATTGTCTGGCAGGCAGCGGTACATCACCGAAAGCTGACCGACCTGGCGTGGGAACTGCGTCTGTATGCTGCGGACAACATCTGTTAACCGGCTGACGTCATCGGCCCGGAGCCACCAGCCCTGAGCTGTTTTACGCAGAGGACCTTCCTGAAACAGCGCATCCAGCCTGTCACCACACACCAGTACAACGGGGCCCTGGGTGTCGAGTAGTGGCAGATCAGCAGCTGAAACGGTGGTGTCGGATACCGGCTGCTCCCGGCGGCAGTTCTTAAAAACATACCAGCCTGCCAGCAGGAGGATCAGCACCGTGGTCAGGCCTTTAAACACGTTTCCTGTTGGGATGAAATACCAGAGCAACCACAGCAATGTGGCAACAGCTGCTAAGGTGTGCAGGGCAACCGGAATAATGACTGATCTACGCATTAGCCATGCAGCTCCGGTATTTGTGCTGACAACAGTGCCTGAAGCCACAGATGACCACCCCACCAGATAACGCCGGTCAGGATGATGGCAAGCGTTATCCAGAACCAGACTGAACGCATCAGACTCCAGCGATGTTTCCCCATCCGGTGAACAATCAGAGACAGGCCTGCATCAGGCGGAGAGACTCGCTCAGAAAGGGCTTTGACGACTTCATCCCGCTGTGACTGACTGACCGCCTTCAGGCCATATAACCCCTGAAAACCCAGTGCAATAACCCGGTGATAGCACGTCAAAACGGCCGGGTTCGGTGAGGGCTGACGCAGAACTTCTGCAATGCGATCCCATAAGGCCTCACCTGCCCGAAGTGATCCGAAAAATCGGGCCTGAAGCGGGGCTTTACGCCATGCAACCTGGCCCTCATCAATTTTCGGCTCTTCTCCTTCCTCGCACTTTTCAGGCTTACGGCTCATTACCGCCTCGTCCAGCAAAGCACATTGTGCATAGGAAATATGTCCGACGCTGGCCTCGTCGTAACCGGCACGCTCCAGCGCTTCCCGCACACTTTCAACCTGTTTAACGCACTTGTCGTAAAGCGCACTGCCATTGAGCGTGACGGCGCCTTTCTTCAGCATGGTGACAGTAAGCCAGGTATCCGTCATCAGCTGGTCGATATCGATATCCTGTCTCATGAGCGCAATACCGCAAACAGTTCAAGTTCCAGTGCGCCAAGCATCTCAGGCACGTAGAACATACACACGCCCTGCTCCTGCATTTCATGCGCAGCGGGGCTCTCCATATCAAGCGCGAAGTACTGATTTTCCATACGTACAGGCAATGCGGCCGGAACTCTGCTGACAGGGATCAGAGGGATACCCTTGAGTGCAACACCATAGATCTCATTGACGTCATCAGGCGAACCTGCCTGACAAAGAGCCGGGAATTTATCGGCAACCTGCCAGGCTGGGATATCGGAGCGAACAGAGAGATAGAGGTCGGCTTCTTCACGCAGACGAATATCGTGAAGGTTTGCTTTCCAGGTTTGCCCGTCCGGACGAGACATTTCCAGTGCGATGACACGGGACGGCAAACTTGCTTCCAGCAAACCCGTGATCAAGTCAAACAACGGTGGAAACGCATTGGCAGGTTCCTCGTGGTCATATCCCGGTATGGCGTCAAGATCATGGTCCAGGGAAAAGGTCAGCATGCTTCCGGCCAGACGTGCGAGCTCAGCCCACACTTGTTCAGGCGGACGGGAAGGAAAACGTTCGTATTCCGTCAGCACCCTGGCGTGGGAATTCAGCGCATTCAGCAACCAGAAAAGGGAAACATCGGCGACGGCAAAATCGGCAAGTCTTTCGTTGCTCTCACGTCGCATTGTCATCAGACGCTGGCGTCGGGAGCGTAGCTGGCGATTGAGCAGCACCAGACGTTCGCGAAGAACCGGACTTGCCGCAAATGATGCAACAGGAGGAATGAAAGACGGATCCAGTCGCCATGCGTTATGTCCATCCCGGATCAGTCTTGCGACAGGGCAAACTTTCCACGAGTCATTACTTTCATGGGCAAACCGGATGGTGAAATTGAACCGGGCAACTGCCATGGATTCTTCTTCAGATCCGAAAGCATCCTGTAATGTTACCCATTCCTCGCGATAGCGAAGTGGTCGATCCGGGGAGACACCTTCCTGCTCAACGTTGATCACACCCGGCTGCATGTGAGGGAGTGCGATAACTACAGTTACCGCATCAAGACCTGCCAGCTGACTGGCATCTAACTCACGTGGTGCCGGAGGCAAATCACTCCTTTGTGCATCAATCAGCGAACCATCTTCCAGCCAGAGGCGTAACTGCGTAATCTGGATCAGACCCGATGAAAGAAGACTGTCATTAAATTCAATCTTTTCCACACCCCAGGGAAATGCTGATGCCAGTGCTGTTGCACCGGCGCTGCGAAAAGATTCCCATTCTGCCTGCTGCTGGAACTGCTGAGGGGACAGCAAAGCCCCCTCGTTCCACAGTGGACGATAAATTTTCATCCCTGCGACCGCCTTATGCTTTTGCTTTAGGCATCTGAGATACCAGCGACAGATTGACGTCCATACCCTCGACCTGGAAATGAGGGACTGCAAAGAGTTTCACGCGGAAGAAGCCTGGGTTATCCTCAATATCTTCGACGATGACTTTTGCATCGCGAAGAGGGTGAGAGGCCTGGAGGTCATCGCCCGGATCGGTCATTTCAGTGACCAGCCCTTTGACCCAATTGTTCAGCTCCAGCTCCAGCAGGCGTCGGTCTTTAGTCGTACCGATATTTTCACGCTGAATAAGCTTCAGGTAATGTGCAATACGCGATAGCAGGAAGATGTAAGGCAAACGAGCGTTAATACGGCTGTTAGCCGTCGCGTCCGCAGTGTCGTATAATGCAGGCTTCTGGGTGGAGTTGGCACTGAAGAAACAGGAATAATCCCTGTTTTTATAATAGCTTAGCGGTATGAATCCCAGGTTAGAGAATTCAAACTCACGGGTTTCAGGTATCATTACCTCTGACGGGATTTTTACCTGATTGCCGGTACCGAGATCGTACAGATGGATTGGCAGGTCCTGGACCGCGCCGCCAGCCTGAGGCCCACGAATTTGTACACACCAGCCGTTATTGATAAAGCTTTTCACCATATTGGCGGCAAAGGCAAATGACGCATTGGTCCACAAATACTTCTCGTGGTCAGGGCCCTTTACTTCTTCGACGTAGTTGAAGCTACGCACCGGTACGGTATCCGGGCCATAAGGTAGGCGGCCCAGTACACGCGGCATCGTCAGACCGATGTAGCGGGAGTCCTCTGAATCACGGAACGCTTTCCATTTAATATATTCAGCCCGATCAAAATAGTTCCCGATGTCTTTGATGGCGGCAACCTCTTCCATGCTGGATTTATGGAAGAATTTCGGTCCCACTGAACCAATAAACGGCATATGCGCAGCTGCTGAGACTTTTGATATATTACGCAGCAACGCAACATCCTGAGGGGATGAATCAAATTCATAAGACGAGATTATTGCAGCAATTGGCTCTCCACCAGGTTGATCGTATTCCATTGAATATGTATGGTGATAAAGACCGCTCTGGATAATCTCCGGGGCATCCTCAAAATCCTGGCGCAAATCGTCTTTAGAGACATCAAGCACTTCAATTTTCACATTCTGGCGAAAATCTGTGCGGTCAACGGTGTGCTTCAGTCCTCGCCAGAGTGATTCTACGCGTTGAAATTCGGGATGATGCATGACCTCGTCGAGCTGGCGGCTGATTTGATAATCAAGCTCCGCGATATGCGTATCCAGCAATGATTTATCCAGCTTCTCAACTTTCTGGCCAGACTTCGTAATGACCTGCATGAAAACCTGAATTGCCGCAGTGACGCGCTCATCGGCAGAGGCATCTGCCATTGCGCTGTTATCCTGAAATTCAGTGATATCACTCAGCTTTGTCACCGGCGTGAGGTTGATCTTTTCAAACAACGAAGCATAAACGCTGTCAGAAGACTCAGTTTTAAGTACAGTCGCATTCCCCTGCACTGATTGTGTTTCAGTATTTACAGACATCAGCATTCTCTCTGTTAATCCATTAATGTAAGAACCCTGTGCTTACTCCGCAGGGGCAAGGGCGTTCAGTTCTGCTCTTAATTCTTCACTCAGGGCGGGGTCTTTTAGAATGGACTCAAGCGATTTACGGAATTCTGTGTTATCAAGCAGATTTGATTTTAAATCACGAAGCAGATTTCTCATTGCCATCAGGGCGCGTAATTGTGGGATCTGTTTCGCTACTGCTTCAGGTTCAAAGTCTTTTATCTCAGAGAAGCTGAGGTGAATATTTTCTTCAGAACCGTCACCTATTAGCGTGTTGCGAACTGGGTAGCTGACTTCAGGTTTTAACTCAGACAAGACATTATCGAAGTTCAGTTTATTTACATTGACAGGTTCACGCTCTGAAAGCGGGCGGGATTCTTTCCCATTAGAAAATGAGCCCAAAGCTAAAAGTTTCAAAGGTAGCTCTACTTTCTTCTGAGCAGATCCGGTGTGCAGGTCCAGGCGGATGTTAACGCGAGCCTTCGGTATCTCGCTTTGAAAAGTCGATTCAGCCATTTCATTCCCTTAATGCTTAACAGTTGTGACAGATCCCATGGAGTTTCTTTACAAAAGGATGATAGAGCAAAACTCTCACAGAGATCAAATTGACAGATCAAAATCTTCCATTGGAAAATTCCTAAGAATTTTCTTCTAAATGTTAACGGAAGAGACCGCCGTAGATTGCGCATTTAAACCCCAAACAACCTGATTTCTACAGTTCTGCCAGAGGTTTTAACTGCCAGTAAACAAACGGGTAGTTAAACGTTGCTTAAATGAAAATAAATTGATCTAAGTCATGGTTAGTTGAGCGTATAGATACGACGGGGTTCGTAGGGGAATTGAATTTTTTTGCGTTTACATTTTTAATGAAAAAATACCGATGAAAATTCCTAAAAAATGGCTGCTGATTAACAATTTTATGTGCAACAAAATGATTCAATACATTCATTTGGTGAATGTTATTGATTCTTTTCAATCGCAGACATGGAATTGATAGGCAGGATTTCACACTATAAGTCGGATAGGGCTAATCTGGAGCTTGTTTCGAATGTTCAGTTGATTAATTCTTTAAAGCTTGAGGACTTTTTTATCGCACACCTGCTGATAACAGCTGCTCTAAAGCTGAAGCAACCATAGTAATTATGGATTGAGCAGGAAACCTATGAAATATCCACTTCGGTCCAAACGACTTGTTTACCCAGAAATCTTGTCAGAGCACCCTTTGCAAATTTTACCTCAGAGTAAAAACGTGGGAAAAATCCATCAAAAGTTTGTGTGCCGTTACGCCGATAAGCAGGTTCAACCGTAAGGCAATACTCAGTGCCATCATGCGTAATGAAGAAGGTGTAGCCGTCCTCAGTGGTTGATTTAAGCTGCTTAACACTCATGTTAGATCCTTGATGGTCTGAGATCTCATCTAGCACTCAATAGTACAGCTTCTGTAAATACCCGGCCAAGAGATGTGGTTGCCTGTTAGCAGTGTATCCGATGCTGACAGGCTTTGAGTAGTCCTCTCAAGATGGTAAAATAGAGTAAATCTTTCTAATTAAAAAAGAGCAACTTGTGGATAATTCATCTCGTGCAGAACTTAAGGTTCTTTCCGTTTTTGACTTCGACGGAACTCTTACCCGACATGATAGCTTTATCCCCTTCCTGCGTTTTGCCTTCGGTAACAGTACCTTCACTCGCCGAGTGATCAAACTCGCTATACCTACTTTGCGGTGTTTAAGCCGCAAACTAACTCGTGATGAACTCAAAGAAATTTTGATATCAACATTCCTCACAGGTATTGAGGAAAAGTGGGTCCAGGAGAAAGCTGAAGTCTATTGCAATCTTTACTGGGGTCGTCTTATGAGAGCATCAGGCCTACTGGCTGTGGCGTCTGAAGTTTCTAACAATGTTGAGGTGACACTTTGTTCGGCTTCACCGAGGCTTATACTTGTTCCGTTTGCTGAGCGGCTAGGAGTTAAGCTCATCGGTACAGAGCTGGAAAGTGTTGATGGTATTCTGACCGGGCGCATTACAGGGCACAATTGCCGCTGCATACAGAAAATTAATCGGCTGGAATCCATTTACGGACCATTAGATCAGTATCATCTTCGAGCCTGGGGGGACACTCCTGGAGATTATGAATTGCTGGCAGCCGCTAAGGATGCCCACTGGAGGCACTTCCATCCTCGTTGGGACAGAAAGAAATCTTCTATACACCGCTTAAAAGAGAAATCATTCAGGGTCTGAAATTTCGCCGCAGAATGTTTTAAAGAATACGCTGGGAGCTAACTTTTCAAGGATTAGTGGGTCGTTGAAGACCCAGCAGTCTTGCCTGGGTCTTTTGCCGGTGCCCTTTACTTAAGGTAATTCTGAAGGCGAGTTAAAGGATATTTAATTTTTTTGTTTCATCTATCCACGCTCTGAATTCTTCCAGTAAGTTATCGTATAATTTTTCATCGCTGATGGAACCGAAATCATCCATTGCAAAGAAATGGGTGTTATCAACACGGCGGTCTGTAAAATCATCCAGATTTTTCAGGATCCCGTAGCTTGAACCACCCAGGCCGACGAACTTCCAGAATATGGGGTAGTTAGCTGAGCGCCGGATAGCATTCTTAATTGCCCCGGTTTTGCTTATCCCACCATCGGTAATAAACACTACGTAAACCGGGATTTTGGAGTCCTTGAAGTAATCGACAATTTCTTCCATTACCGGGGGTTCATTGTTAGTCCCGCCAAGCCCCGGCAGATTTTCCCAGGCGGAACGCTTCCCGGATCCACGAATGGTCTGAATATACTCGTCAAGGTTATCCAGAGTAACGTTTGGATACTTCTTATGCTTTTCTCCAAACCCCCATACATCCATTTCACCATCGTCATCAAATTGGGCGGCAAGAACGGCGATACGGTCCAGCACGGACTGAACGTTGCCCTTGTTGAACTGACCACTCATTGAACCGGATGCATCAAGGACAAACGCAACTGCGGCCTCCAGTGTATCCAGTTTATTTTTAGTGAGGCTGACAGAGGCCTTTTTAGCGAGACTGACAAGCCGTGGTGATTTGGTTTCGAGTTTCTTTTCCAGGCTGATACGAGCAGGTTGTACTTGCTGCGGGGCTGACTGCGCGACATCAACACCATAGCTAATGGCCAGAGGCTCAAGCCCGCCATTGAAACCCTGTCCGAGCGCACGAAGTTTCCAGGCGCCATTGTGCCGATATACTTCGCCCAGGATGATTGCTTTCTCACTACGGTTCTGAGTCTCAACCTGAAACTCAGCGATGCCTGGTGCCTGAATGCTCAATAAACTGAGCCCACTAATTGTCTCTTCACCATCAATGACAACAGTGATCGCAATTTTACTGACGTTAGCTGGAACACGATCCAGTGCTATGTCAATACTGGACTGGTGGGAACCGGTAACGAGCTTTACTGCACCCTCAGGAGAAGACAGATTATTATAAAAGATAAAGTCGGCATCGCCCGTGACCTTTCCTTGAGCATTAAGCAGGAACAAACAGGTATCGGGTTCCCCCTTAAAACCGGGACATACCGGATATCTCAGATTGAGCGTGATAGATAATGTAGATAGAAGAGTATTTTGACCTGACTGTAATTGCATGACTTTATTCCTTGTTTAGTAACCATAGTCTCTGGCACCCTTTACGCGGGTTCTGACCTGAAGCGCTGAAATACACTCATCACGCTTTTGTTTGTTCGAAAAGTTGATGCGTCGGGATCCGAAATCACCATGAATATAGAAGTTAACACCTTTCTCGCGTGTGATATTCGATATTTTTCGAATATCAATACTGTCCTGCTCGCCCATCCTACTCAGAAACTTTAGGCGAAGCCAGTCACCTAATCCCATATTACCTAGATCAGCAGGCAGAATCATGGTCCTGTCATTGTCGTTAAAAATTATGCCGAAATATTCGATGGCGATGCGCTCCGCCATTTTTTTCATCGGCCAGACCATTGCTACCGGATAGAGAACTAACATAGTTCTTATAATGTACTGTGATGTTTCTGGCGATACAAATTTCGTAGGAAGAGTACTGAGTTGCAGAGTGAGCACAGCCGAAGCCACTATTATAGTGATGGAGACACCTAATGTTTTAAACAAGACGCCAATATCATATACACGCTGAGTATTAGGGATTGCTGAATATTTTCTTTTTAATTTTCGGTAGAAAAAAATCCCGAATATCAGAAATGGTAGGAACACAAATAATGCAACTACAAGAAGTAGTATTGACGCTGAACCATCATCTTTTTTCTTTGCCATGTGCTAACACCTATAAAAAACCCCGGCAAATGCACCGGGGTTGATTTTATAATAATTATTAAATATTCACGCCGTGCTGGGTTGCCAGTGCAGATAACCCCCCTGCGAACCCCTGGCCTACAGCTTTAAATTTCCACTCTGCACCATGGCGATACAGTTCACCGAAGACCATAGCGGTTTCGGTTGAGGCGTCTTCAGAAAGATCGAAACGGGCAATTTCTGCGCCGTTGTCGTTGTTGTAAACGCGCATGAAGCTGTTGCTCACCATGCCGAAGTTTTGTTTACGCGCTTCTGCATCATAGATGGTAACGGCAAACACCAGTTTTTTGATGTCTGGTGAGACTTTGGTCAGATCGATTTTCACCTGCTCATCGTCGCCGTCACCTTCACCAGTGCGGTTGTCACCCTGATGCTCAACCGCGCCATCAGGGCTGGTTTTGTTATTGAAGAAAATGAAATGGGCATCTGACAGCACTTTACCGTCTTCACCAACGGCGAAAACGGAAGCGTCCAGGTCAAAACCCTGGCCGTCAGTTACACGGGCGTCCCAGCCCAGGCCAACCATCGCTACGTTCATGGTTGGTGCTTCTTTGGTCAGAGATACGTTGCCGCCTTTTACGAGAGAAACTGCCATTTTTTGCTCCTGCAAACAGTTGAAATAGGGCTGAATCAACAACCCGGGGTATGAAAAGTTACTTTTCGATCAGGACGCGTTAATGCCGTACTGAGCACATACAGATGCCAGGCCACCGGCATAACCCTGTCCCACTGCGCGGAATTTCCACTCACCATTGTGGCGATACAGCTCACCAAACAGCATTGCAGTTTCAGTGGAAGCATCTTCGGTCAGATCGTAGCGAGCAACTTCTGTCTGGTTATCATCATTAACCAGGCGAATAAATGCACCAGATACCTGGCCAAAGCTCTGGCGACGAGCCTGAGCATCATGGATAGTCACAACGAAGATAATCTTGTCAACGTCAGACGGGACGGCGTCCAGCTTAATTTTAAGTGATTCATCATCGCCATCGCCTTCACCTGTGCGGTTATCGCCAGTATGGGTTACGGAACCGTCAGAAGACGTCAGGTTGTTGTAGAAGATGAAATCAGCGTCACCGCGCACTTTGCCGCTAGCGCCCAGAAGGAATGCTGAAGCATCCAGGTCAAAGTCCTGACCGTCAGTTGAACGTGCATCCCAGCCAAGGCCCACCAGGACGTTTTTCATTGACGGAGCAGCTTTACTCAGGGATACATTCCCACCTTTGGAAAGAGAAACACTCATAAATAACCTCTTCGATTAGTAATTGTTCAGGTTAACACTTAAGGGGATCAGCTCCCCTTTTCCTCAGATTCTGGTTTTCCCGGGAACATAACGCTTGCAAGGATACCCAGCGCCAGTACACCCAGTACAACATACAAGCTGGTTGTTGCCGCGATACTGTAACCATGATGCCAGATGTGATCGGTTGCATTCAGGCCCAGTTTTGCAGCAATGAAGAACAGCAGAACGATGACTGCCTTCTCCAGATGAACCAGGTACTGTTTCAGTGCCTCAAGGACAAAGTACAGCGTTCGAAGGCCCAGGATAGCAAACATCATGGCACTATAGACGATCAACGGTTCACGGCTGACGGCAATGATTGCCGGTACTGAGTCAAACGCAAACATCACATCCGAAAGTTCAACCACAGCCACACACAGGAACAGCGGAGTGGCGTACAACGCTGCCTTTTTACCGCGCCCAATGGTTACGTCACTGTTTTCTGGCTTAGCCAGTTCGGCATCAACTTCCTTCTGATTCAGCAGGAATGAATGACCTCTGAGCTTCGGCCAGATGGGGAAGAAACGTTTAACCATGCGGTAAGCAAGATGCTGAGAATAATCTTCAATTTCATCATCGTCATCACCGCTTTTAAGCATCATAACTGCCGTCCAGGCAACGATGACAGCGAAGACAACTTCAACGTACGGACCCAGGCTCAGAAGACTCGTACCGATGGCGACAAAGATCCCCCTGAAGACAATGGCACCAATAATCCCCCAGTACAGAACGCGATGGCGATAGCGATCGGGTACGGCAAACCAGGAGAAGATGGCCATCATGACAAACAGGTTGTCGACCGACAGCACTTTCTCAAGTGCATAACCTGTGACAAACAGGCTGGCAACTTCTGCGCCGTGGTGGATGTAGAGGAAACCGGCAAATGCCATCGCAACCACAACCCAGAATACAGACCAGAGCGCCGCACTCTTCAGGGAGATTGGCTTGTCGTCACGGTGCATAAACAGGTCAATAAAGATGGCACCGACTGAAAGCGCAATGAAAACAATGACTGTTTCAGTCGGGAAGCCGATGTGTGTTGAAACCATATTTTACCCTTAGGGATGTGGATCAGAGGCCAAACTCAGCCGGGTCGAAGCCCAACGCGATAGCGATTTCGCGGGAGGCAAGTTTCTCATCCTGATCGAAGTTACCGTCACTCTTCGCAACAGCAATACCAACACGTAAGGCCAGCTGAGCAGCTTCAGGCTGGTCTTTCAGCGCCAGAATGTATTTCATGGTTTCACCCTTACCAATTTCCATATCGAAATCGAAGCTTGAAACCAGTTTATTGAAGAACTCGATAACCTCATTGGTATCGAATACCTTCAGCTCTTCTGAAGAGCGCAGAAAACCCATCATCTTCTGCTTTTCTTCTGAACTCACGCCATCACTGGATACGGCAATTCGCGCGCAAACAGCAACGGTGCCCTGCATAAATTTTTTATTTTTGAAACGGCCAACCTGGCGGGTCAGTTCATCCCGGCCAGAGTTAATGGCACCTTTTACTTTATCGAATAAGCTCATACCTGTTTCCTTTTTAACTTTGTTATTTAGAACCAGCGCTCCAGCGAAATCCCCATCCAAATGTCTGGTCCATTTCTTGCTGGCCTTTAAAGTACTGGTTGATACGCTCGACTTTAATTGCACCGTTTTCGTTGACGAGTCGGGCAATGGCGCACAATGTGCGACGGTTTTCACCTTCGGTCAGGCGAGTCTCAATCGGCGGCTGATCGGGAACGTGAATAGTGACCACGCCATCTGTCTTATCCCAGCTGGGGACACCTTCATAAATAAAGGCGTAGATCAGCACTTCACGGATATGTTTCCATTCACGGCCATTGATATGCAGCCACTCGCCGTCTGACACATCACCCGTCCGATCATCACCCTTAAGCTGAACGTAAGGTTCATTGCGATATTCACCGAAAGCATTGCCCAGTGCCTGAATGACTGACTTATAACCGTCCTGAAGCTCAACAAAAGCCCCGAGGTCAAGATCGATTCCTTTGGAGCCGAACATGCCTGCAAAGCCGGATTTGCCGCTACCCCGGTGCCAGTTCAGGTTAATCCGGATTTCACCGAAGTTATCCCTTTTGGTCAGGCTGATTGCGGGCTTCTCTTTTGTCAGTGAGACCTTACTCAGGCTGACTTTTGTCTCAGTTGGCGGGGGGGTTACAACTGGAGGTGTCGAGGCTGCGGGAGCTGGTTCGTCAGCAATATTTACACCGAAATGTTCTGCCAGTGGTTTAAGCCCCCCGTTGAACCCCTGAGCAACGAAGCGGAATTTCCATTCATTATTGCGTCGGTAGAATTCACCCAGAATTAAGGCTGCTTCCTGGCGGCCGCTCAGTTCGACAATGCCACTAACCAGGCTGGTTGCACCCTGTTCCACGTCGATGGAAAGATTATGAAGACCAGACACTGTCTTTCCACCATCACAGGTCACGGTGAACGCTATTTTTTGCACATCAGTTTTTAACTGGCTGAGCGCGACAGTAAACGTAGAATGTAGCCCTTCACTGACCAGGCTGACGGTACCATCATCGTTATGTGGCTGGCCGTAGAACACCATGTCCGCATCGCCCTGGACCTTCCCGTCTGCGTACAGGCGAAAAGCAGAAGCATCCACCGGGCCTCCTGATGTAACCCGAACCCGCAATTCCTGGGCTGGAACGGGGGCATTGCCCCCCGGCGTCAGGTTCATTAGCGAATAACCGTTGAAACGATATCTGAGTGCATATCGTCAATTGTGCGGCCACGACAGGCATGCCCATGGGCAGTAAAGTCCCAGTTCCCGTTATTACGGCGTAGCGAAGAAATGACAATCCCGGTATGTGAGCCCTGCTCAGTCAGTTTATAGCGAGCCAGCTCTTTGCCGGTTTGGTCGACCACACGGCAAAACGCATTTTCGACATCATTGAATGACTGACCACGGAAGCTGTTAACCGTAAACGCCAGGTATTCAACGTTTGCAGGCAAACGGGAAAGGCTGACATTAATCACTTCATCGTCGCCGTCACCTTCACCGGTCAGGTTATCGCCGCTGTGAACAACAGCGCCGCATGTGGATTTCAATTTACGGAACCAGATGGTGTCAATTTTATTACCGGCGTTGTCCATGAGTACGCAGCCTGCATCGAGATCGATTGAGCCGGTGCCACCTAATAATCCGCCAAGAAAACCTTTTTTCTTAACTGGATCCCAACCGAGACCGAATTGAAGCTGGCTTAATGCAGAAGATTCTTTGCTGAGCGACACCGTCTGATTCTTACTTAATGAAACCATGTTTTATTCCTTAAAATGGTAATGGCCGAGACAATCAAAGGTATGTTTATTAACTGACGTAGAAAATCATATCATGATGAAGTTCACTGGCAAGGAAATTTTTGATTGTTTTCCTTTTAATCATGATTCAGTAAGCTTCGCTTATCGTTTTTTGTGTTGTTTTTATGTGTTTATTCAGTATGTTGGTGGTTATATCCGAAACGGATAGATGCACCCTTCTCTAAAATATGAGCAATCATATTATGATTGACATGTGTCATTGGTGCCCATAAACTCACCTCACTACCATAATTTGCATTGCGTCCCGGGAAAAATTAAAGACAATGAATAGAAAAATTTGGTTTATGGAAGGTTTATCCTCACAGCGCGATATTATTCAGGGGGTGAATACATTTGCACAAAAGAATAAATTTGGGATTACCATTTTTGCCTCCCACCGTAACGAAAGAAATGAAATTCTTTCCGTTGCTGACTATTCTTTGACTGAACCTGAAGATCCTCAAAAACGCCTTCAGTTTATTCAGGAAACCATCCAGAACCACGGCATCCACCATATTCATACGGGCCGCAACAGCCAGTGGTTTGAAGAACACCGTTCAGCCATTGAATCGACCGGAGCCACTCTTACTACTGGTGCAACGGGCGTCGACTGGCTAACTCTGGCTGACGAAAAAGTTACTTTTGCTCAGTTCATGGTGCAAAACGGGCTCCCGGTAGTGCCATCCTGGCGCGTGAATACCCTAGCAGAATTAAAGGCGCACCTCCTGACCCCACCGTTTTCTGACAGCCCGCTATGCGTGAAGCCGGTAACGGGCATCTATGGCATGGGATTCTGGCGCTTTGATGACAATGCTTCGCCCATGGCCGTCTTTAATCATCCAGAACATCGCCTGGTCAGTCCGCAACAGTATATTGCAGCAGCATCGGCTTCTGAGTCGTTTAAACCCCTTGTTTTGATGCCATACCTGCCAGGCCCGGAGTTTTCTGTCGATATCCTCGCAAATAAGGGCGAAATACTCGCAGCCGTGGGACGCCGTAAGGAAGGGGCTATCCAGTATCTGGTAAACGAAGGAAGCGCCTGGGAACTGGCGTGTGACTGCGCCCGGGTGATGAAGGCCGACGGGCTGGTGAACGTTCAGACGCGAAACGATGTGAATGGCAACCCGGTGCTGCTTGAAACCAACATGCGTCCGTCAGGTGGGGTGGGTTATACCCTTCACAGCGGGGTGAACCTTCCCGGGTTGTTTGCTGCCTTTAAGCTCGGTCTGATGTCTGAAGATGCGGTGATTCAGAGCGCCAGAAATACCTTTTCTCCGGTTGCAGTGAGATCCATCACAGATGTCATCGTTTACCCGGAATCTCTATCTAATCATCTGAATTAAGGCGTTTTTATGTCTGATACCCTCGAAGATATGATTTATCGCCGCACACTCTCATGCGGTACGATTCAGGTAACCCGCGACCAGGGTGAAGTTTCGCTCGATGAACTGTTTGATATCGCTGAAAGACGTAACCCGAAACGCGCCTTTCTGTTTGTCAGCAAAGTACTCGGCAGGCACATTCCCGTGCCACCCTCAGTCATGCGACAGGCCTACAGACAGCTTGCCAGACAGTTCCCCTCAACGCTGACAGGGCCCGTACTGTTTATCGGTATGGCTGAAACCGCCGTTGGGCTTGGGGCCGGTGTGTTTGATGAAGTGCGCCACCAGCATCGTGAATCTGTCTATCTGACCTCTACCCGTCATCCAGTTGATGGCACGCTGCTTTGCGAGTTCAAGGAAGAACACAGCCACGCCACCGATCATCTGATCTATCTGCCAGATGATGAAGAGAAAAGACGTCGTGTTACCAACGCACGAACGCTGGTTTTGATTGATGACGAGGCAACCACCGGTAATACCTTTATTAACCTGCTTTCTGCCCTGCGTAATACCGCCAAGTTTCAACATATTGAACAGGTTTTCGCCGTGACGCTTACCGACTGGAGTGGCAATGCCCTGTCCGAACGAAGCCCCTTACCCGTCACTTCGGTTTCTCTTGTAAGCGGTCAGTGGGGATGGACCCCATTACCAGATGCACCTGTCCCGGACATGCCGAAAGTCAACGTCACTTCACGTGGAGAATGGGACATCCAGGGAAAACAGTCCTGGGGCCGACTGGGGATGCTCGCACCTGCGGCCGATCTCGGCCATGAGGTCTCCGTCCGCAAGGGGGAGCGTGTTCTGGTTCTCGGGACAGGGGAATTCGTCTGGGAGCCGTTCCTGCTTGCTGAACGGCTCGAAGCTGCCGGAGCACAGGCATTTTATGGTTCGACCACCCGCTCCCCTATCGCCGTGGGTTATGCCATTGAGTCCGCAATTTCCTTTACGGATAACTACGGGCTGGGCATCCCCAATTTTGTCTATAACGTCGCCCACCAGCAGTTTGACCGCATTCTTGTGTGTACTGAGACACCCGCAGAAAGTATTGACACGCAGCTTCTTAATGCACTGGCTGAGGTTGCGCCCGTCGTGGAGATTGTTACCTATGAATAAACCCGTTGTTCTGAGCGACCTTGACGACACGCTCTTTCAGACCCGTCGTAAAATGGTAGACGAGCTGGCCCTGGAGCCATTCCGTACCGGTGCCGTTGATCGTACCCTGAATCCACGAAGCTTTATGACGGAAGAACAGTCCATGTTAGTGGACTGGCTCCTGGAACAGGCTGAACTCATTCCCGTTACCGCACGGGGAACTGAAGAAATCAGCCGCGTCCGGATCCCTTTCCACTCCTGGGCAATCACCACGCACGGGGCCGTCATTCTCACGCCTGAAGGCAAACCCGACGAGGAGTGGAAGGCCCATATGCTCGGCCAGCTGGCTCCCTACCAGGAAAAGCTGACATCGATGCAGCGTCTGATCACTGAAATGATGGACGCAAAAGGGGTCAATGCCTGGGCAAGACTGAACTTCGAATACGGTGAAATGGCGGTTTATATGGTGATGAAACACCGCGACAGCACCCGCCTTGACGAACTCAATGCCATTGCAGATGAGATAGAAACGGTGTTTCCGACCGAGGGCTACTACATCCACCGCAACAGTAACAACGTGGCCTGGCTTCCCACCCCGGTTGAGAAAGGGCTGGCCGTCAGTTGGCTGCTTGAAAAACTTAGGGCTGAACGCGGAGTTTTCCCCGTAATTGGTCTGGGCGACAGCCTGAGCGATCATCGTTTTATGAAACTGTGCAGCTGGTTTGGCATCCCGCGTCAGAGTCAGTTTGCAGATGCCATTTCACAGCGAATTTTTGGAGAAAATTAAAATGCAGCCACATGAAACATTTACCGGCTCATACCAGCCCGGTGACGTGGAATTTCTGCTAAAGCCGGTTGTCATTGAGATGACGCCGGTTGAGAAAAAAGAAGAACTGATTCAGTCCGGGAAGAAACATTATTCGGACATGCTCAGCCAGGAGCCAGCGCCTACACAATGGCATCTTGATTTGTTTCACCGGGCGCTGGATCGGGGCGCAGAGAGGCTTGCAAAAGAAGTCACACAGCTCGCTAGTGCTCTGGCTGAACGCTTCGGTGATGAGCCCATTGTACTGGCCAGTCTTGTCAGAGCTGGCGTGCCGCTCGGCGTTATGCTGCACCAGGCGCTGCGTGACATGGGGAAAACCTCATGGCATTACGGCATCAGTATCATCCGGGATCGTGGAATTGACGGTGCAGCTCTCGACATCATTGAAGAGCGGCATGGTACCAGCGGTATTGTCTTTGTTGACGGATGGACAGGTAAAGGCGCAATAACCGGAGAGCTTGTACGCGCACTGAAAGGTCGCCCGGGCTATCCTGAGCAGCCGCGACTGGTTGTCCTGGCCGATCCTTGTGGCTGTTCTTGGCTTGCTGCCAGTGATGACGACTGGCTCATCCCTTTTGGCATCATGGGTGCGCCGGTGTCAGGCCTGATCTCCCGGTCAGTATGGTCCTCCGAAGGATTACATGGGTGCATGGTTTGCAAGCATCTCAGTGAATTCGAATGCAGCCGGATGCTTGTCGATACCGTCGATCATTTCCGTAAGAAGTTAACACCGACATCCCTCGCTCCCCTGAGCTGGAATATGGAGTCAGCCCGGATCTTATGGCAGACAAGTCGCGACGTTATCGCGTTTCTGGCCGATGAATTTAAAGTGGACAGCGTCAATCGTATTAAACCCGGTATTGCTGAAGCAACCCGGGCTGTATTACGTCGGGTACCGGACCATGTATTTGTGCGTTCTATTGACGACCCGGACGTTGCCTTGCTTGTAGGGCTTGCTCGTGAAAAGGGAATAGTTGTTACAGAAATGGGGGGAACCCTCGGCCAGTATCGGGCTGTAACCATTATCAAGAAGGTACTCTGATGAAAAATCGTCTTTCTCCCTGGAATCTGGGAGCCACGCTATACATGCCTGCAACACGGGAAGATATTGCTGATGCCATCCTGCACGGGAAAATCCCGGAATTACGCTCTCTGGTGATTTGCCTGGAGGATGCTGTCAGTGAAGCAGACATCCCTGTAGCCCTCAAAAACCTTGAGCAACTGCTGCACGAACTCAGTAACAGCATGAGTAGTCTGGGTAAAAATGACTGGCCTCTGGTGTTCATTCGCCCCCGGCATGCCGAAATGGGCAAATGGTTAAAAGCGCATTATGATCTTTCCGCTGTCGACGGGTTTGTGTTGCCGAAATTTACCCTCAGTTCGTTATCTGAATGGTGGGATATCATGGGCGGGACTCACCTGTGCATGATGCCAACGCTGGAAACAGAAGACGTCTTTGACGTGGTTCAGATGCGCGAGCTGGCTACTCGTCTTGAGGAACATCCTTGCCACGACCGCATTATTGCGCTTCGAATCGGCGGCAACGATCTTATGAATGTTGTGTCGCTTCGCCGTCCCCGGGACCTGACGCTGTATGACAGTCCGATGGGCTACGTCATTAAAATGCTCGTTTCGGTCTTCGGACCGCGTGATTTTGCCCTGACCGCGCCCGTGTGTGAGCATATTGACGATCATGCCGTTATGGCCAGAGAGCTGGCTCTTGATATGGCACATGGGCTTGTCGGGAAAACAGCCATTCACCCGGGTCAGATAGAGGTCATTCAAAACGCGCTGATGGTCACTCAGGGCGAGCACTCTGACGCTCTGCGGATCCTGAACTCGACCCAGGCAGTGTTTAAGTCGCAGGGGGCAATGTGTGAACCCGCCACACATCGCCGCTGGGCGGCTGGTATTCTGGACAGAGCGCGTTTTTACGGATTACAGAACGAGCAAAGTACCGATGGAATCAGATTACTTACCGTGACTCAGCATCATTAAGGAAATCATAATGGGGTTCAGGTTCAGAAAGTCGATCAACATTATTCCTGGCGTTCGCCTCAACCTGAGTAACGGTGCACCGAGTCTGAGTGTCGGCCCGAGAGGTGCTTCCGTTTCTTTTGGTAGCCGGGGGACCTATGCCAATCTGGGCTTGCCCGGTACCGGGCTGAGTTACCGTACTCGCCTTGACCGGGCCGCGCGTTCCGGAGGTGGAAACCGGACGGCAACCGACCCGGGGCTCAGACAGGCGCTTAAGCAGGAAGCCGCTGAACTCATGTTAGCGGTAACCGCAATCCGTAATATTCACGAGCTGACGCCAGATCCAAAAACAGGCATCAGCTGGGCAGAGCTGGAAGCAGTATACCTGCATAACAGAACGTCGCCTTTTCAGGTTCCGGCACCGGTGCGTCCTGAAAAGCCAGAATACCTTGCATTGCCGGAAAAGCCTGTGGGGAACGAAGGCATTAGTTTTCTGGGTAAATGGTTTGAATCGGAATCAGCAAAAGCTGAGCGCCACACTGAGAATCTACGCCGGTGGCAGCAGGAGCAGATTGATGTGGAGCGGGAGAATACCCTTCGACAACACCGGTACCAGCAACAACGGACAGCCTGGGCCGAAGAGTATGCAAACTGGAAGTTTGATGCTGAAGAACATGAAAAAGGGCTCGCCACGGCTCAGGCAGATGCCCGGCAGCAGTTCCGGACAGACGCAGCGTTTTTCGAATCATACCTGGCGGGTGTGCTTGCAGAAACTGAATGGCCGCGTGAAACGCTTGTTGCATTTGAAGTAAAGCCGGAGCTATCAACAGTCCTGCTGGATGTTGATTTAGCTGAGATTGAAGATTTCCCTGATAAAATTTACGGCGTCAGTGCCCGGGGAACGGAGCTGACGGAAAAAGCCATGACGCAAAAAGCCGTACGCGAAAACTATGCCCGTCACGTCCATGGCTGCTTGTTCCGCCTGGTCGGTCTCGTTTTACATACGCTACCTTTCGACAACGTGATTGTGTCAGGCTTTACGCAACGGGTCAGTAAGCGGACCGGCTATCTGGAGGATGAGTATATCCTGTCCTGCAAATGCACTCGCAGCCAGATGTCGTCAGTAAATTTTGAAGGCATAGAACACATTGATCCGGTTGAAGCGTTAGGCGATCACCCGGTTATTAGAAAGATGAGTAGTACCTTCATTTTTCAGCCTATTGAACCACTAACCCTTTAAGCAGGCTAAATCGAACAATGCAATTAAATACCAGACAGGCCCGGATTTTTAAGCTTGCCAACTTACTGGGCACTGGCAAGCCCGTTTCCGCTGCCGACATAATAACCAGTCTGGAATGCTCAGAGCCGACGCTAACCCGGGCGCTCAAAGAACTACGCGAGTCATATTCAGCGGAAATCAAATACAGTAAGGCTGGTCACTCCTACCATCTCGTTAATCCGGGGCTGCTGGATAAAAGGACCCTGCGTCGTATGCACGAAGCGCTCGCACAAAATGCAGAATTGAAAACCAGTGAGTCGACAGGAAAAGTCGTTCTGGACAAGGATAAAAAAACGGCCGTGTCATTATCGCTACGCATGCGGATTTTAAGAAAGATTGACCGCTTGGCTGCGCTGAGTGGCTCGACCCGAAGTGAAGCGGTAGAGAAGCTGGCTCTGCACTCCGTTGATGAACTGATAAAAGAATACAGCGCTAAAAAGTCCTGACGCTAAATCTCAGACCGGGGTGAAAACCCCGGTTTTGTCATATTTCACCTCTGTATTGGCGTAACGTAGTTTTCATCTATTCTCCTCTCGCAATGCCAGCAGCGCCTGACTGCCTACAAAACCTGGCGTCTTGACATCCTCTTGTGCTACATATCAATCTTTACGCGATTTACACTCCATTCATGCAGATCTGTGATGTATGATGATTTTCATACATAAGACAGTTTATTTTTGCCGGAGTTTTTTCAGAAACCTTATATTCCAATCCGGTCTGAATTATTTTCTGTTGATAAGAGGCCATTCATATGTCGGTAATTCAATGGCGGTTAACATGTTTCTTTAATGCCGCTTCTGAGTATTTAATCTACATCCGACAGATGTCGTGCCGTTTTATCAAATCAACAAACTCTGGCATCCTCCTGAAACTACTCTCCTCTTCCGATCTCTTAAGAAGGAATTACATTTGAGACGCTTACCCGTATATCTGCTACTCGACACGTCCGGCTCTATGCACGGAGAGCCTATCGAAGCGGTTAAGAATGGCGTTCAGACGCTGCTTACCACTCTGAAACAGGATCCGTATGCACTCGAAACGGCTTACGTGTCAGTGATCACCTTTGATTCTTCAGCCCGACAGGCAGTCCCCCTGACAGACCTCCTGAGTTTCCAGATGCCAGCACTAACAGCCAGCGGCACCACGTCTCTTGGCGAAGCGCTTTCCCTCAC